>OGKG01005052.1_pt1 | contig 10539 bp, 17 predicted proteins | sample 1572201 | NCBI WGS metagenome assembly OGKG01 (sample SAMEA2582146, study PRJEB24529) | metagenome | biome: Human gut stool | place: China | collected 2011 | reverse complement strand
AGTGCTCTTCCAGGTATTCCCTGGTCTGTACTGCAAAGCTGCCACGGCAACAGTCATTTCACAGTTGATCGGTATGGTGTGGGTAGTGAGCCATTTCTTCAAGCAGGACAGTACGGTACATTTTGAAGGGAAGGTATGGAAAATGAAGCGTAGAATCGTCGGCAATATCTTCGCTATCGGCATGTCGCCGTTCCTGATGAATGTATGTGCTTGTGTCATAGTAATCATTATCAATAACAGTCTACAAAATCATGGAGGCGATATGGCTATCGGGGCATATGGTATTATCAACCGGTTGCTAACGCTTTATGTAATGATTGTGCTCGGATTAACTATGGGAATGCAGCCTATTGTAGGCTACAACTTCGGAGCACAGAAGATAGACCGGGTGAAACAGACGTTGAAACTGGGAATTGTTTCGGGGGTGGTTATCACCAGTAGCGGATTCTTTATCTGTGAACTTTTTCCCCATGCAGTATCGGCCATTTTCACAGACAGCGATCATTTGATCGATCTTGCCGTCGACGGGCTTCGCATCACGGTGATTATGTTCCCATTCGTAGGAGCACAAATTGTTATCGGTAACTTCTTCCAAAGCATCGGCAAGGCTAAAATAAGTATTTTCCTGTCGTTGACACGGCAGTTGCTTTATTTGTTGCCTTGTTTGTTACTTTTCCCTAATTGGTGGGGATTGAAGGGGATCTGGATTAGTATGCCGGTGTCGGATGCGTTGGCATTTATCACGGCGGTAGTCAGTTTAATAATCTATATCAAGAAGGTTTCCAAACAACATCCGATAGCAGAATAAGGTAGTATCTACCCTATTCTGCCTATTATTTCTATTCGGTTTTGATACTCTTTACCGGATTTTCATTGGCAATATACCATGCTTTGAGTACCACACAAAGTATAATCAGCAATTGAACAAATAAGGCTGTACCTATAAAAAGTAACGGATTCCAATCAATCTGTTCTGCAAACTGGTCGAGCCATGCCCGTCCTGCAAAATAAGACACAGCCGTACCTATCAGGATAGAAATGACGGAAACGCAAAGAATATCGCGTGTCAGTAACCTCAAGATGTGTGAGGCTTCTGCTCCGTTCACCTTCCGGATAGCTATCTCTTTGCTCCGGCGTTGAGTTTCATCGTTCACATAGCCAATCAGTCCCATGATGACAATCAGCAGAATGAAGCGAGGAAAGCCGGACAGAAAGTAAATCTTCAATCAAACCACGTGCATTGAAAATCAGTAAGAAGCTAACTAATACGGAGATAATGACAAGGACTCCTGTCTCTACCAGAAACATATTGAAGATATTGGTCGAACTAGCTCCATTACATTTATGTACACCTACTCCTTTCGCACGGCGGCTCAAAGTGGCAATGGATATCAACATATAATTCATGATTACTACAAAAAAAACAGCAAAGCCGAGGAATCCGTAAATAACCAGCCGTTTCTGTACTTCAGGAGAGGACAAATGACGCTTCACTAATGGTAAGACCTAAAGAGAGGGATATTACTCTTATGATATTCGACCCGCATTCGCGTAACAATGTGCATAAAGTATAGTAGATTTGTCTCATTGTCGATTTCTCATTTAGGCTGTTACACTCGCTACAATACTTCCATCGAACAAATGTACAGTGCGATGAGCAAAACTCGCATCATGCTGTGAGTGAGTCACCATAATAATTGTAGTTCCTTCCTTATTCAGTTCTGTCAGCAGGTTCACTTCTTCCGGTTCTGAATCTCTCTCGCATTTAGTAGAATCAACGTTTTCTACCGATTTTGGAGCATCTTTACCAGTTCTATGTTCTCCTGGTACAGCTTGTGGCTCTTTCTTCTCAACTTTGACTGTCTTTTTTGATTCCACTGGATCTTTCTGTTTATTAACTTTACTAATGCTTTCTTCATTTGCTACCTCCTGCACATCTGCTATTGTTAAATTGTTTTTTATATCCCTCAAAATATCCATGTATGCGAATTTTTCTTGATTGCCACCAAACACTCTTATGGTGACCTGCTCGCCCATGATTATCATTACAGTTTTATGACGGAAAACTCTTGATCCCGACGGATTCAGCACCTCACACACCTCTTTTTCGTCCACATCATCTTCCAGTAGGTGTCTCAACTCGTCTGCTTTTCCCTTAAACATGTTTATGTATAGTTCTCTCGAATCTAACACGCTTGTAAAAAGGTTTGTCTGTCCGTCCATCTTATCCTCTTCTCGAACAAAATCTTTGACTTCTCGAATCTGTGCTACCGGCATATCCTCTGTCACCAGTTCTCGGTCATCTTCTGACAATGACAGCATTTCGGTCAGTTGGCTACAGGAATAGCCCCTGTATTCTTCTCTCAAGACTGCTCCATATCCATTTTCCGAATAATTCTTATTGATCGATATAAAGCGGCTTGTCCCGGACTGGGATAAGCCAAATTCTTTCTTGGCAAATTCATTGAAGTCGTTATATCCATCCTGGATATATGCTCCGCTATCCAAGATCTGTCGCAGGCGATAGCCGATCACGATAAAACTCTGGGCGGTCTTTGCCATTTCCTCCCTGATCTCTTGTTTAGCCTGCTGCAAGTTCAGTTCCATTTGTTCCATGCTTTTTCTCCTTTAAATGTTCTACATAGGCATCCAACCAAGGCTGGATGGTCTTTTTGTGCTTTTTCGTATCGTGTGCCTCATACCACTGCACAATCCTGCTTCCCTTAATCTCGACCGTACAAAATGGTATCTCTGGATTTATGCGACGTCGCATCAGCAGGATATAAGTCTGCCCCTTATTATGTTTTTTCAGGTAGCTATCCCCACCCACGCAGTGATGCATTTCTCGCCCCTCTGTGATGATCTCACTTGCGGATGATGCCGGTCGGATCAGGAACTCACCTTCTTCATAGGCATATTTTTTACAGAGTTTCCCGAAATTCTTGGCAATGTTCTTAAACTCCTCGTTCTTTTCCTGCTTTTTTCGTTCATTCTGCTGCACCGCCAGTCTATGTACGGCTTCGTCATGCTTTGCCTGCAAATTTTTAGGGAAAAGATAAACGGTGTTGGTCAGATCATAGCCCATGGTCCGCATGGCATTCAGATAATCGACATAGTGCAAATAGACAATATTTGCCGTTGTATAATCATTATCAGCCGCCATTTGCTTTTTGATGTAGTTGATCAATTTTGTCGGTGTGGTCAATTCAAATACCATCTCTTCCAATTTCAGATGGATGTTATTGTATAGCCACTGTACCTGCTCTGCTGTGTATCCATAGCCATGCATGTCATTCTTCTGAAATACTTTTGTTATTCCAATCCCGAGATCATGCTCTCGGATATAATCCCAATGAGCCTTGGTAATGCCATACTGATTCCAGATATGTTTGCCCTTGTATTTTTTTATATTCCACCCATCGATCAGATTTGCCGCCAACTGATACATACCGGTCTTAAACATAATCTCAATCTCCGGGTACTGCACATACCTTTTCAGGAACTCCAGTTTTGTTTTATTTACGCCCCGGCTCCCATTGATCTGATAATAGACATCTAACGCATATTTCCATGGTGCTTTTCTAAGCAACGATATGTTCAATTCCTTTGCACTTTCATCCACCACCTTGATATTTGTTATGCCATAGAGGTTTTTATAATCCCAAAATTCGCGACCACAGTAATAATCCACTTTACAAAAATCCGTCTGCGCTTCCTGTCCGATTTTTAGGTAGGTTCTGGCATATTCTATAACCTCTTCCCGATAGGTTTTTGGTCCTTTGCTATCGCTATATTGGTTGTAGTATCTTCGCCTTACTTCGATATGCCTTGCCACAAGCCCATCTTCCTCCCATTGGTTGTAAAAGGTGTAATATTGGGTATCGACATCCCTGTTCTTGGCTCTGCCCGGAGAAATGAACTTTCCATATTTCCCACAGATTGGACACTTGCCATAATCGTTATGAGCCGGATCCTGCTGCATTGTCTTTTTCCCACTATAAGGATCTTCCTCATTCCGATAAAACGTGTCCTGCTTTCCTGTAAGAGAGCAAATGACCTCTATCGTACTTCTGGTCTTTTTGTAATAGATCCGATGCTCGTCATCCATTTCATCCCGCATCAGTTTCATACAATCTTTTGGAATTGGTTTTATGGACGCATTGCGCTCCTCACAAAGCCTGTCCTGTCTTTTTGATCTTCTCGGCATGATGCACCTACTTTCCCAGATAATACTCTCTGATCAGCCGCTTCGCCGTACCCATTCCCGGAATTCCCATTTCCACTCTGGCACCTCCGATCTTCGCCTGTTTCACGATCTCGGCATCCACCTTATAGCGCGCCTTAAAACTCCATGCCAGGAGTGACGCCATGCATCCCTTTAGGCTCTTGCCCTTAGCACGGACGGCTTTTGCCATTTCCGCCTCATCGGCACAGCACATCTTGATATATTCCAGCCAGTCCTCCATGATCTCTACCGGCTTCAATTCGGATGCCTCCACTTCTAACTTACCAAGCGCGGCACTAGTCGTATCACAGAGCACCGGGATATCTCCGGAAAGATACATATCTACGAAATCCTTCTCGATTCCGTTCTCCTTTGCCAGCACCTTGATATTTTCATAATCTCCCTCGTTGAAAAGTCCCTCTGCGGATGCGTTGATTTCATCCGCTGAATCAAATTCTCCAAACTTGTCGTATAACATGCCTTATTCCTCCTTCATCTGACTTATCATCCATTTTTTATAACTATGCTCTTCTCCTTGGTGCCACGAAACCTCGTTCCCATTTAATAAAATCAACGTTTCTTGCCACATTGCGGCATTGCCTACAGGCTCATTTTTTGCATTTTTCCAGCCGTTCTTCTCCCATTCATCAATCCATCCCTGCGAAAATGCACTTTCTACATACCCGAAATCCGCATAAATACTCAATGCGAAGGGCATTTTCTTTAAATGAGTTAGTGCAATGTTTAAAATCATGAGTTGAGACTGGTTTTTTGTTGTATTTACTCTATAGAACTGGCTTTTTGTTGCCGGTTCTCCCTTCGTCGGTACTTCTATTACAAATCCAATGATTCCCTCGCTCGCCTGAGGCGATTTTATCGTTGACTCTAGGTACAAATTTACTTCCACGGTGGATCACCTCTTTCTTTTTCCAGTTTTCGTTCCGTGTAATGCATATATGAGTACCCTGTAAAGGGATTTATCCCTACACGAAGCGTTGCTTTCTCTATGTAATAGCCCGGTGTTGGTGTCGGACCGTCTCTTAATATCTTTGCCATCGTCCAATGGCTATATTGCTTTTTTTCTGTCTGGGGATGCACTAAGTTCCTGCTGCATGTGTATTTGATAAACTGCTTTTGCATTTCTTCCGGAAACATACTTATTTGTTCCATAGCTTGTCCCTTTGGTTCTTTGACGATATAAGCGGCAAGATCTTCGTAGTTATCCTGGAGAAACTGCAGGTTTACTCCCGAATTGTTCTCCGTTTTTTTCCATGATTCCGCAATCAGCTTCCCTGTATCTCCTATTTCATTCACGACTATATGAATATGAGCACCGCCAAATTTTCCTATTTCCAGTCTTACTACCATCTTTAGCGGCTGTCCTCTTTTTTTGTATCTGTATCGTAGCCTCTCCCAAAACTTTTTGAAGTCTTGCAACACCACTTCTGGTGGTGGTCGATATCCCTTTTTGTATTTCAAGCAAGCCCAACTATCTCCCTCTTTAAAATTGAGATATAAGATCTGCTTCACGTATCTCTCTCTGTTACGTTGGTTCTGCTTTTTTATCTGTTCCGGTGTAGGCTTTACCTTTTTATTACGTGTCTCTCCCTTGGCTCCATATACTCCTGCGTATGTATATCCCACATCAATACATGGACCATATCTCGTCGTCTGTTTTGTAAATGCCATGTTTCCCTCTATGTTTAATATTTTGATAGTGCTTGAAAACAGCCCGCAAACCGCTGTTTTCCTTGACTTTTTGGCACCCATGACATATACTATTTATAGGATTTTTGTATCTGTCATGGATACTTGGCATCGACCGTTTTGGTCGGTGCTATTTTTTTATTTTGTGGAGAAATAAAGGTCTCCCATTTTCTTGTATGGAGTTCCATATTGCAGATATTTATCCATATCAAAGTAGTACAATCCCGGGTATGATCTTGTCTCCATTTCAAGCGCAATTGCTTCATACGTGCTCGTTGCCGGTGTCGCTTCATCCATGCGACCGTTCCAGTAGGTGGCAAACTCATATGGATCCGCAATGACTTCGCTGATTGAGTCCGGCCAATCGTCATCATCTACTCGATTCAGAATGACCGATATAACCGCTCTCTTGACCTCTATGGGTTGATTGCCTGCCTCTGCCTCAACACACCTGGCAAGTATCTCGATCTCGGCAGCGTACTTCTGATTGTTCGCCTCGACATTCTCTTTCATTCTCTCCTGCTCGGCCTGTTCCAAACGATACATTTCATCTTCCTGTGCTGTTTGAATATTGGAAACCTCCAGTATGGCTTGTCCGACCTGACGCCGGAGCAAGCTGCACTCATCCTTGGTAACGATCACGCACCCAAGTGCCGTGCCAAACATAGCAGCCGCCACTAATGCCAGGGCGCAATCTGCCAACACCTCTTTATTTTTCTTTTTCATCTTTTTCTTTCTCCCATATTAAGATCATCCGTATATCATTGGCGGCGCACCGGTAAAGCGCGTCCTCGTCATCATCTGACACTGCGACCAGGCATTTACCCAGACGCGTCGCCTGTCCGATTCCAACTACCTCATAAATCTTGATCCAGCCATCGTCATACATTGACATATGACTATAGACCCTGATTTTCTTCTTTTGCCGGAGCATCCGTACCAATATGAAGTATCTCTCCTGTTCTGTCATTCCTCTTCCTCTGGTACTACCAGCGCCATTGCCTCTTTGCTCGTAATCCCCACATGGGTTTGCAGGTAATCTACGATCATCTCACACTGCGTCATCTACTTCCTCCTCAATCTCTTTTTTCTCAGTGATACTGATCTCATCAATCACTTGATTATTTTGGTCTGCCCACACTTCATACAATCGCTGTAATATATTGATCCTTTGCTCTCTACTTAACTGTTCCATACCAATTCCCCCTTTTTGTGAAAATGTATGAAGATCCGGTTTGTCTTAATTCCACTCCTTTATCACTATTTCCAATTTGTTTTCTCTGTGCTATGCTCTCCTTACAGGGTATTGCCGTACCCGAGTATTTCTTAAGGAGGTATGCGTTATATGACACGAGATGCTGATGTACTACTTTGCATCTGTTACAAGGATTATTTATCCAAAGTCAAATCTGGAATGTCTAAAACTGAATCCCGCCAATTTTCTAAGTTATATAAAAATGAAAACCATCTTCTTTCCTCTTGGCATGAAGATGACTATCACTCTGTATGCCACGAACTTAAAAACTTAGGCTATTTCAAAGTTTGGGTGTCAGGTTCTTTTGAATTGACTCCTCTTGCCATTGAATATATGGAAAATAGATTCAAAAATAACATTAAAGAACTGGCTGAATTTATCTCACCATTTATTCCGTAACCTCACTTCTGGCTCCCCTTTCAGCGCATTATCTATTCCGTAGTTAGCACAGATAATGCGCTTTGAAAGTTCCATATAGATTTTGAAGCCTTCTCCTCCTGTGCACGATATCTCAAAGAAATCGCACCCATTTCCAAAATCCACACCATTTAATTTGAAAATTTTCTTTTCTGTGTCCACCTCGAGTGTTTTTATCTCTTGCGGTATCCCTGCAAGAATTTCTTGAAACTTATCCAATTTCTTCACACTCCTTTCTTTTAAACTGTTTTTTTGATTACTTGAATTAAATTTTTGATAATGTTAAAATCCTCTTACCCAAATAGGGCAAGGAAGGAGTTGGCTATTATGACCAAACTTTTGTACGTGCCCTGTTCCTTTAGTTGAAGGTTGCAATAATGGTTGCCAAAGCATTTAAAACTGGCGTAAAATGTAGCAATCAGTATGGCGTAGTTGCCGCAGAGAAGCGGAGTAACAAACACATGAGCGAGCACTCGTAAAAATGTTCCACCATACCGGATACTCCTTCAGATCCGCTGACTAATGGGCTACTAATCTCATTTACTAATCAATAATCGCTGAACTAAAACTGCGTAAGCAGCGGAATACTTAAAGAAACATTTGGCGCTATCAAGTGTGGTGAAAACCTGCAAAGTACATAAGGTTAAAAAATTTAGGCAAAAACTGTTAGGAATAGCGCTCCTAGCAGTTTTTTGTTTTTTTCAACTTCATTGGCTTTACAAACTTATCTGTATTTACCTCTAAGGCTCCACAGATCAACGCATATTCCTCCAAACTCAATCTCCTTTTTCCATTCAATGCCATACTCAACTTGGGAGGACTTATCCCGGTACGGTCACAGATAAATTTCTGGGAGATTCCATGCTGCTCCATATAGTTTTTTATCTGATCTTCAAAACATTTCATCTCTTCTCCTTTCTCCCAACAAGCCCCTAAAACTGGGAGTGTATAACTCCTAGATTTTAGCATCTTTGGTATCTTTTAAAGTTACTCATTGGCAAAAAAAATAGATACTGGGTCTTCAATATGCAACTCGTTAATCATAATCTGAATCTCATCGCTACCAAACACTCCATTTTTCATCTTTTCATAGAATGTTTTCGGTGTGATTCCTATTTTAATTGCCACATCTGATTGCGAAAGTCCATTTTTCGCAATGATGCCTCTTAATTCATCTGTCTTTATCACAATATCTCTCCTTTCTGTAACTTATGAAGTTACTATCAATATATCACATTTTTGTAACTTGTCAAGATATTTTTGATTGATTTTATAACTTTTTTGTGCTATCATAAAGTTACTTCATTAGAAAGGAGTTTTCGTTATGACTATTGGTGAGCGAATAAAAGAAGTCCGAACAAGACTTGGAATAAGTCAAGTTTCCTTTGCCGACAAAATAGGCGTTTCAAAACAAACTCTATACAAATATGAAAATAACATAATAACCAACATACCCTCAGACAAAATAGAAGCAATAGCAAAGGTGAGCGGATATTCTCCTTCTTATTTGATGGGATGGGAAGATCCTGAGGACGAACCGACTGGCTATTATCTTAATCAGGATACAGCACAGTATGCAGATTTTCTCCTGCATCACCCTGAATACCAAGTACTATTTGATGCATCACGGAAAGTTAAACCAGAGGATATAGAAAAGGCTCTCACTGCCCTCGGATTATTTAGCGAATGACATTAATGGTACATCCTATTTGCTATTATCCAGATGGAGGTATTGATATGGATAATGTTAGGACTATAATGGCTGACTTGCCTAATACCATTGGAGGTTACACCATAAGGCAGGATGATTTTTACACAATAATTCTTAATCAGAATTTATCACACGAAAAAAATGTAATCACATATGCACACGAATTATCTCATATCGCGAACAATGATTTCGATTCCAGTTGTTCCGCTGGGTTGATAGAGATATTCGCACATAAATAAGAAAACAAAATATACCTAGGAGGGAAAAACTATGGGATTTAATGAAGATTTAAAACAACTTGCTGAAAGAGTAGTATCACTTAGGGAAAGCATTTCGACCGAAGAGGCAACTAAAATGTCAATGATTCTCCCTTTCTTCCAACTATTGGGATATGATGTATTCAATCCGTCAGAATTTTGTCCTGAATACACTGCTGATATCGGGGTGAAAAAGGGTGAAAAAGTTGATTATGCAATTCTCATTGACAATACTCCACAAATTCTTATTGAATGCAAATGGTGTGGTGAGTCGCTTTCAAAACATGGTTCTCAATTATTCCGCTACTTTGGGACATCACAAGCTAAGTTTGGTATTTTAACTAATGGATTGACATATCAATTTTTCACTGATTTAGACGAAGTCAACAAGATGGATCTAACTCCATTCTTAGAAATCCATCTCGACAATCTCAAGGATGCTCAAATAAATGAGTTAAAAAAATTCTCTAAAGAAATCTTTGACAAAGATAGCATATTTAGTACAGCATCTGACTTAAAGTATTCTTCTCTAATTAAAAATCTTTTAGCAAGCGATATAGAAGAACCAAGTGACGACTTTGTAAGATACATATTATCGAATGTATATGAAGGGCAAAAGAATCAGAAAGTGATAGATAAATTCAAGCCTATCATCAAGAAATCCTTTACTGGTTTTATCAATGATATTGTAAACCAAAAAATCTCCTCTGCCCTTACTCCAGAAGATGATGTTCCCCCAGCAGAGCCAACCCTATCTGAGCCTAAAAGCAAAATCATTACTACCGAGGAAGAACTAGAGGCATTTTATATTATCCGAGGCATTTTGGCAGGAACTATTCCAGTTGAAAATATTGTATATCGAGATACAGAAAGTTATTTTGGCATTTTATATAAAGACAATAACCGAAAACCTATTTGTCGAATCAACCTCGACACAAAAAGCAAACAAATCCTAATTCCAGATGCC
>OGKG01005050.1_pt1 | contig 10542 bp, 10 predicted proteins | sample 1572201 | NCBI WGS metagenome assembly OGKG01 (sample SAMEA2582146, study PRJEB24529) | metagenome | biome: Human gut stool | place: China | collected 2011 | reverse complement strand
TCGGCATCGTCACCATGCTTCGCAGCCTGCGGGAGCAGGGTCTCGTCAGCGGCAGCGAAGCCAAAAAAATCGCCGCACGGCTGAGGGTACAGCTTGGCGCGGACATTATTATTTCTCTTTGATTTCTTCGCTTTTAGGATAGCTATTGCGGATGTTTTATGGTATTGTGTGTTGCTGACGAAGGAGGTGGCAAAGGAATGAACAACCGTGAAAAAAACATCGGCTCTCTCGCTCTGAAGTCCGCACCGCGTCGTATCATCATCCCTGCCGCCGATCAGGACCACGCACGCCCCCTCCGGGTAGCGGCATACGCCCGCGTCAGCTCGGACTCCAGTGACCAACTCCACTCCTACGCCGCCCAAACCGCTTACTTCGCAAAGCTCATCAACAGCGATCCGAATTGGACGTTTGTAGATGTCTATGCAGACAAGGGCATCACCGGCACCTCCACTGAAAAGCGGGAGGACTTCCAACGGATGATGGAAGATTGCCGCAGTGGAAAAATCGACCGCATCCTCGTTAAATCCATCTCCCGCTTCGCCCGGAACACCAAGGAAAGTCTGGCGGCTGTACGGGAGCTGAAGTCTCTCGACATCAGCGTCTACTTTGAGGAGCAAAACATCGACACCGCGCAGGCCACCGGCGAAACACTCACAGCAGTCTTCTCAGCTCTGGCCCAAAAGGAAAGTGAAGCGATCTCTGAGCGGATGCGCCACAGCTACCAGATGCGGATGCAACGCGGCGCCTTCTCCACCCACTGCGCCCCCTACGGCTACCGGCTGGTTAAAAATCAGCTTGAGGTCATTGAGGAAGAAGCCGTCATCATCCGCCAGATCTTCGACCGCTACCTATCTGGCATCAGCATGGAGGATATCGCAAAGGAGATCACGGCGCTGGGCATCCCCACCAAGCAAAACACCCCCTTCTGGCAGGTTCGCAGCATCCAATACATTCTGCGAAATGAAAAATATGTCGGGGACTCCCTGCTGGGGAAAACTTACACCACACTCACTCTCCCCCACCGGAAAATAGAGAATAAGGGTGAGGGAGTCCAATATTTTATCGAAGGAAGTCATCCTCCCATCGTCAGCCGCACGGTGTTTGATAAGGCGCAGCAGCTTCTATCGCGAAAAAGCGCCGCCATTCCCCCTCGTGCCGCCGCTCCCCATCCCCTTTCACGGAAGATCGTATGCGGACATTGCGGCGCGTTCTGTAAGCGAAAGAAAACCCGCGGCACCGCCTACTGGATCTGCCAGACACATAATAAAAATGCCGGGAGCTGTCCGACCATGCAGATCCCCGAAACGGAGATCACAGAAGCATTCCTTCGGATATATTTCACGCTCAAGCATCATGGCGATCAGGTTCTGACCCGGCTCATTCAGGATTTCCAGGCAGCCAAAAACGGCAAGCTGCTTTGGAGCGAGGATATTGTAGAACTCAATAAGCAAATTGCGGACATTGCGTGTCAGGAACGATTATTGGCCCAGCTCAAGCAGCAGGCCGTGGTCGATCCTGATATTTTTATATTCCAAAGCAATCAACTGGCTGAACAGCGCCGCGAGGCAAAGCTGAAAAAATCCCGCATTCTCCGCTCCGAAGACGATCAGACAGTCCAACGCACACAGGAGCTTCTGGACATTCTGGAAGATGGGCCGGATCTGCTGATGACCTTCGACGAGGCACTGTTCAGCGAATTGGTTGAGACGATCACCATTCAGGATAACAGCACCATCCGCTTCCGCCTGATCAACGGGCTGGAGCTTCCGGAACACATTGAAAGGAAAAAATAAACCGATGGCAAGCAAGCGAAAAATGGTCTTTGGCTACCGCATGGAGCTTGGGGACATCGTCCCTTCTCCCAACGAGGCCGAAACGGTGCGGTACATCTACACACGGTACCTTGCCGGAGCGTCATTCCAGTGCTTGGCAAACGAGCTGAATCAAAAAGCGCTCCCCTACCACACCGGCAAGTCCTGGAACAAAAATATGGTGGCCCGTATTCTGGAGGACAGCCGCTATGTTGGGGCGGATCTCTATCCCCCGATCATATCCGCTGAACAACTCCAAGCCGTGCGGGAGCGGAGAAAGAAGAACTGCACAGTCTCTCCCCCGCTCCCCGCGCAGGCCGTGCTCTATAAGCTGTGCGGCAGCACAGTCCCCGGCAGTGCAGTGGAAAAAATACGCAAGGCATTGAATCATCTGATCGATGATCCTCTGCGGATCAGCATGGCGGCATCCGCCGTCTGTGACACGGCAGAGATCCGGCAGCTCCAGCAGGAACTGGACACGCTGCTGCAGGCACGGCCTGTAGATGAGGACGCCGCACGGCAGAAAGCCTTGGAGGTCGCGTCCCTAAAGCTGGCGAGCGCCAAAACGGAGGAATATGAATCCCACCGTCTCCGCAACATCTTTGAAACACATCCGAAAATGGACGCGCTGGATGCCGCGCTTCTGAAGCAGAGCCTACGCAAAATCGAATGCCACGGTGACACGGTATGCCTTCTGCTGAAAAACGGCCAATGGCTGGAAGCGTAGGCAGATGTGCATACCATCGAAATACGCCAAAAGAACAGTGCAATAAAAGGAGCGTGAGTGTGCATGACAGAGTCTCAGCCGGAAAAGAAGATCATCGTCATTCCGGCAAAAAAGGAATCCCCGCAGGAACAGGCCAAGAAGCGGAATCTGCGTGTTGCCGCCTATTGCCGCGTCTCCACCGGTGATGAGGAGCAGTTGACCAGCTACGAAAACCAGAAAGCCTTCTACACCGAAAAGATCATGAAAAATCCGGAGTGGACAATGGTGGATATCTTCGCGGATGAGGGCATCACGGGAACCTCCACCTGCCGGCGTAAGGATTTCCTGCGTATGATCCGCCAGTGCAGACAAGGCAAGATCGACATGATCCTTGCCAAATCGGTCTCCCGCTTCGCCAGAAATACGCTGGATACCATCAGCTACACCCGTGAGCTGCGGAGCCTTGGCATCGCCGTGATCTTCGAGGAGCAGAACATCAACTCCATCTATCTGGAAAGTGAATTCCTCATCGCGCTCCACGCCGCCTTCGCACAGTCCGAGAGCGAATCCATCTCCGCCAATGTCCGCTGGGGCAAGCGCCAGTCCATCAAAGACGGCAAAGTCACCTTCCAGTACAAAACCCTGCTGGGCTATGAAAAAGGGCCCGACGGGAATCCTGTGATCATTCCGGAGGAAGCAGAAACTGTCCGGCGGATTTTTGAATGGTACCTTGCCGGAAAAAGCGTCCGGGATATCCGTCTGGCGCTGGTGGCCGGTGGGTTCCAGAACGCCGTTGGAACCACAGACTGGACCACCAGCAACCTGCGTTCCATCCTCACCAATGAAAAATATTGCGGAGACGCCCTGCTCCAGAAAACCTTCGTTAAGGACTTCATCAGCAAAAAATCGATCCCAAACACAGGGCAGCTCGCCAAAGTCCTGATCCAAAACAATCATGAAGCCATTATCAGCCATGAGATATTCGATGCCGTGCAGCTTGAACTCGCGCGGCGCCGCGCGCAGGACGGCCGCTCAAGAAAAAGCGCCCCAACGGGCCGTGGAAAATTCAGCGGCAAATACGCGCTCAGCGGTCTGCTGTTCTGTGCGGAATGCGGCACGGCTTACCGGCGTGTCGTATGGACACAGCATGGTGAAAAACGCGCGGTATGGCGCTGCACGAGCCGTCTGGACTATGGCAAGAAATACTGTCTGAACTCTCCGACGCTGGATGAGGAACCGCTCCAGCAGGCAATTCTGAACGCCATCAACTCCGTCATGTCCGATCATAGCGCTCTGGCAGAACAGCTTAGAGATACGATGGAACAGGAGCTTGCACCCATCCCCGGTGAGAGCATGAGCCTTGGAGATATTGACCGCGCCATAACAGACTTGGGGCGGCAATTCACCGCCCTGCTGAGCGAGGCCGCCGATGCGGACAACGCGGACGGTTACACCGCGCGGTTTCAATCTATCTCCACGGCAATGGCAGAGTTCAAGCGCCGCAAGGCCATCATCCAACAGCTGCGACAAGAGCAGGATCAAACAGACCGCCGCATGCAGAGGGTCACAATGGCGCTGAAAAGCACATCGAACAGGCTCACGGAATGGGATGACGGCACGATCTATCAGCTTTTGGAAAAGGTCACCGTCCTGTCTAGTGAGCGCATCCGTGTGACGCTGCGGGACGGTCTGGAAATTGAACAGGCTGTAGAACAGCCCAAAAGGAGGAAATTCGCATGATTTATGTGACTGGCGACTGTCACGGGAACTTCCGGCGTTTCCAATCGGAATGCTTCCCGGAACAGGCTAACATGACGAAGGATGACACGGTCATCATCACCGGTGACTTCGGCGGCGTGTGGTTTGGTGACAGCCGCGACGATGAAACGCTGGACTGGCTGGAACGCCTGCCCTTCACGCTTGCCTTCGTCTGCGGCAACCACGAAAACTATGACGCGCTGGCGAGATACCCTGTTGCGGAGTGGCGCAGCGGCAAGGTGCATTGCGTTCGGCCTCACGTGCTGCACCTGATGCGCGGCCAGATCTTCGAGCTGGAGGGCCACCGCTTCTTCACCATAGGCGGCGCAAAAAGCCGCGATATTGAGGATGGGATTCTGGAGCCGGACGCCCCGGATTTTGAGCGAAGGCTCGTGATGCTCCAACGCAAACCAAGAGCGAGATACCGCGTCAACCACATCTCTTGGTGGGCGCAGGAGCTGCCCTCTGATGAAGAATACGCCGAGGCGCAGCGAAACCTTGACACGGTCGGCTGGCAGGTGGACTACATCATCACCCACTGCGCTCCCACCAGCATCGCCCTCATGGGGAGCCGCCACAACGAGGCGGACCGGCTCACGGACTTCCTGCAAGAGGTACGGGAAAGAGCAAAATACCACTACTGGCTGTTCGGCCATTATCACGACAACAAAGCCATTGACGAAAAGCACATCCTGCTGTGGGAGCAGATCGTGCGGATCATCTGAAGCAGGTCAAAGCAGAGGAAAACACGGTGACACCGCCGTGCTTTTCTCTGCTTTGAGCGTTGATCAGGCGCATTGCGCCGGAAAGGAGAAAGCCCATGAACATTCGCAAGCCCGCAGACTACAGCAACCTGTTTTCTGAACTGGACAAGCTTATGACGGCACAGTTCCCACAGATAGAATTGTACTGTGAGATCGGTCGGCTGGTCAGCGGCAGGAGCGAAAAAGGAGCGGCTGTCGCGGCGTCGGAATACCTGCAAGCGGCCTATCCCACAGCCGAGGGCTTTTCTCCCCGCAATGTGCGCCGTATGCGGGCGTTTTACGTGGCCTACGAGAAAACTCCTGAAATCATACGGCTGGCGATGCACCTCGGCTGGACGCGGAATGTGGCGATTTTAGAGGGGTGCGGCAGCAGCGAGGAACGGGCGTGGTACATCCGAGCCGCACTGCGTTTTGGATGGAAAAAAGCGAAATTATTGGAAGCCATAGAATCTCAGGCATGGCTGCATTCTTCTCTCGACGAACAGGCGGTTTCCTGCTATACTGGTGAAAAAGATGTAACACGGGAGAGCGAATGCAATGAAAAAGATACTCTTTGTGTGTCATGGGAATATCTGCCGCAGCCCCATGGCCGAGTTCGTGATGAAGGACTTGGTGCAGAAAATGGGGCTGGCGTCACAGTTCCATATCGAGTCGGCGGCTACCAGCCGGGAGGAAATCGGCAATCCGGTCTATCCCCCGGCACGGCGCAAGCTGGCGGAGCACGGGATCTCCTGCGACGGCCACGCGGCGCGGCAGCTCACCAATCAGGACTACGACAAGTACGACCTGCTGATTGGCATGGACATCGCGAACCTGCGGAATATGCACCGCATCTGCGGCGGCGACTTCGCCGGCAAACTGCATCTCCTGATGGACTATACCGACCACCCCCGCGATGTTGCCGACCCGTGGTACACCGAGGACTTCGAGGCAACCTGGCAGGATGTGCTGGAGGGTTGCCAGGGCTTACTGAACGAGTTAGCACACAATAGAGTCTGAACGGAGGTAAGCGCAGATGAATGGAAAAATCATTGTAAACGGTGCTGAAATCACGGTCACTACCATCGACGATAAGGATTACATATCTTTGACAGATATGCTCAAAGCCAAAGACGGTGACTTTTTTATCTCCGACTGGCTGAGAAACCGGAACACGGTTGAGTTCCTTGGGATTTGGGAACAGATACACAACCCCAATTTTAATTATGGCGAATTCGCCACAATTAGAAGTCAGGCTGGCTTGAACAGCTACAAAATCAGCGTAAAAGAATGGGTGGAAAAAACCAACGCAATCGGTCTCAGAGCCAAAGCTGGACGATATGGCGGGACATACGCATATAAGGACATTGCCTTCGAGTTCGGTATGTGGATCAGCCCCGAATTTAAGATCTACCTCATCAAAGAGTTCGAGCGGCTCAAGTCTGAAGAATTAAAACAGCTCGGTTGGGACATCAAGCGCAACCTCGCCAAGATCAATTACCGCATCCACACGGACGCCATCAAGGAAAATCTGATTCCGCCGGAGCTGTCTGCGCGGCAGATTTCGCTGGTCTATGCCAACGAAGCCGATGTTTTGAATATGGCGCTGTTTGGTATGACGGCCAAAGAGTGGCGCGATGCCCATCCGGATCTCAAAGGCAACATCCGCGACTATGCCAATGTTTCGCAGCTTGTGTGCTTGTCCAATCTGGAGAACCTGAATGCGGTGTTCATCAACGAGGGAATCCCGCAGGCGGAGAGATTGGCAAAACTCAACGCCATCGCCATCAGCCAAATGAAGGTGCTGACGGAGGATCACAGGTTGCTACAGCTTGACGCAGCCGCGGATACACAATCGAAACACGATTGAATGTGCGAACCAATTCAACAGCTTAGAATTTAAACCCATCGAATTCGACGGGTTAGCATGTAGGCAGACTTGAACACTTTCACCGCGAAAGAAAAGGGAAAATGCTGATGAGTTCCAACGAATATCCGAGCATCGTCGAATCAAGATCAAGCAGGAGATCTGCACGGCGCAATACCGTGCGACAGTCAGCGTCAATCGAGAGTTGCTGGTTCTCTACCACTCCATCGGCGAGGTCATCAACGAGCATAAGACATGGGGCAACAAATTTGTTGAAAATCTTGCCGTCGACATTAAAATTTCTTTTCCGGACGCCACCGGCTACTCTGTGAGAAACCTGAAATATATGGCGAAGTTTGCTCTGCGTTTTCCTGACAAGGAAATTGTGCAAGCGCCGCTTGCACAAATTACTTGGTATCACCACATTGCCCTAATGGACGATGTTGCCGACCCGTGGTACACCGACGACTTCGAGGCCACGTGGCAGGATGTGCTGGAAGGATGTCAAGGGCTGCTGAGAGAGGCAAAACTTATGTAGACTTTCCTCAAAAATGTGCTATAATAAGCGTAGAAAGTTGCGTTATAAAGACGATATAGCCTGCGGAGGATGACTAATGAAGGTCGAATACTATGTGACTGATGCCACAACAGGAATTCCTGTATGGGCGGAAATAAGGAAGGCAACACAGTTCGACTATAAGAAAACCGTTGAAGAACAATGGCAGACAAGCTGGCTATCCGATTTCATTCAGACGGACTCATTGGAGAAGTACGCGCTTGAAATTGCGGCAACCGGAGAATTAGTTGGACTTGGTGCATACAGGGATATGCCGGAAGGCGTTCTGGTATATGTTGAATATATCGAAAGCGCACCGCATAGTAATCCTACATTAGCTGGTCGGCGTAAATATAAAGGCATTGGAGCAGCGTTGCTTGCCTATGGCATTCAGTTATCGATCGACTACGGATACGGTGGAGCGATTTATTTAAAGGCAAAAACTTCAGAAATCAGGGAACACTATATTCGGGATTTTGGAGCAATTCCATTCAACAGATTAGATCCATACCTACTTTTGATTGATGGAGAAGCGGCAAGAGAGTTATTTTCGCAATATTTGAAGGAGGAGTAATCATGTTACAGGAAAAGTATGCAAAACTGGACGACTTAGCAGCGCCGAACTGTTATGTTGCGCCTCCGACCAGTGAGGATCTGTCCTATGTCGTTCATTTCCGCCAGATATGCAAGCGGTACAATATTGACTTTTCATCTGCCGATTCTGATGAGAAGAATTTTGTGATGAAAATGGCGGAAAAGAGCTTTATGCCAAAGCGAGCCTGATATATAAAATCCATTATGCCGCAAGCGACTGAAAGAAACGAACGAGTCACACTTTTCGATTAAACGGACTTGTAAGCATTTTCAAGCGCCTGCGGCGTTCTTATTGTTCAGTGCATGATGCGGTTACATAAGGCAGCAAATTCGTAGATAGCATTGTCCCAGACATCAAACTCCCTTTTCCTGACTCTGCCGGTTATTCCGTTAGAAATCTGAAGTACATGACAAAGTTTGCTTTACTTTTTCCCAATAAGGAAATTGTGCAAACGGCACTTGCACAAATCATGTATTCTCTCAAGAATGTTGGCAAGCCCATCGGCGTCAGCGCCTATCAGGTCACCAATAATCTGCCTGAAAATTTGGGACGCCAATACCATCGGTGGAAGATATTCAGAAGCGGATCAAGTGCGTGAAAGCGTGGTAGCATTGAAAAATATAAATTCACACATCCAACTTCCAAATTTAATTTTGAAACATTTTCGAGATGAAACAGATGATACGAAAAAAGTTTGGTACCTGGATATTTCCTCTGGTAAGATTAGGCAATCTGCGGCACTTAAACTTGGAACATCCAAAGGATATTATTCTGGGTGGGGAGAACTGTTCTGGAACAGAGCGATTGAAAATTTGCTGGGAGAGCTCACCCATAAGATCTGCTGTTTTTCTGATGAAAAAATAGCAGATCTGAAATTAACGACAGCCGATAAAAGAACAGCAAAACGTTATATCAAAGCAGCTTCCATACGGAGCGATATAGCTTATGAGGCAATGAAAAGCAGCTCTGTTACAGCCGATTTCTTCTCGGATCAAGAAAACCATGATAGCCTATCTGTGTTTGGAATGAGCTTGACAGGTAACTTGAATCAAATTTTGGACGCTATGGATGTAACGATTTTACTTAATCAAACGGATAGAAACTTGGTGGTACCACGCAACTGCTATTATGGCGTTTCTATCTCAGGAGATGGTTCAATAGTAGCTCCCCTTTCTCCAAAAGTAGCACTATTTTTATTCTCAGCAAAGAGTCATCCAGAATGGGAGAATGGTTTTGCTGTTGTTCGCCTTGGAGAAATCATTGAAGAAATGAACATATATGCATTAAAGTATGAATACATGTTCAACAAAGCGTTTGTGGCATCGAATAGCTATCAAGAACTGCAACAACTACAGAAATTTAGAGAAGATCACTTAGCTGAGTTGGAAATGTTAAATGCCGATATCTAAAATATCCGAATTGAAGTGACTTGCCAAAAGTCCTCGAAATCGTATGATTTCGAGGACTTTTGCTTTTCATAAGTTGCTATTTTCGGATGTTGCTTTTTCCTGACCCAAACGCTGACCCCAACGGGAGCGGGTAGCGGAAAGCATCAGACGGCACGAGATAGGATGGTCCCCATCGTCTGGGCTGCTTTCAGCTGCGCGTCGGTGGTAACGTGGGCGTAGGTGTCCAGCGTGAAGCCCGCTGAGTAGTGGCCCAGCATCGAGGACACCGTTTTTACATCCACGCCGTTTTGCAGGGCCATCGTCGCGAAGGTGTGTCGGAGGTCATGGAATCGGATGCGGGGCAGCCCTGCCCGTTTCAGCACCCGCTGGAGCATGTGCAGGACGCTGTCCGGCGACATGGGGCCTCCCATCGGGGACGGAAACACCCACTCGCTGTTACCCGTTTTTCTTCTTTGTTGCATCAGAACGTCTATCGCGTCTGCCGACAGGGGCAGGGTGCGGTAGGCGTTTTTCGTTTTCAGCGGTGCCTCGACTACCTTGCCGTTCTGTCGTGAGATGGCCCGTTGGATTTTCAGCACACCACGGTCGAGGTCAACGTCTGTCCACTTTAGACCCAGCAGTTCGCCCCGCCGTAGGCCCGTGGCAAGGTCGAGGTAGTAGAGCTCGTACACGCCGCTGTCTCTGGCCTCTTGGAAGAATGCGCCGAGTTGGTCGGCGGTCAGCGTTTTCATTTCCTTGTGTTCGGCTTTTGGCAAGGCGCAGCCCTGCGTGGGATTTTTCGTGACGAGGTGCTGCTCGATAGCGAGGTTGTACGCCGAGCCAATCATCTGGTGGATGTTGCGAACCGTCTTGGGCGCTAACCCTTTCGGCTTTTTCTTGGCCTCGATACGGTCAACTCTGCCGCCGTCCAATAGGTGTTTGTAGAACCGTTGTAAGTCCAGAGAAGTGAGGTCTGCCAACGGGATGCCGCCGATCTGCGGCTTGATGTGGTTTTTCAGAAAACCTTGGCTGGTCTTGAAGGTGGACGGTCTGAGTTTCACCTTGGCGTAGTTCTCCATCCAGACCTCCAGCCATGTTCCCACCGTGTAGGTCTTGGC
>OGKG01005045.1_pt1 | contig 10550 bp, 8 predicted proteins | sample 1572201 | NCBI WGS metagenome assembly OGKG01 (sample SAMEA2582146, study PRJEB24529) | metagenome | biome: Human gut stool | place: China | collected 2011 | reverse complement strand
GGAGAGAATTGTTTTAAAGCAGAAGATAAATGATAATTTAGAAGCACAAGCTAATGCCATATTTTCATCATCAGCACCGGATTTTACAGATTTGCAACCAATCCATAACTTTGGAATGGTCATTACCGGAAAAACACCTCCAACATCAGTCGCTGAGTATTATGGTAATGATATTCCATTTATAAAAACACCTGATATGCACGGAAATGTATATATTACCAGTTCTGAATGTTCTCTTTCAAAAGCGGGAGCTGATAGTCAGAAGAATAAATATATTCCTGAAAATACGGTTGTTGTTGCTTGCATTGGTGCAAATGCTGGTGAAGTGGCATTAACATCATATATTGCACAAACCAATCAACAGATAAATGCGGTAATTTCAAAATATCCATGTTTCCTATATTTTTCGATAAAAGCTCATACCGCAGAATTAAGAACATTAGGCGAGGGAAGCTCAACAATGATAAACATTAACAAGACCTCTTTTGAAAAATATGAGATTCCAACACCTTCAGACAATACATTGCAACAACTTGAGCATAAGTTGAGTATAGTGTTTTCAACAATACTTCATAATTTGCAGGAAATTGATAGGCTTAATGAAACAAAGGACTTGCTGGTAACCCAATTAAGCCACTAAATTATCATTTATCTTCTGCTTTAAAACAATTCTCTCCGTAATCGCCTTATAACTATTCACTATTTCAAGCTGTTTTTCAATAGGCGGAATAGGCAATTCTAGTCTGCAAATATCGTCCCAAGTAATCCCACCACGTACACTTCCGTCAGTATGTAACCAACAAATACGGTCAAACTCCGGTCTGCGAAACCACATCATCAGATAATCTTCATTCAAAATGCTGTTATCTATTACCTCAAACATAAAATATGCCGGAGAAACAATAGCAGGTTCTTCTTCATCATACAATGCAACCGGAAGTCGTTCATCACGACCAACGTGCATTGGATTACATGCAAACTTTCCTTTTGTTATCAGTTTATATTTACTCAAATCCGTACCAATGACATTTGCAACCGATGGCATAAAGAACTTGTCTATGTTAATTCCCAAAACTCTGTCCGTTATGCTTTCTCTGTTCCGAGTATCAATTAGTCGGATATGGTTTCCTAAAATATCAAAATTCGATTTCATATCCCAACTCCTTAAATACAGCAAGCAAATCTGATTTGGATTTTTCCTCTTGAACAAGAAGTTCCTTGAGTTCTCCCTGCAACGACTTCATTTTTGTATCAAAGTCGATGTTCTCATCACGATTGACAAACTCAATATATCTGCTCGGTACAAGAGTAAATCCTTTTTCCTTTACTTCTTCAAAAGAAGCAGAATAGCAAAACTCTGGCACATTCTCATAAGTTTCCTCATAGCCTTCCTGCTGCCAGTTATGATATACACTTGTAACTTTAGCTCTATCTTCCTCTGTCAATTCAATGTACTTCTTCTCATAAGGACTGCCCATCTGTCGTAAATCCATAAAGAGTATTTCATCTTCTCGGTCACGATAGCGTTTGAGCTTTCCGTTCTGTTCCACAACACGAGCCTTTTTATTCTTATTGAGTACCCAAAGGGTAACGCTGATGTCCGTGGTATAGAAAAGGTTTCTCGGAAGAATAATAATCGCTTCTACCAAATGATTTTCTATAAGCTGCTGTCTGATTTTCAGCTCTGTACCGTCATCGGATAATGCACCATTGGCAAGCAAGAAACCTGCCACACCGTTTTGTGAGAGTTTGGAAACAATATTCAGTATCCAACCATAGTTTGCATTGCTTGTCGGCGGGACTTCATAGCCGTTCCAACGAGGGTCATCTACAAGCTCATTTTCGGCTCTCCACTGCTTCTGATTGAAAGGCGGGTTTGCCATAATGAAATCTGCTTTAAGGTCTTTGTTTTCAATGATCGCATCAAAATTTGCCTTGATCGCGTTCGCATCGCACACTTCTCCATCTGAGAATTTCACTCCGTCACGGATGTGGAAGGTGTATGTCTTTCCATCTTCACTGATATCCCAGGATTCTGCAAGGCAGCCCTCATATCCATCCGCTGTGATATTGACAAGCGTCTCATACAGCATCTCCTGTGCATACATTTCTCCCGCATAAAGATGCGGATTTAAATCGCGGATATCGCGGTAATTAACGAATACAAGTTCTTCTTTCTTCTCTGAATTTCCGATTTCTGCCGCTGCACCCGTCTCTGTCCCGGACGCTTCTGCTGCTTTTTCCGTAGTTCCTGCTCCGCCGCATCCTGCAAGGGATACTGCCATAAGTCCTGCAAGGCACAGGCTGATTGCTCTCTTTTTCATAATGTCCTCCTGAATTAAGTATCTGTCTGTATCTGTTCCTGTTTTTATCATTGCCAGGAATCTCTGTGTCTGCTTATCGCAGGAAATACTATATCATAGTTAGTCTAAACTTACTAATGCCGATTCAGGGAGAGCCGGTTATAACAAAAGCGTATAGCGGGAGTAAAAGAGTCCGATTGGATTCATGTTTTATCTGCCATCTATACGCTTTTCATATATTTCTGATGATTCTGCAATTTTCCGGTCCTGAACAGGCGGATTGTACGCAGCAGTCTCTTTCTGCCGGATTCTTCCACCTACTCTATAAATATGCCGTCAGACGTTCCAGATACTGTTCCGCTTCCGGTGACAGGGATGCATTTTCCGCTGTCACATATCCAAATGCCAGAAACGGTTCGCACGTTTCGATCTTCAATGCTTTGATCCCATATTTCTGATATCCGCCCGGCACGATATCGATCCCAAGACAGCAGACATCCGAGTGCAGGAGCAGGTTGTTGATCATATAATCACTGTTTGTATAAAACCTGTCATTCATATGCTGTTCCGAGACAAATGCGCCGACACTGATCCGCTCGATATGATGTTCCATCGCGAAAAAGTCCTCTGTCTCCGTCACAAATTTCATCCCTTTCAATTCAGAAAAGCGAATGGATTCCCGGTCGTACAGCGGATGATTTTCCCCAACATAAACACAGATCCCGCGGAGCGCCAGCTTGTGAAATTCCAGTTTTTTATGCCACATGATATGCTGAAAACATGGCATCTGTGCTTCCGCAAAATACACGATCCCAAGTTCAGAAATCCTCGACGCCACATTGTCCGTGATCTCCTCCACGGTTCCTTCCCGGTATTCGTATTTCAACTGTTCTCCGCAGTTTTGATACAGCTGCACCATAAGCTTTGTGAGTAATCCGCTCCTGTATCCGGATACGGAAAATCTTCGCCCGTTTGGACGTTCCGACATGGAACGGATGACATTGGAATGTTTTAAAATGCTCATGGCATGACCATAGAGTTCTTCCCCCTGCTGTGTCATTCTGATCCCTTTGTTGCTTCGCTCCAGCAATGTAACATGCAGTTCTTTTTCCAGGCTGTTTAAAACCCGGCTTACATTCGGCTGTGTTGTATATAACTTTTCCGCTGCCCGGTTCAGACTTCCGTATTCCACCGCTGCCGCAAAGTATTCCAGCTGTTTGATCTCCATTTATATTTATTCTCCCTTTTCATTTTCCGAAACTATGACGAAAGCCATCTGCGCGTTATGTTAGCATATGCTAACTATTCTGGCAAGCATTTTCTTCCGTACTTCCGGGAAAATGTTTTCCGTAAAGATTCTCTTGTCAATTCAGGGGATTCTGATAAAATAAATCATAATATTACCGTATGACCATACAACAGAGGAGTGACATCCATGGTTACATTAAATGATTACCTGTATTCCGGCGATACGATGTTCCGGATCCTGAAAAATTACAGCCACGACCTCAAAGAAGAGGCAAAAAAGACAAACAACGAGATCGACCTGATCCACGCGAACTTCCTGATCCAGATCCGGGAGCTTCTTGAACACAATGATTTCCTTACGGCCCAGTCCCAGAAGATCCGGGAATTTTATAAATATATGGCTCATGAATATCCGTTTCTTGCGTTTACATTTAAAGGAAGGATCAAATCGCTGATCCGGGCAGAAGAGAAATTTAACGGCTATATTGTGGAATATATTTATAATTATTATACAAAACATGGAACCTATCCTCCTGTATCGGAACTGAAAAATAAACTCAGTTGTTTTCGGGATTTTATTGCATACAGAATTGTGTTGTGTATGCCCAAGTGTCATCTGAAACCAGGAGAAGATCAGGAAACGGCGTCGATCCGCTATCTTTATGAGATTGCCAATGTTCTTCCCGGGTTCCTGGAAGAACGAGGGTTTACGGTGGAGTCTGCCTATGGAGTAAAGAAAAGTACGTCGCCGCTTCTTAATGAAGATGTGAAGATGTATTACCGGGATTATATCTGTGGAACCAGCGGGGAAGGGTATCAGTCATTACATATCACAGTTTATGATAACAGTTCCCGTTCTTTCATGGAAGTGCAGCTGCGTACCCAGAAAATGGATGACACTGCGGAAATTGGTCCGGCGAATCATCTGGGATATGAGAAGAAACAGCAGGATGAGCGAGCAAGACGCGATGCTATTCCAGAAGGTGAGTGTGTTTATTTTGATGAAGCCTACGAACGGGGCATACGTCTTTTGCAGCTGGAACTGGCAGATCTGGATGTAAATATGTTTTCCGCAGTCGATAACAGTCTGATCAATGATGGGTGCGGACTGTTCAGGGGAAGACTGATATTACCTTATGAACATTTGTCAAGATTTCAGAATGATGTGATTGATTGAATAAAACACCTATCTTTTGATGTATAAAAATACAGGGAAATGACAAAAATTGATAAAATATGTAAATTTTTAGTTATATTTTAGGCATTCTATGGTACACTGATATAGTATATCAAAAATGGGAAGGAGACTCAAAAATGAACAAAAAAGAAGGAAAAGGGTTAAAGTCTTTTGATAAGGGATTTCAAGTGCCTGACACCTACATCATTATCTTTCTGGTAGTTGTTGTCGCGGCACTTCTGACTTTCCTTGTACCAAAGGGATTTTACGAAACACAGGATATTTCGTACATGATCAATGGTGTTGAGAAAACCCGTACAGTAATCAAAGACGGAAGTTTCCAGTATCTGACAGATGATGCAGGAAATGTAGTAACAGAAGGAGTAGCACTCTTTAGTGGAGATGGTGGAACAGGATTCTTCAACTATATGTATAACGGAATCGTAAATAGTTCTGCAATCGAGATTATCGCATTCCTTATGGTAGTAGGTGGTGCATTTGGCATCATGATACGTACCGGTGCGATTGAATCCGGACTGATCGGATTGATCCGTAAGGCAAAGGGAGCCGAGAAACTGCTGATTCCAGTACTTTTCGTACTGTTTTCTCTTGGTGGAGCAGTTTTCGGAATGGGAGAAGAAGCGCTTCCGTTTACTATGATTCTTTGTCCGTTGTTTGTAGCAGTTGGATATGATTCAGTTATCGCAGTTCTTGTTACTTATGTTGCCACACAGATTGGTTTCGGTTCATCTTGGATGAATCCGTTCTCTGTAGGCATTGCACAGGGTATTGCAGGTATTGACGTATTCTCCGGAGCAGGATTCCGTATGGTAATGTGGGTAGTATTTACAGCACTTGGCTGTGGAATGACTATGTTCTATGCAGCAAAGATCAAAAAGACTCCGACAATCTCAATCGCATATAAGACGGATGCATATTTCCGTGAGCAGAATGAAAAAACAGGAATTGACGAAGGACATTCATTTGGTCTTGGACACATTTTAGTTCTTCTGACACTGGCTGCTACAGTAGTATGGGTAGTTTGGGGAGTTATGACTCAAGGATACTACATGCCAGAGATTGCTACACAGTTCTTCATTATGGGAATTGTTTCCGGTGTGATTGGAGTTATCTTTAAACTGAACGATATGAAACTGAATGATATCGCAACATCATTCAAAGATGGAGCAAAAGACCTGATCGGTGCTGCACTTGTTGTTGCTATGGCACAGGGCATCATGCAGGTTCTTGGTGGATCTGATCCGACAACACCTACGGTTATTAATACAATTATGTATAATATTTCAAATGCACTGTCTGGAGTTTCCGGAGCAGTTGCAGCAGTACTTATGTATCTGTTCCAGTCCGTATTCAACTTCTTCGTTGTATCCGGAACAGGACAGGCTGCCATCACAATGCCGATCATGGCTCCGCTGTCAGACCTGTTAGGTGTTTCACGTCAGACAGCTGTAGTTGCATTCCAGCTTGGTGATGCATTTACAAACCTGATTGTTCCTACATCCGGATGCTTGATTGGATCTCTTGCAATTGCAAAGATTGAGTGGTCTAACTGGATTAAATTCATGTGGAAATTCCTTGGTGTCTTAATGATTGGTGCAATCATTACAGTTCTTGTTGCAGTTGGAATTGGATTCTAAAACATGTTCGACTTGAAAATTGAGAGTGATTTGTGATGAAATTAATTCAGAATATTGATGTTTATGCCCCACAGCATCTGGGGAAAAAAGATGTACTTATAATCAATGATAAGATTGTTAAGATTAAAGATGCAGGTTCTATATCCGCAGATGGATTTCTTTCCGAGGCAGAAATGATCAATGGAGAGGGGTTACTTTTAACTCCGGGATTCATTGATAGTCATGTTCATGTACTCGGAGGCGGTGGCGAAGGTGGATTCGCCAATCGTACTCCGGAAGCAACTATGGAAGGACTTACGAAGTTTGGAGTAACAACAGTTGTTGGCTGCCTTGGAACAGATGGAATCGGTCGTGATATGTGTGCACTGGTTGCAAAGACAAAAGGATTGAATGAGCAGGGAATGTCTGCATACTGTTATACAGGCAGTTATCAGATTCCGGTTCGCACGTTGACTGACAGTATTGTGAAAGATATTATGATGATTCAGGAAATCATTGGAACTGGAGAAATCGCGATTTCTGATCATCGTTCTTCACAGCCGACTTTTGAGGAATTTGCACGTGTCGTTGCGGATACAAGACTTGGTGGTGTTCTTTCCGGGAAAGCTGGTATTGTAAATGTTCATCTTGGCGACAGTCCGAGATGTTTAGATCTTATTGAACGAGTAGTAGATGAGACAGAGATACCGGCTTCTCAAATGCTGCCAACACATATCAATCGAAATGAGATGCTTTTTGGCAAGTCGATTGAGTATGCGCTGAAAGGCGGAGCAGTAGACTTTACCGGAAATGAAGATATTGACTATTGGGAAACTATCTGTGATGAGGTACGTGTATGTAATGGTATCAAACGGATGTTAGATGCAGGAGTAAATCCTGACCGCATAACAATTTCTTCTGATGGACAGGGAAGCCTTCCGATGTACAGTAGTGATGGTGAATTCCTTGGAATGGGCGTTGGACAGTCCAGCTGCCTTCTGAAGGAAGTAAAGGAATGTGTATTTAAAACAGAAATTCCTTTAGAAATAGCTATTTCTACAATTACATCTAATCCGGCAGATATTCTTCGGCTCAAAGGAAAAGGTAAGGTTGAAGAAGGCTATGATGCGGATCTTTGTATTCTTGACCAGGAACTTCAGCTTGTTGAAGTAATTGCAAAAGGGAATACAGTTTATACAAAATAAAGTATATTGATGTTAGAAGCATCAGTCATTCAGTTGGCTGGTGCTTTTTGCAATATTAAATTCACTTTAATAAGCACTTTATGATATAATGGGCTCGTAGTCTTTTACAGATATAAGAACGGGTATAAGGAGAATATAGTATTGATTAATCAGACAGCGAAGAAGATTTTGAAAGCTCTGTCTTTTGATGGTGTGGAAGTAGAAGCATTTCGTCATATGGCGGATTTAAAACGATTGGATCCGATGAAGATTTTTTATAAAAAAATAGATGAGAAAATATATAACGGGAGTCATGCAGTCCCGATTCGTATTTTCTTTCCAACTGAAAAAAGTTTTCGTGAGAGTGAAGAAAAGAAACATAATATTCAAGATAAAAAGATGCTTTTGTTTATACATGGCGGCGGCTGGGTTACAGAGAGTATCGATAATTATGAAAGAATTTGTGCCCGGCTTGCTAATGCAACCGGACAATATGTAGTTGCAGTTGAATATCGACTGGCACCGGAAGATAAATTCCCGGCAGGTCTGGAAGATTGTTATGCCGTTGCGAAAACATTATATTCCGGAGATTTTATGCTCAACATAAAACCCGAAAATATTACATTGATCGGAGATAGTGCCGGAGGGAATCTTTGTGCAGCATTATCTTTGATGGCTAGAGATTGTGGAGAATTTATGCCAAAAAGACAGATACTGATCTATCCGGCTACATATAATGATTATACAGAAAATTCACCATTTCCATCTGTTAAGGAAAATGGAACAGATTATCTTTTGACAGCTGGGAAGATGCAGGATTATATTGATCTTTATGCGAGAAATAAAGAGGATAAGAAGAATCCTTATTTTGCACCATACATAGCAGAAGATTTAGCGAATCAACCTGATACATTGATTCTTACATGTGAATTTGATCCACTTCGAGATGAAGGGGAAGCATATGGGAAGCGCTTAAAAGAGGCTGGAAATTATGTGGAGATACATCGGATCAAAGATGCATTACATGGATATTTTGCGTTGGGGATCAAGCAGCTTCATGTACAGGAAAGTTTCACCTATATCAATGAATTTCTGAAAGAGGAAACACTGTGAGTAAGAAAAAAGCACGTTGGAGAAAACTAGATAATGCAGCAAAATTATATTCTGCTGCCAGTAATAAAAAAGATACGAGAGTGTTTCGTTTTTACTGCGAATTGAAAGAAGAAGTAAATCCTGATGTTTTGCAGGAAGCATTAAATCAGACAATAGAAATATTTCCTACGTTTTTAATGGTGCTTCGCAAAGGATTATTCTGGCATTATCTTGAGCCATGTAATTTACGACCGATTGTAAAGGAAGAGTACAAAGAGCCTTGTAGTAGACTCTATATAAAGGATAAGAAGACACTGCTTTTTGAAGTAACCTATTATAAAAAACGAATCAACTTCGAAGTATTCCATGTATTGACAGATGGCACAGGAGCGACAGAATTTTTAAAAGAACTGGTAAAAAATTATCTCTATCTTATTCACAAAGTAAATGGATTAGAACCAGTTTCATTGTTACCAGAAGATATGACGGTACAAGATCAAGAAGTTGATAGTTTTTTGAAATATTATTCAAAAGATCAGAAACGACCGAAAAAAAGAAAACTACATGCTTTCCAGATACGGAGAAAAAAGAAAGATGGAAATCATCTGCACGTCCATGAATCTGTTGTTTCAGTTCAGGCAGTATTGAAGCGGAGCAGGGAACTCGGAGTATCTATGACAGTCTTTTTGACAGCATTATTTATGATGGCAATAAATGAAGAAATGTCTAAAATGCAAAAGAAAAAGCCGGTTGTGTTAATGGTTCCGGTTAACTTAAGAAAGTTTTTCCCGTCTTTATCGATGCTGAATTTTTTTAATTGGATTGAGCCGGGATATAATTTTACTACACAAGATCAAAGTTTTGAGGCAATACTGAAATATACGAAAGAATTTTTTGAGACAGAACTGACAAAAGAAAAGATGTCAGCACATATCAGCGAGTTGCTTGCTTTGGAACTGCATCCGATTCTGAGGCTTGCACCTTTGGAACTGAAAAATCTATGTATTCAGGCCGGGGCAAAATATTCAGAGAAGAACACGACAGCAATCTTCTCTAATATGAGTGCGGTTAAAATGCATGCGAGTTATGTGCCTTATATTGAACGATTTGGTGTGTACACAAACACTCCTAAGTTTGAATTGTGTTTGTGTTCTTTTCAGGATAAATTATCATTTGCATTTACATCCAGATACGACACAGTGAACATTGAACGTAATTTTTATCGCTTGTTAAAAGAACAGGGAATTGCATCTGAAAAAGTAAAACCTGAATTTCCAAAGACAGATGAGCCAAGCGAACAGGAAATGAAAGTCTATAAAATTTATAGCTTTCTGTGTATTGCAATTGTTGCAGCAATGCTTGTTACGGAGTATAATTTCCATCCTAGAATTCGCTGGACCTTATTCACAGCCGGAGGCGTTGTGACAATGTGGATTGCCTCATCGATTGGATTTTTTAAACGCTATAATCTGCTGAAAAATGCGATGTGGCAGCTTTTTATCGGTACTATTATCTGCTTTATATGGGATGCACTGACCGGTTGGCACAGTTGGTCTGTAGATCTTGTGCTGCCAATCATGAGTGTATCTACACTTATAGCGATGTTTGTAATCGCTAAGGTGCGGAAATGCCCTGTGCGAGAGTATCTTATTTACGAAATTATGGCTGCCGGATACGGATTGATTCTTCCGGGAATCTTACTCTTATGCAAAGTGGTGAAAAATCCAACAGTAAGTATGTTTGGAGCGTTAATATGTTTCCTGTTTCTTGTAGCAGTGATATTGTTTAAAGGAAGAGAATTTAAAGAAGAGATGCAGAAAAATCTGCATGTATAAAATAGTGTTGATGAAACATTAGAGCGTGTCTGAAAAATCATTCCCGCAATCTGCACGCCCCACTTTGCGGGATA
>OGKG01005038.1_pt1 | contig 10557 bp, 9 predicted proteins | sample 1572201 | NCBI WGS metagenome assembly OGKG01 (sample SAMEA2582146, study PRJEB24529) | metagenome | biome: Human gut stool | place: China | collected 2011 | reverse complement strand
TACACGGGATCTTTAAAGCCGCCGTGGGTGGAAAGCACCGCCGTCGGCAGAACGGATGTCTCGCACCCCAAGGCGGACAGCACCGGCAGCATCACCGTAAGCGAGCATTTCCCCGCACCGGAAAGATCGTTGATGACCGCCGCGCGGCGCGGTTTTTCTTCTGTATTTAAAAACTGCATCGGGTTTTTCCCTCATTTCAAAAGTATTTCCGCTTTTATTGTAACCGCGGCGGAAAATAAAGTCAATTAGCGGTTTACAGGTGAAAAAAAGAATGGTAAAATAAAGGGTACACGTACAGGCAAATGCCCTGCACCCGCGAAAGGAGCTTTCTATGAAAACCGAAAAGCAACGCAAGCTCATCGTTCGCATCGGCGCGGCGATTTTGGCCGGGCTGATGATCCTCTCGGCACTTTCCGCCGTACTATTCAGTTAAATAAATTCAACCGTGAATACATTCAACCGTTGAAAAATCAATTCTCTTGAAAATACATTGTAAAGGAATGATCCACCCATGAGTAAACCGAAGTATTATATTTCGACGGCTATCGCCTACACCTCCAGCCGCCCGCACATCGGCAACACGTATGAGATCGTGCTCGCCGACAGCATTGCGCGCTATAAGCGCATGGAGGGCTACGATGTCTACTTCCAGACCGGCACGGACGAGCACGGCCAGAAGATTGAAGAAAAGGCCAATGCCGCCGGCATCACCCCGAAGGAATATGTCGACAACGTCGCGAAGATTGTCAAGGCGAACTGGGACGTGATGAACACCTCCTACGATAAATTCATCCGCACCACGGACGATTACCACGAAAAGCAGGTACAAAAGATCTTTAAAAAGCTCTACGAGCAGGGCGATATTTATAAGGGCCACTACGAGGGCATGTACTGCACGCCGTGTGAGTCCTTCTTCACCGAGTCCCAGTTAGTGGACGGCAAATGCCCGGACTGTGGCCGTGAGGTTCAGCCAGCCAAGGAAGAAGCATATTTCTTCAAAATGAGCAAATACGCTGATCGCCTGATCCAGTACATCAACGATCATCCAGAGTTCATTCAGCCGGTTTCCAGAAAGAACGAGATGATGAATAACTTCCTGCTTCCAGGACTTCAGGATCTGTGTGTGTCCAGAACCTCCTTTAACTGGGGAATTCCGGTCTCCTTCGATCCGAAGCATGTCACCTATGTATGGCTGGATGCGCTGACGAACTATATTACTGGACTTGGCTATGACTGTGATGGCAACAGCAGTGAGATGTTCAAGAAATACTGGCCGGCAGATCTGCATCTGATCGGTAAGGATATCATCCGTTTCCATACCATTTACTGGCCGATCTTCCTGATGGCTCTGGATCTGCCGCTGCCAAAGCAGGTATTTGGCCATCCATGGTTATTACAGGGTGATGGCAAGATGAGCAAATCCAAGGGCAATGTGCTCTATGCCGATACCTTAGTTGATTTCTTCGGCGTTGATGCGGTCCGCTATTTTGTTCTCCATGAGATGCCATTTGATAACGATGGCGTGATCTCCTGGGAGCTGATGGTAGAGCGGTTGAATTCCGATCTGGCTAATATTTTAGGAAACCTGGTAAATCGTACCATTTCTATGTCCAATAAGTATTTTGACGGCGTTGTGAGAAATGCCGGTGTAACGGAGGATGTGGACGCTGACTTAAAGGCAGTTGTTTTAGACGAGGTGAAGAAGATCAATGATAAGATGGATCAGCTTCGTGTGGCTGATGCCATCACTGAGATCTTCAACATTTTCCGCAGATGCAACAAATATATCGATGAGACCATGCCATGGGCGCTGGCAAAGGATGAGGCAAAGAAAGACCGTCTTGCGACCGTTCTTTACAACCTGGTTGAAGCGATCACCATCGGCGCTTCCCTGTTAGAAGCATTTATGCCGGAGACCTCCGACAAGATCTTATCTCAGCTTCAGACTGAGAAGAGAGAACTGTCCGCAATGGATCAGTTCGGTCTGTATCCAGATGGCGGCAAGGTAACCGACAAGCCAGAGATCCTGTTTGCTCGCATGGACATCAAAGAAGTGATGGAAAAGGTAGAGGCAATGCGTGCCGCAGAGGCTCCGGCAGAAGAAAAGAAAGAGGAGCCAGAAGAGGAAGGCATTGATATCGAAGCAAAGCCGGAGATCACCTACGATGATTTTGCAAAGCTGCAGTTCCAGGTTGGTGAGATCATTGCCTGTGAGGCAGTGAAAAAATCCAAGAAGTTACTGTGCTCCCAGGTGAAGATCGGAAGCCAGGTAAAACAGATCGTCAGCGGTATCAAGGCCCACTATACTCCAGAAGAGATGGTAGGCAAGAAGGTTATGGTTGTTGTGAACTTAAAACCTGCTAAACTGGCTGGTATCCTGTCTGAGGGTATGCTGTTATGTGCAGAAGACGCTGATGGTAACCTGTCCCTGATGACACCAGAGAAACCGATGCCTTCAGGAGCAGAGATCTGCTAATTGAACGCAGATAAGCATTCCCCCGCTTCAAGTGCGTGGAGCACTAAGCGGCGGGTGAGGGGGGTTACTCAATACGTTCCCGGTGCGATTCCGGGAGTAAAAAACAGGGGCGGTGATCCATCGCCTCTGTTTTGGAATTTTAGGAGGGATGCCTTTGAGCGGAACCACACTAAAATGGATCGCAGTCATCAGCATGCTGATCGACCATACAGCAGAGGTCCTTATAAACCATAATGCCGCTCTTACAGATCCCATCTGGGCTCAGATTTATGTGTTGATGCGTGGGATTGGGAGAATTGCCTTTCCCATTTATGCGTTTTTGCTGGTAGAGGGCTTTCTGTACACCAGGGATGTGAAGAAGTATCTGGCGCGGATGCTTACGTTTGCAGTGGTGTCGGAGATCCCTTTTGATCTGGCAGTGTTCCACACGCCGTTTTACTGGGGATACCAGAATGTGTTTTTTACGCTGTTTCTGGGACTATTGGCGCTGGCGGGAGAGAACGTGGTTCATCAGAGCAGCGGAATGTTTGCGGGTGCAGGTCTGTGGAAGCAGGCGTTTGTCTTAATTCTGTGTGTTGGCACAGCCCAGCTCATCAACTGTGATTATGGTGCCTTTGGCGTATTTTTTATTATCTTACTCTACATGACACGGTATGATAAAAAGACCCAGACGATACTTGGCGCCATTTCCCTGATCTGGGAATTGCCTGGAATCCTGGCATTTATCCCGATCCGGCTATATAATGGAACCAGGGGACGGTGCGGCAATCGATATTTCTTTTATGCCTTTTACCCGGTGCATTTGCTGGCACTGTGGGTGGCTGGAAGATTTATTTTTAAGTTGTTTTAGATTATGAAAAGTGCTTGATTTCATTCAAATATCCGGATTATTTTTATTATCTGAATTATTTTGATTTTGGAGAATATTATGATTTTTGATACACACGCTCATTATGATGATGATGCATTTGATGAGGACAGAGAGCCACTTCTGGCGCAGCTAAAAGCCGCTGGAATTGAACGGGTGGTAAATGTGGGAGCCAGTATCCACAGCAGTCACACCACCTTAGAGTTGATTGAGAAACACGATTTTCTATATGGAGCCATCGGCGTTCATCCAAGTGAAACTGAGGAACTGAACGAAGAATGGATGAACTGGCTGGAGGAGAAAAGTCACGAGAAAAAAGTGGTGGCGATCGGTGAGATTGGCTTAGACTATCATTGGGAAGAACCTGCCAAGGATATCCAGAAACACTGGTTTGTCCGCCAGCTTGATCTGGCAAGAAAGGTGAAGCTTCCGGTGATCATCCACAGCCGTGACGCAGCGGCAGACACCCTGGAGATCATGAAAGAGCATGGTCGTGACTTAGGCGGCGTGATCCACTGCTTTTCCTATGGCCCGGAGATGGCGAGAGAGTATCTGAAGATGGGGTACTATCTGGGAATCGGCGGTGTCGTGACCTTCACAAATGCGAAAAAATTAAAAGAAGTAGTAAAAGAAACCCCTATTGACCGGATCGTGCTGGAAACCGACTGCCCATATTTATCCCCGGTTCCCAACCGCGGAAAGCGCAATTCTTCCCTGAATCTGCCCTATGTGGTGGACATGATCGCGGAACTGAAAGGCATTACTGCCAAAGCGGTTATGGAAAAAACCTGGGAAAACGCAAAGGCGCTTTACCGGATGACAGAATAAAAAGGTAAAACAGTTACTCACAGAAAGGAAAAATTAGATGGCAACACTGGGAAATCCGAAAAATACCATAGAGATCCTTCAGAAATACCAGTTCGTATTCCAGAAGAAATTCGGACAGAACTTCCTGATCGATACCCATGTGCTGGAGAAGATCATTGCAGCAGCAGGCGTGACCAAAGATGACTGTGTGCTGGAGATCGGCCCCGGCATCGGCACCATGACACAGTACCTGGCAGAATCTGCCCGCCATGTGATCGCCGTGGAGATCGACCAGAATCTGATCCCGATCCTGAAGGACACCTTATCCGCTTACGAGAATGTCACGGTCATCAACAAGGACATTTTAAAAGTAGATATCCAGGCACTGGCACAGGAGTATAATGGAGGAAGACCGATCAAGGTGGTAGCGAATCTGCCGTATTACATTACCACCCCAATCATCATGGGCCTGTTTGAGAGCAATGTCCCCATTGACAATATCACCGTTATGGTTCAGAAAGAGGTAGCCGACCGGATGCAGGTAGGCCCGGGAACCAAGGACTACGGTGCACTGTCTCTGGCAGTCCAGTATTATGCGGAGCCGTACATCGTGGCTAATGTTCCGCCGAACTGCTTTATGCCCCGTCCAAATGTAGGCTCTGCCGTGATCCGTCTCACCAGGCACCAGACACCTCCGGTCACTGCCAAAGATCCGAAGCTGATGTTTGCCCTGATCCGGGCGTCCTTCAACCAAAGAAGAAAGACCCTGCAGAATGGTCTTAATAACTCTCCGGACATTTCATTTACCAAAGAGCAGATCGCAGCAGCCATTGAAAGCCTGGGACTTCCGGCAGCGGTGCGAGGTGAGGCGCTGACCCTGGAGCAGTTTGCGGCGCTTTCTGACTATTTTTCAAACTTATAAATGGATAAAAAAATTCCTGTACCCGATCAGATCACTGGTCAGAGTACAGGAATTTTTTATCCATTTAGGTGGTAACGGTTCCGTTCTGCTTATTTTGCAAATTTTGCCAATGCCGCTTCATCTGCAACAACGGTTACATCATTATGTAACTGCAGAATAGAAGCTGGAACATGAGGAGTGATCGGTCCGCATAAGGACTGGTATAAGATGTCTGCTTTATCTGCGCCACTGACGATCAGCAGGATCTTTTTCGCCCGCATAATGGTTTTGATGCCCATGGTGTATGCCTGGCGCGGAACGTCCTCTTCCTTCTCAAAGAAACGTTTGTTGGCCTCGATGGTACTCTCGGTCAGGCTTACGCAGTGAGTCAGCTTGTCAAATTCGTCATCCGGCTCATTGAATCCGATATGTCCGTTGTGACCCAGTCCCAGAAGCTGCAGGTCCACGCCGCCAAGACCGGCCAGAACCTCTTCATAATGGCTGCATTCCTTCTCGGCATCCGGCTCCATGCCATCTGGAATGTGGGTATTCGCCGGATCAATATTTACATGGCTGAATAAATGGGAGTTCATGAAGTAGTAATAACTCTGGTCGTTATCTCTCGGAAGTCCCTTGTACTCGTCTAAGTTTGCAGTTTTTACCTCCGCAAAGTCTAAATCCCCTTTTTTGTACCATTCCACTAACTGCTCATAAGTTCCGATAGGAGTAGAACCAGTAGCCAGACCCAGGACACAGTTTGGTTTCATAATAACCTGGGCGGAAATGATGTTAGCCGCTTTACGGCTCATATCTTTATAATCCTTTGCACGATACAGTTTCATGCCAGCACCTCCAAAAAAGAAAAAAATTTCAAAATCTTCTCAATGAAAGGATAACATTTTTTTTGCATACTTTCAATAGATAAATACATAAAATAAAAGTAGTTGTTGTTACCAAGTTACTGTACACGGGTAGGTATTTTCTGAACTGAAAATGCCGTAGGATACAGTGGTGGCAGCAGATTTTGCTGATTGGGAATGCGAAGCATCGGTAAAATCCAAAGAAAGAAGGAGAGACTATATGGCAAATTATCGGAGATTGATTTCTTACATATACGCTTATGAAGGTGGGATAAAAGGGAAAAATGTGGGCTTTGCTAAGATAGAAAACCGGAAAGACCAGTGCCGTATCCAGGTCAGCGTACGCAATGTGTATGTAGGAAGCCAGGATATCGGCGTTTATCTGATGTCCACAGAAGGAGAAAGGCTTTTAGGCAAGATTTTTATCCGCGGCGGTGCAGGAGAGTTCCGCTGTATGGTCCAGATGGACCATGGTATGTCTGACTGTTATGGATTGACGATCCACAGCATCGGGGATTCCTGGCAGAGTTATACTACGATCTGGGAAGATGCGGTTGCCCATGCTGCTGAGGTGGATCTGTCAGATGCCGCTTCCGAAAAAATGGAGCAGAAAGAAATGGAGCAGATTCCAACAGATCAGATTCCAGAACAGCCAGCCACAGGAAATCCGGTCCGCCAGAGGTCGGTAGCAGAAGTCATTGAGGCAGAATTAGAAGCCGAAGAACAGAAAGTGCCGTGGGAGGAACCACAAGCCCCATTGGAACCTGAGATTCTTCCGGAGCCAGAGCTGCCAGAAAATAACCCTGTTCCTGTAATACAACCACAGCCGCCGATAGAGGAGCCGATATCTCCAGAGACACCACCAGTGACCGAACCGACTCCAGAAATCCAGCCACCATTACAGGATCCAGAACCGGCTCAGCCGCAGGCGTCCTCCGCTTCTCAGGCAGGCGCCAGCGCCGCCCCGGATCTCACACTTTCGCTTCCAGAGGAGCACATGGAAGCCCAGAAACTCTGGAATTTCTTCAGCCACACCTACCCGAAGATCCAGGCGTTTGATTACAGCGGTGGCTGCGAGATCCTGACCATCAAGCCCCAGGATATCGGTCTCCTTCCGCGGGAAACATGGGTGTACGGAAATAACAGCTTTTTGCTTCACGGCTACTACAACCACCGTTATCTGGTTCTGGCTCGCCTGAATACTCCCAAGGGAAAGCCAAGATTCCTCATCGGTGTTCCGGGTCACTATTACAACAATGAAAAATACATGGCCTCAATGTTTGGATTCCCGAATTTCGTTCTCTCCAAGATGCAGCCAGCCGGAGACGGCCGCTTCGGTTACTGGTATACCGATATCCGTCTTGACTGAACGAAATACATATAGGATAATAGAAAGAGTAACTATTCAGGCACTGAATAATTACAGTTTCAGAAGAAAATGGAGTACAACTATGACAACAGATGAAAAATACATGAAAGAAGCCATCCGTCAGGCAAAAAAAGCTGCCGCCATCGGTGAGGTCCCCATTGGCTGTATCATCGTTTATGAAGACAAAATCATCGGCCGGGGCTACAATCGCCGGATGGTCGATCATACGGTTTTGGCTCATGCGGAGATCCTGGCCATGAAAAAAGCCTGCAAAAAGATGGGTGACTGGCGCTTAGAAGGCTGTACCATGTATATCACCCTGGAGCCATGCCCCATGTGTGCCGGAGCCATCGTCCAGGCCCGGATTCCCAGAGTGGTGGTCGGCAGCATGAATCCAAAAGCCGGCTGCGCCGGATCCGTCATGAATCTGTTGCAGGAACCCGGCTTCAACCATCAGGTGGAGTTGGAAAAAGGAATTCTGGAAGAAGAGTGTTCTACCATGTTAAAAGAATTCTTCAAAGCCCTGCGGAAACGGAAATCCCTTGACAAATAAAGGCCCGCAAGGTATACTTAACAGGCTATATGCGATGAAAGTTCCGCCAGACAGTCGGTGCGGCCTTTCGTAAAGAACTAATCAGTCATAAAGTTTCCGCGCAGCCGGGGAGATAGCGGTGCCCTGTACCTGCAATCCGCTCTAGCAGGGGTGATATCTCATTGCGGGCTACGTGTTGTGGAGCTGCCCTTGGTAAGTGGCGATGACGTCTGGGTCTTACGCAACAGAACTCTATGAACCGTGTCAGGGCAGGAATGCAGCAGCATTAAAGAGAACCTTCCATGTGCCGCGAGGGAGCCGGGACCGAGCTGGCTGCCAGGGTAACGTTCATGAGACGTATTCAAAGCAGAACGTGCGGACAAAAAAGGAAAGTTTAAGAGGTGACAGCTAATGAGAAAGAAATTTCTGTTATTGCTGGCGCTTCTTTTTTTATTGGCCGGGGTGATCTTTGTCCTGCCCGCAGTGCGGGATCATGTTCCGGACCAGACGAAAGAGAGTGCCACAGAAGAGACAGAATCAACAACGGAGACAGAATCAGAAACGCCCACAGAGACGGAAACAGAATCAGAGACCGAGACAGAAGAAACGACTGAGGAGGAGACGGAAGGTCCCGGAGACCCGGTGGACCGTGAAAAGGTGGAGACTCATCTGATTATTGCCTCTGACACGCACTATATGTCACCATCCATGACGGATTACGGCGCGGCGTTTGACAGTCTCGTAAATAGCAATGATGGAAAAGTGATCCGCTATCAGCCACAGTTATGGCAGGCGTTTAAATCGGAAGTCCTCGCAGCCAACCCTGACGCCCTGATCTTAAGCGGAGACCTGAGCTTAAACGGTGAAAAGGCAAACCACCTGGAATTTGCCGAAAAGCTCCGGGAGATCGAGGAAGCGGGAGTTCCGGTCTATGTGATTCCCGGAAACCACGATATCAATAAGCCGGACGCCGGAGAATACTTCGGGGATCAGAGAACCGATGTGGAGAGTGTGACATCGGAAGAATTCCGTGAGATCTACGCGGACTTCGGCTATAACGAGGCGAAGAGCGGGGCACCGGATTCCTTAAGTTACCTGGTGGAGTTAAACGATACCACATGGCTCATGATGCTGGACACGACAGTCTGCGAGCCGGAAAACGAAGTCTACGGCGAGATCAAAGAGGAAACACTTGAGTGGATGGAGGAATGCCTGGAGGAGGCGTACGCCGAGGGAATCACGGTGATCCCTGTAGGACATCACAACCTCCAGCGCCTTAGCCGTGTCTATGTGGAAGAATGCGTGATCGAAAACTGTGACGAGGTTCTGGAACTCTTTGAGCGCTATCTGACACCGGTGTACTTCAGCGGCCATCTTCATACACAGAAGGTCATGAAACACCTGACGGAGCCGGGAATGGGCTCGGACACTTACGGAATCTGGGAGATCGTGAGCAATTCCCTGATCCTGCCGCCATGTCAGTACGGGACTGTAACGTTAAACACGGACGGCAGCATCGATTATCTCGCAAAGACCGTGGATGTTTCCACCTGGGCGGCCGCAAACGGGGAGACGGATCCGAACCTTCTTGAGTTCTCATCCTATGCAGCGGATTATCTGCAGACGGTCATCAAGAATCAGATATTCAAAACACTGGAGGATGTGCCGAAAGAATTAAAAGAAGTTATGGCGGACTTTTATACGGATATCTACAAGGATTACTATGCCGGAGTGCCGATCAGTTATTCGGAGAAGAAAAACGAGTTTGGATACGGCCTTTGGGTCCGCTACATGGATCCGAGCGTTGAGTTCCGCCAGCTCGACGGAATGATGCGCGACTCGATCTCGGCGAACAATCACGCGGAGATCCCGAATCCGATCCACTTGAAGCGGCCATAATATTACCGTAAGAAAAGAGAGATATAGCAAGTTATTCCTACCCGTGTACAGTAACATTTTCTGAACTGAAAATTCCGTACAAAGATTTTTTCCTTGCCCCTCTCTTTTCTTTGTATTATAATCTTATCTTGGATACATGCATTCACATTTCGACTGAAAGAAATCGGAGAAAGGACAAGACGATGAAGAGAGTTGGATTCCTTACGAGCGGCGGCGACTGCCAGGCGTTAAACGCAACGATGCGCGGAGTCGCGAAAGGTCTGTACCAGATTTACAAAGATGAAGTGGAAATTATCGGATTTGAAGACGGCTATAAAGGTCTGATGTACGCAAACTACCTGATGATGAAACAGTCAGATTTTTCAGGTGTCCTCACAAAAGGCGGAACGATGCTCGGTACCTCCAGACAGCCGTTCAAGCTGATGCGTGTGCCGGACGAGAACGGACTCGACAAGGTGGAGCTCATGAAGCACACCTACTATAAATTGAAGCTGGATGCACTTGTGGTCCTGGGCGGAAACGGAAGCCAGAAAACGGCAAACCTCTTAAGCCAGGAAGGACTCAACGTGATCGGACTTCCGAAGACTATCGATAACGATCTCTGGGGAACGGATATGACGTTCGGATTCCAGAGCGCTGTGGATATCGCGACGAATGCGATCGATTGTATCCACACGACCGCGTCCTCCCACGGACGTGTCTTCATCGTGGAAGTCATGGGACATAAAGTCGGCTGGGTAACGCTGCACGCAGGAATTGCAGGCGGTGCCGACATTATTCTGCTTCCGGAGATTCCTTATGACATGGATGTAATTGCAGAGGCAATAGACAAGCGTGCCAAAGCA
>OGKG01005025.1_pt1 | contig 10576 bp, 8 predicted proteins | sample 1572201 | NCBI WGS metagenome assembly OGKG01 (sample SAMEA2582146, study PRJEB24529) | metagenome | biome: Human gut stool | place: China | collected 2011 | reverse complement strand
GAAACCCATGGGCAGTATAGACGGATGCAATCTATACTGCACATGGGTTTCATTTTTTTAAAGGGGCGCCGGCAAAAAACTGGCTGCTGTTCTATCCGGTGGAAAAATATCTGTCACGATATACAGATGAACTGCTGGTGATCAATCAGGAAGATTATGAGCTTGCAAAAAAGAAATTTCATATGAAGCAGCTTACTTATATTCCGGGTATTGGAGTAAATGTAACACCACACGATATGCCACAGGAAGCAAAGAATAAAAAAAGACAGGAACTTGGTATACCTGAGAGTGCTTTTCTGATCGTACAGGTGGCAGAATTTACAGCAAATAAGAACCAGAGAACTGTCATAAAAGCATTGGAAAAAATGAAAAAAGCTGATATTTATTATGTGATGTGTGGGATTGGACCGGAAAAAGAAGAACTTGAACAGTATGTGAAAGAGCACCATTTAGAAAAAAATGTACAATTTGCCGGATTCCGCAGTGATGTACATGAAATTCTACAGTGCGCGGATTGCTTTGTTTTGTCGTCGTTCAGAGAGGGATTATCCGTTGCATTGATGGAAGCAATGACAGAAGGGCTTCCTGTTGTGTGCAGCAGAATCAGAGGAAATGTTGATCTGATCGAAGAGGGTGTGGGAGGCTATCTGGTGGCACCGGGAGAAGAAAGTGAGTACAGAATAGCATTTACAAAATTATATGAGATGAAAAAAAATGAACCACAGAAATTTGAAAAAATGGGACAGGCGAATCAGTGCAAAATAAAAGAGTTTAGCAAAGAAAATGTGGATGAAATCATGAAGAAAGTATATCAGGTGTGAGCAATATGTTCAGTGTTATTATTCCGGCATATAATAGTGAAAAAACGATAGAAAAGACATTGGATTCGTTGCAGAATCAGACAAAACCAGAACTGATTCAGGAAGTGATCATAATTAATGACGGATCTACAGACGGTACGAAAGATAAGGTGGAGCAGTATAAAAGCCGTCAAGATTGTATTTTGAACATTATTTTATATAATCAGCGAAATACAGGTGTGGCGGCTGCAAGAAATGCAGGAATCCGTATGGCAACAGCAGATTATCTGGCATTCCTGGATTCAGATGATTGCTGGGTGCCTGAAAAATTGGAAATGCAGGAGAAAGTTTTTAAGAAAAATCCCAGGATTGATCTGCTGTGTGGAGGAATGGAAGAAGGACCTCTTAAAATTTTATTTCATAAAGATCATGTACTACATCACTTATCACTGAAAGAATACTGCACAAAAAGCGTTATATTTACTTCAACAGTTGTGATTCGTCGATCAAGAGTAAAGGATGCAGGATATTTTGATGAGTCCATGCAGTACTGTGAAGATATGAATTATTATCAGCGATTTTTTGAATGGGATCAGGTGTATTATTTGCCTGAGAAGCTGGTTGATTATGGCATTGGAAGAAAATATTATGGGCAGAGTGGATTGTCGGCTCATTTGAAAGAGATGCATTGTGGGCGAAAAAGAAATTTTCAGATATTGAGAAGAAAAAAAAAGATTTCTTTTACATTTTATATTGTGATGATTGTATTTGGTGAAATTAAGTTTTTGAGACGCAAGATGATTATAAACAGACAAAAGTAAATGTAAAGGCAACTATTGGAATTTAAAATAAGTTATGTTATAATATAGCAGTTTTATATGAAAAATATAGGAAGAAAAGAGGAATCAGAGCGAGTAATGAATAAAATGAAAACAAGATGTCAGGTGTTGTATAATTACAGATATCTGATCAAACAGCTGGTAACGAAAGATATAAAGTTAAAGTATAGAAGAAGTTTTCTGGGATATGTATGGAGCGTATTAAATCCATTAATGGTTATGGTCGTTATGTATTTAGTATTTTCCAAAATGTTCCGTTTTAATATAGACAATTATTCTGCATATCTTATCATTGGACAGACGTTGTTTACATTTATGACAGAAGCAACAAATCAGGCGATCTTTTCCATTACAGGAAATGGACCATTATTGAAAAAGGTTTATGTTCCTAAATATGTGTTTACCTTATCTAAGGTTACGAGTTCTTTGGTCAACTTAGTCTTTTCTCTGGGAGCTATGATTATTGTATTTGTTATTACTAAGGTACAGTTCTCATGGGCAATGCTGTTTTTTCCGGTTATTTTAATGGAAGTATATATTTTCAGCCTTGGTCTTGGCTTGTTTTTGGCGGAGGCAGCTGTATTCTTCAGAGATATACAGTATATTTATAATGTACTGACAACGGCATGGATGTATTTGACACCTATTTTCTATCCGATGGAACAGTTACCGGAATCAGTGCAGAAAGCAATTAAAATTTTTAATCCTATGTATCAGTATATCACACAGTTCCGTACGATATCACTTCATCAGACATTACCGGCTGCAGGAGATGTGGTATACGGATTTGCGATAGCATTTGTCTTTCTGATTGTTGGATCATGGGCATTTATAAGAAAACAGGACGATTTTATTTTATATATCTAGGAGAATGAAGATGGATGACAAGAATATCGTTATTGATGTGTCGGATGTAACAGTGCGTTTTAACCGTGCATCACAGCAGGTCAATAATTTAAAAGAATATGTAATAAAAATGGTAAAAAAAGAACTGATGTTTCAGGAATTCCTTGCCCTACAGAATGTAAGCCTTCAGGTTCGGAAAGGGGAAGCATGGGGAATCGTAGGAACGAATGGTTCCGGAAAATCCACATTGTTAAAGCTGATCTGTGGTATCTTAAAACCGTATAAGGGCAGTGTGATCCTTTCGGGAACGATCGCACCTCTGATTGAGTTGGGAGCCGGATTTGACGGTGAACTGACTGCCCGCGAGAATGTTCTGCTGAATGGAACACTGTTGGGGTACTCAGAGAGTTTTATGAAAGAGCAGTTTGAGGAAATCATTGATTTTGCTGAATTATGGGATTTTCTGGATATGCCGATCAAGAATTACTCTTCCGGTATGGCGGCAAGACTTGGATTTGCTGTGGCAACGATGGTTCAGCCGGATATCCTGATCTGTGACGAGGTATTATCCGTAGGAGATTATAAGTTTCAGGAAAAATGCGAAAAACGTATGAAACATATGTTAGAAACAGGAACAACATTATTATATGTGTCACATTCTATAACATCTGTACAGAATTTATGTGATCATGCATTGTGGCTTGACAAAGGACATGTGAAAATGTGTGGTGATGCTGATACAATTTGTGATGCATATATGAATTTCTAAACGAAGAATGATAAGAGGATTCTATGAGTGAGATAAAATTATTTGTAACCCATACGCCAAATCGCAATACAGTGAGAATAGAGCATCCACTGATGTATAATGTAATAGCGGGAAGTGCCTTTCTGACTCAGTCAGTTCCGGAAGGAATGCTTTTGGATAATGAGGGGGACAATATTTCATTTAAGAACAAATCTTATTGTGAACTGACGACACAATATTGGGCGTGGAAAAATCAAACTGCAGATTATTATGGTTTTTGCCATTACCGCAGATATTTTTCCTTTTCCAAAGTGAATCTGCAGGAAGCTGATTGTGGCTGCCTGATTTACCCGGTTTTGAGTGAAAACGTGAAACAGGAACTTTGTATGGATGAAGCATCCATGAGACAGACGATTGAGCAGTATGATTTTCTGATTGCAAAAGGGATTCCGGTAAATGCATTACAGGCGAAGTCTGTGTATCAGCATTATAAGAATGCACCGGAACTCCATATAGAAGATTTAGATCTTTTTCTTTCTATTATTCGTGAAAAATATCCCGAACTGAATGACGTGGCTGAAAAATATGTGCATGGGAAAATCTTTTACCCATGCAATATGTTTATTATGAATAAAGAATTATTCTTTCAGTATTCTAAGATGCTGTTTGATATTCTGGATGAATTTGAACAGAGATGTGATATGAGCAGATATTCCAGAGAAGGTTTGCGCACACCGGGGCATTTAGGGGAACGCATGACGGGAATCTTTTTTGAATATCTGAAACAAAAAGGCGGATATCGTCTGGGACAGCTGCAGATGGCACAGATTGAACAAAATGAAGGTACTTCAAAAATCAGTGTGTCAGAAGACGATGAAATACCGGTTGTGTTAGCTGCCAATCAAGGATATGTTCCAATTTTATATACATGTCTGCAGTCGATTGCAGACCATATATCGGAACAAAGAGATTATAAAATATATATTTTTCATACTGATATTGAGCCGGAAAGCCAAAATGAAATAAGAAAACTTAAAAAGAAAAATTTCGATGTTTCTTTTGTTAATGTAAGGAGCCGGGTGGCTGGATATCAGTTAAAAGCGAAAGAACATATTTCCACGGAAACATTTTATCGTTTTCTGATTCTTGATATTTTAAAGATGTATCCGAAAGTGGTATACTTGGATTGTGACATGATCATCCGGCGTGATATCGCAGAGCTATATGATGTTAAACTCGGTGATAATATGTTGGCAGCAGTGATTGATCCGGATTTCGCAGGACAATGTAACGGAGCGAATGCTGACACACTTGCTTATTGCAGAGACGTCTTAAAATTAAAGGATCCTCTTGCTTATTTTCAGGCTGGTGTATTAGTGTTCCATATGGGGCAAATAGCAGATAAGATTAGTGTTCAAAAATTATTTGAAATGTCAGATACTGGAATTTACAAATATTCCGACCAGGATATTTTGAATATCGTATGTGAGGGTAAAGTTACTTATCTGAATATGCAGTGGAATGTTTTGACAGACTGTAATAAATATCGCTGGCAGCATGTGATCAAATCGGCACCTTATTATGTTATGGATGCTTATGAGAATGCCAGAAAGGATCCATATATCATCCATTATGCAGGTGCGGCAAAGCCCTGGAAAAATCCAAAAGATGATTTTGCAAAGGAATTCTGGAAGGTGGCACGCAGGACGCCTTATTATGAAGAGGTAAGTTATTAGCTGTGTGGGCAGGAAAAAAGAAAAGGTAATCCGGGAACGGCTGTGGTAAATGTGATGAGAAAAACGGCGAAAAAGATTTTACCACAGGGAAGCTGGATACGGCGGACAGTCGGAAATTTATATTGGAAATTAAAATAAACAGGAGAAAAAAGTTATGATGTATGATTATCTGATTGTAGGAAGTGGACTTTATGGAGCGGTTTTTGCCTATGAAATGAAAAAGAGAGGGAAAAAGTGTCTGGTTATTGATAAGAGAAACCATATTGGTGGAAATATCTACTGTGAAAAGATAGATGATATTAATGTACATAAATATGGCGCGCATATTTTCCATACTTCAAATAAAAAAGTGTGGGAATACATTAACCAGTTTGCAGAGTTTAATAATTACATTAATTCACCGATTGCAAGATATAAAGATGAATTATACAACCTTCCGTTTAATATGAATACATTCAGCAAAATGTGGGGGATTGTTACACCACAGGAAGCAAAAGACATCATTCAGTTACAGATCGCAGATTTAAATATTACGGAACCGAAAAACCTCGAAGAACAGGCATTATCCCTTGTCGGACGTGATGTCTATGAAAAACTGATCAAGGGATATACGGAAAAACAGTGGGGAAGAGACTGCAAAGACCTGCCGGCTTTTATCATCAAACGTCTGCCGTTACGTTTTACTTATGACAACAATTATTTTAATGACCGCTATCAGGGAATCCCGATCGGTGGATACACAGCCATCATTAAAAAAATGTTAGAGGAAACAGAGATATTACTTAATACAGATTATAAAGAGTTTACTGCAAAGAACGGACAGGTCGCAGATAAAGTTCTGTATACAGGAATGATCGATGAATATTATGACTATAAACTGGGTGTCTTAGAGTATCGTTCCGTCCGGTTTGAGCAGGAACGTTATGAGATGGAAAATTATCAGGGAAATGCTGTCGTGAATTACACAGACAGAGAAGTTCCATATACGAGAATCATCGAACATAAACATTTTGAATATGGAAAACAGCCTGTTACAATTATTTCCAAAGAGTACTCGAGTGAGTGGCATAAGGGAGATGAACCTTATTATCCGGTAAATAACGAGAAAAATAATTCACTTTATGAAAAATACCGCCAGCTTGCCGAGAGTGAGAACAATGTCATTTTTGGCGGAAGACTTGGTAATTATAAATATTATTATATGGACAAAGTGATCGAAGCGGCATTAGATAAAATTGAGGAGTTAAAATAAAAATGAGTGATATTAAGATTTTTGTGACACATACCCCAAACCGTGATACGATGCGTGTTAATAATTCGTTATTTTATAATGTGATTGCAGGAAGTGATTTTCAGACGAAAGAAGTACCGGAAGGTGTGTATCAGGATAATCAAGGGGACAATATTTCGTCTTTGAATAAATCATATTGTGAACTTACAACTCAGTACTGGGCATGGAAAAACATGCAGGCAGATTACTATGGATTTTGCCATTACCGACGATTTTTCTCTTTTAGTGAAAAAAAGATCAAAGAGACATCATGGGGAACGATTGAATATGATTTCCTGGATCAGAAGGCAATGGATGAACTGGCATTGCATGAAAAAGCAGTGCAGGATTATATTGAAAAGTATGATTTCTTGATTGCCAAAGGTGTACCTACTTCTGATATGAATGCAAAGAGCGTTTATGAGCATTATAAAAAGGCACCGGAGTTACATATCGAGGATGCAGAGTTATTTTTAAAAATCATAGATGAAAAGTATTCATATCTGAGTGAGACAGCCAGAGAACTTTTTGAAGGTCATACGTTTTATCCATGCAACATGTTTATTGCCAAAAAAGAACTTTTTGAGGATTATTCGAAAATTCTTTTTGATGTGTTAGAAGAATTTGAAAAGCGTGCGGATATGAGCGAGTATTCCAGAGAGGGATACCGCACGACTGGTCATTTAGGAGAAAGATTGGCGGGTATCTATTATATGTACCTGAAAAAACAGGGAAAGTACCGCCTGGGAGAGTTGCAGATTGCATTGATTCACAATGCAGATGCAGAGACAGAAGTTACACAGGCAACAGATGGGGATGTAGTACCGGTAGTACTTGCAGCAAACCAGAAATATGTTCCGATTTTATATACCTGTGCACAGTCGATCGTGGAACATACAAGTCATGACCGGAAGTATGAGATTTATGTATTCCATACAGATATCAATGCTGACAGCCAGAAAATGTTTACGGACAGATTGAATAGAGCGAATGTGAGATTTATTTTCGTGAATGTGAGCAGCAGGGTCGCCGGCTACGTCTTGCAGGCAAAGCAGCACATTACAACAGAAACATTTTACCGTTTCCTGATCCTTGATATTCTAAAGGTATATCCGAAAGTAGTATATCTGGATTGTGATGTGATCATCTGTCATGATGTAGCAGAACTTTACGATACAGATATGGGAAACAGTCTGATTGCGGGTGCACTTGATCCTGATTTTGCAGGACAGTGCAATATGAAAAATTCAGAAATGCGTCAGTATTGTAAAAATACACTGGGACTCGAAAATCCGTTTGTATATTTTCAGGCGGGAGTACTTGTGTTTAATGTTACAGAGATGAGTAAAGTTGTGACAGTGGACAAACTACTCGAAATGTCGGATACAGGAATTTACCGTTTTTCAGATCAGGATATTCTGAATGTGGTATGTAAAGACAGGGTAACTTATCTGGATATGAAATGGAATATGATCTTTGACTGTGATCATTTCCGCTGGCAGAAAGTGATTAAATACGCACCGTATTATATTTTGGATGACTATGAAAATGCGAGAAAAGATCCATATATTATTCATTATGCCGGATTTTTGAAGCCGTGGATGAAACCGGATGAAGATTTTGGATATGTATTCTGGGACATGGCGAGAAAAACACCATATTATGAGCAAATTTTAAGTGGAATGCAGCATCAGGGCGGCGGTCAGAATGTGACAGTAGATACAGTAATTGAAGCAAGAGCATTTAAGAGAACCAGAAAGCTGCTGATGAAAATATTTCCACAGGGAAGTGGAATTCGAAGAACGTTAGGGAAGATGTATTGGAGAATTTTTGGATAAATAGTGGAGTAGTATGAAAATGGAAGAAGGAAAAATTAGTGTTATTGTTCCGATTTATAAGGTAGAGAATTATTTAAATCGTTGTGTAGAGTCAATTCGAAAGCAGACATACCGTAATTTGGAAATCATACTTGTAGATGATGGATCACCGGATGCATGTGGGGAGATGTGTGACAGGTATGCGCAGGAAGATTCGCGGATTCGGGTGATCCATAAGGAAAATGGTGGATTATCAGATGCACGGAATGCAGGCATTGAGGTGGCTGCCGGAGAGTACATAGCTTTTATTGACAGTGATGACTGGATAGATGATAAGATGTATGAGGTATTATATCATACTTTATTGAAATATGATGCTGATATTGCAGAATGCAGCTATCGAAATCTATATGCGGACTGTATTGTTGAAGAAACAGCCTGTACCGGAAATGTGGTAGAAGGCGATAATATTTTTGCGTTGGAGGCAATGCTTGACTGGCATTACTTTAAACCCAATGCGTGGAATAAGCTTTATAAGCGTAGTGTGATTGCGGATGTCAGATATCCGAAAGGCAAACTTCATGAAGATGAATATACGACCTATAAATATATGTATAATGCCAGAAAGTTAGTATATATAGATTTTTCATTTTATAACTATGACAGAAGACGAACAGACAGTATTACAGGTGAAAAATTCAGAGAGGCAAATCTTGATGCTTGCTGGGCATTTCGTGAGAGAGTAAATTTCTTTGATAAACATGGAATAAAGTCATGATATCTATTGCTGGGTTCTCTTAGACAGGATTTATCAATGCTATTGCCAACAGGTAAATGGACCGAAAGTAAAAGCTCTTGTAGAACTGGCAAAACAAGATGTGGAATATCTGCAACAGCATGATGTTGATCCGTGGTATATTGAGGAATTTAAACTTTTGTCAAAAGGGCTTGAGAAGTATGGTATGGCAAGGAGTGTGCGTGAAAGAAAATGAAAAATGAGAAGGTCAGTATTATTGTTCCAGTGTATAATGCAGAACAATATCTTGGGTATACGATCACATCGATACTGAAACAGACATATAAAAATATAGAAATTATTTTGGTTAATGATGGATCGAAGGATGATTCACTTATCATATGCCAGAACTATGCTGCAATTGATGACAGAGTTAAAGTTCTGGATGTCCCAAATGGTGGAGTCAGCAATGCGCGAAACTGTGGAATTGAGTCGGCGACAGGAGAGTATATCCAGTTTGTTGATTCAGATGATGTGATAACAGAAAATATGACGGAACGACTGGTAGATACAATGCATATCTATGAAGCTGATATGGTAGTCTGTGGAATGCGTTATATGGTATTAGAAGGAAACAGACCTGTCAGTTCCAATGACTGGCTGCCACAGTATCTTGGAAAAGAATGTGTACTTTCGAGAGAAAAGTTTCTGGGTGATTTTTCAAGAATATTATTGTATACTGTGCTGCTTGAAGGACCATGTAATAAATTATATAAACGGGAATATTTTGACAAGTACGGATTGTGTTTTCCACTTGATAAGGAACTGGGAGAAGATTTTTTACTGAACTTACAATATTTTTCCCGATTAAAAAGAATTGTATTTATTTCAGACGTTCTCTATTACTATCTGCAATGGGGAAAAAATTCACTGACAACATGTTACAGAAGCAAAATGTTTGACAATCAGGTTTCTTTGCTGCAGGAATATGAAAAATTTTTACGTGTGCAATGTGTGTGGAAAGATGAGAATATTACCTTTTTTTACCAGTATGCTGTGGGACATGTAGTTCGTTGTATGAATATGTTGTTTGATTCCAGAAATGATGGAGAAGATGGTCAGATTAAGGCGGAACTATTTCGGATATTAGATAATGATTCGGTTATTACATGGATTGAAAATGCTGAATGGATTCCGGAAGGCTATGAATGGCTGAAAGATTGTGTGAAAAATGTTGATGTCGGATTTGCATTTGACAGATTAATGGATATGAGCAGGCAGAAAAGTGTGCCTGATGTTGTGGTTCAGGAGACGAGGCAGGTATATTATCCGGGGAAAGCGAATCAGAAAATGGGTCAGATACTGCGGCGTGTAAACAGTGTTTTAGATAATGAGAGAATTGCCAAAACGATTGAGAGTTTAGAGCAGGATGGTATTAAAACAACAATCTCAAAAGTAGGAATAAGCTGCAGATACAGGATGTCAAGAGCTATATTTGGTGAAGATGAGAATAAATAAAACCAATGATATGGAGGTAAATATTTTATGAAAACCAGCGAATTGGAACAGAGATTAAAAGAATGTAATTATAGATTATCTAAAATGGATGAAAGAATAAAAAGACTGGAAGAAGAGAATGAACAGCTGAGACAAAATAGAGAAGAGGAAGCTGTAAAGCAGGAAGATGTAAAACCAGAAGCTGAAAAATTTCCAATGTCGTCAGAAGAAGTAGATAGATTGAATAACAGAATAAAGGCGTTAAGCGATGAACGGTACGAGTATAT
>OGKG01005020.1_pt1 | contig 10587 bp, 8 predicted proteins | sample 1572201 | NCBI WGS metagenome assembly OGKG01 (sample SAMEA2582146, study PRJEB24529) | metagenome | biome: Human gut stool | place: China | collected 2011 | reverse complement strand
TCTCTATCTCGTCCAGTTCTTCCTGTGAAAACTCGGAAAGGCAGTATTCACATTTATATTTCTGCTTTTCTGCATTAAACGTAAGCCCACCGCCGCAGTTGGGGCATTTATAGGTTATCACTCCCATACTCAGGCTTCTCCTCTTGGGCTTCCACATTCACTGCAGAACTTGCCCTTATTAACAGTACCGCAGTTTGGACAGGTCCACTCTACGGAAGGCCTTGGTTTTCCACACTCGCTGCAGAATTTTCCTGTGTTTTCCACATGGCAGGCAGGACAGATCCACGGCTGATTTGCAGTCTGCGCCGGCCGGACTGCCTGGGCGCCTGCATTTACTGCTCCATAACCCATCTGTCCGCCCTGGAAGCCTCCATTTCCTGTTCCATATGGCATCTGCTGTCCCTGCTGCATCTGCCGGTTCATCTGCATCTGCTGCATATTGGTTGCGGAAGCGGCTCCCATAAACGCACCGCTGTTCTGCATGCCAAAGCCCATTCCCATATATCCTGCCATGGCACCGTTTGAATTGGTTCCGGCGCCTTTCAGACCTTCGGCAATGGTACTTTGTACATAACCTTCTCTTACGGAAGGATCTCCCATCATAGCGCCTTTGTTGCGCATGTTGATCAGTTCCTGGGATGTCTCATCGTAGGAAATGCTTGCAATTCCCACAGACTGGATCTCCATACCACGCAGTTCTTTCCACTGCTCATCCAGTGCATTTGCCATATATTTTCCCAGTTCCATGCTCTTGGACGGAACATAGGAAATGCGGATACCATCTGCTGACATCTGGTTAATGGAAGTCTGCAGTGCCTCTAAAAACTCGGACAGATACTGTTCATTGATGGATGAGATCTCCACATGATCCTGGTTTTTCGGGATGACCTCCGCATAGAACTGCAGCGGGTTGGTAACTTTAATGGAATATGTTCCATGGGCACGCAAAAACAGTTCCGCATTATAAAAATTGTCAAAATAATTGATCGGATTTCTGGTACCAAATTTGATTCCTTTGATTTCCTGCAGATTGATAAAAAACACTTTCTGCATCGTTGGTGTCTGACCACCGAATTTGATACGGCTGAAAGTTTCTTTTACCGCTTCTCCAAGTTCCCCGTTAAACATGGATGGCATAGATGAATTATCCACCTTATAATATCCAGGCTCAGCCGTGTAATCTACAACTTTTCCTCCATCTACAAGCATCATAAACTGATTATCATACACATGGATCACTGAACCGTTGCTGACCGTATCCGGCGTTCCCTTCCGGTTCTGTCCTTTTCGGATCAGCACACCGCTCGTAAAGACAGTGTTGTCCCCCATGTCATCTGCTTCGTAAACTTCTAACCACTGATCGGCTAGACCTCCACCGATTGCCTGCGTAATCGCTCTGATAATTCCCATAATTAATCCTCCTTGTTTTGCGGAGCAAAATGCGACTGCCTTTGCAGGAGCAGAGGATTTTCCTCCATTGTTTTCCATCCTTTGTTATGAATGATGGTAGTCCGTCTCATCAAAACTATGTAATGTCCATACTTTCAGGTTCAAAAGCGTCACCGCCGAACCACAGTACTCACAGTAAGCTGCGCCGAGATTTGTGATCGGCGCACCGCAGTTCGGGCAGGTAGTTCCGACTGCATTGTCCATTCCTGCAAGTTTTTCATTCTGAATATACATAAGCTGTACATTATATCTGGTCTGTTCCGTCAGCTCTTTACTGCCGCTTAAGACTTTTCCCGCTTTTTCACAGTAATGCAGATACCCGACTGCACTCTGGAATGTAATCACACAGGTACCCTGCTTTTTCTCATAATCAGCAATCTCTGTCTGATGGATCTGTATCTGTTCGTAGTGCTCTGTGACTGACTCCGTCTCATTTTCACGGATTCTGTTTTTGATCTGCGCTAAAAACTCTTCCGAAACGCCATCTTTTATCTGTCTTTCAAAAATGCCGGCATCTGCGGCAGAGATTGCCTGCAATGCCAGCATGAGTGCATTTTCCACTTTATCCTTAAACTGTTCGATATGAAAATCAGGAAAATCCCTCTGGATCTGCGGCAGAAAAATCCGTGTCATCGCAGAAACGGATTTCGGCGTTACCGCAAGCTCTTTTGCCTGTTGTTCTAATCCCTCTGTGATGGAATCTGTGCCAAACGCCATGCGGGACAATCTACGCAGTTTTTCCCGCACGATCCGGTATGCCGCATATCCCGCACCACAGGATATGCAGACAACAAAGACAATCACAAGGAGCGTGACAGTTCCCTTACTCATCGTCTCCTCCAAGTCCCTTCGGGCATCCAAGTGAAAGCCATTTCAGGTAACCATTGATAAAAATATCGATCTTTCCATCCATGACGCTGTCTACATTTCCGGTTTCTACACCGGTTCTGTGATCTTTTACCATCGTATATGGCTGCATAACGTAAGAACGGATCTGGTTGCCCCAGCCGATCTCTGTCACTTCGCCACGGATATCTGCAGCTTTCTCTGCATTTTCCTGCTGCTTTAACAGATACAGTTTTGCCTTTAACATCTGCATTGCCTTATCCTTATTCTGGAACTGGGAACGCTCATTCTGACACTGTACCACGATTCCGGTCGGGATATGCGTGATACGGATTGCAGAGGATGTCTTATTGATATGCTGTCCGCCGGCACCGCTGGAACGGTAGGTATCGATCCGCAGATCGTCCTCATTGATCTCAACATCAAGATCTTCCTCGATATCCGGCATGACATCGCAGGATACAAACGATGTCTGGCGCTTGCCGGCTGCATTAAACGGTGAAATACGAACCAGACGATGTACACCTTTTTCAGATTTCATGTATCCATATGCATTCTCTCCGTTGATCTGGAATGTAATGGACTTGATACCTGCTTCCTCTCCGTCAAGAGAATCTAAAACCTCCACGGAAAATCCTTTGTCCGATGCCCATCTTGTATACATACGATAAAGCATCGCCGCCCAGTCACAGGACTCCGTACCGCCTGCTCCTGCATGTAACGAGACGATCGCACCATCGGAATCATACTCACCGGATAACAGAGTCTTGATACGGATTCCCTCATAGGTCTTCGTAAACTCATCAAGCATTTCCTGGATCTCCGGGATCAGGGAAGCATCATTTTCCTCATATCCCATCTCGATCAATGTCTCAATGTCCTCAAACTCTGTCTTTAAGTCGGCATAAGTTGCGACATCATCCTTCATGCTCTTTAATTCTTTCATTTTTTTCTGGGAAACAACCGGATCATCCCAAAAACCGGGATCTTCCATTTCCCTCTCTAATTCCTGGATCCGCTGCTCTTTATTAGCCAGGTCAAAGTGAATCCCTCACTTCCTGCAGCGGTTCCCTGTATGTGTTCAGGGTCACTTTAAATTGATCAAGTTCTACCACAGTATCACCTCTTTCTGATATTTAAGATATATTTCTATTGTAAAGTATGCGCTCTTTTTGCGCAATGCCTTCTCCATATTTTTAAGAGAATCGCAAGAAGTAAAAGACCTATTGCTGTTCCCGCTGTATCAATGCAGACATCCTTAAACTGTCCGGAACGCCCTGGGATAAACAGCTGGTGGATCTCATCTGTCGACGCATAACAAAAATTGAATCCAAGTACTGCAATATAATGCATTTTCCCCTGTATTCCACACGAACCCAAAAATGCGAATGCGATCCATCCTAAAATTGCATATTCTGTCATATGTGCAGCTTTCCGGATAGGATATTCAATATTTCCTGCTATCTTTCTGATCTGTTCTGCTGTCAGTCCCCAGTTAAAAATATCATCTGTATCTTCAACCAGACGGTATGAGATCGTACCGCTGATCTCGGAAGATTCCGTCGCTGGCTGATTGGAAAACCAGAATATGATAAACATCCAACATATCAGCATGATTCCCAGAATCAACCGCATTACTGTTTTGTTCATTTTCCGTTTAATTCCTCCGTGAGTACTTCCACTGCTTTCTGGATCTGGTTATCATATTTTACATCATATTCCGTTCCATCCGGATCTAAATATTCATATTCCAACTCAATATCCGGATCAATTCCAACACCGTGGATATAGTTTCCATTCGGCGTAAAATATTTTGCTGTGGTAAGTTTCACCGCATCTCCGTCCTCAAGCGGGAAGATGGTCTGAACAATTCCTTTTCCGAATGTTGTCGTTCCGATCAGTGTTCCATATTCATAGTCCTTGATTGCTCCGGCTAAAATCTCGGATGCACTTGCACTGTCCCCATTGATAAGAACCGCCAGCGGATACTCCATGTAAGTGTCCCCGCTTGATGTATAAGTCTCACGGTGACCATTTTTATCCTCTGTATACACAACCGTACCCTCAGGAAGAATATCATCTAAAATCTGTACAACAGCGGTAACAAGTCCGCCGCCGTTATAGCGCACATCCAGAACAAGCGCTTTCATCCCCTCGCTATCTAATTCTGCCACAGCTTTTTCAAACTGGTCTGCTGTTTCTGTTTCAAAAGAATCGATATGAATATAACCGATGTTATCATCAAGCATCTGGGAAGATACGCTCGGCAGTGTCACATTTTTGCGCTCCACATCAAAGGACAGATTTTCCCCGGTTGAAGGACGATATACCTCCAAATGTACCGATGTTCCCTCCTCGCCACGGATCAGCTTTACCAGCTCTGTCACTTCCATGCTGGCCGCATCTGTTCCGTCGACCGAAGTGATCACGTCATCTGCAACCAGTCCGGCTTCATCGGAAGGTGTTCCCTCATATATTTTTGAAATGGATACCACCATGGTATCCGGATCCTGTCTGAGTCCTGCACCAATTCCGTAATACTGTCCGGTAGTGCTCACCTGCATCTGTTTATAATCTTCTGCATTATAATAGACGGAATATTTATCCCCAAGACCGCTTATCATGCCCTCATACAGTCCGTCCTGTAATTCGGTATCATCCACCTCGTCATAATAGTACATATCTGTATATGCTTTCAGTTCATTGATCTTCTGAACCGTTTTTGCATCCAGGATCGAGTCCGTCTTACCAGATGCATTCGTTATGTAGATTTTTGCTCCTGTTACTTTTGTAACTACGCTCAGTGCGACAAATCCAACGAAAATCGTCCCTGCAATACCGCAGACCACGCCTTTCGCCATCCTGCCTTTTTTGCTTTTCTTCGGTTCTCCGATTTGCTCTGGCATAATCTCCGGAACCTGCTGCTCATTTTTATTTTCCATATTCTGTCTCCATTCCTGCGCTGTTTTTATGTTGATTTTTATGCTGCCGTTTTACGCTGCCATTCACACCTGTTGTGTGACCAGCCGCATTTTTATTTCATATTGCCTTTTATACTACACTCCACATTACTTATCATATCATTCATATGTGAAGATTCGCTGTCCTACTACATCGGGACAAAATTTCCCATGAAGCTTCGGATTTCGGATGTCAAAAGGTGGTTCACAACTTAGCGGCTGTCAAATTGCACAAGGCAGAGACTGCTTTTGTGACTTTGGGAGAAAATTAGAAAAGCTTAGTATGCCTGTTGATACACAGTGATGTTCTGCCACGGATGGCAGAACAAGGCAGCATCGAGTCATGGATGACTCGTTGTTGCCGGTCACGTCACTCCGAGAAAATCTAACTCAGACACACTTAGACTTTTCTTATTTTCGTACAACGGAACCAAAATTAACTCCGGCTTTGCGCAAAATGCCATTCACAGACCTACGACACACCATTTGGACGGGCGACGCATGTCAACCACAAACCAGCATTTGTTGGATAGTTCATTAAACAGTGCAGAAATGGAGATTATTATGACAGAGAAAATACCGGTTTCAAAGAGGCTGAGCGAGAATATCGCACAGATGGAGCAGTTTTTTCATGAGTGTGATGATATCAAGAAGAAGGAAATGATGCTTGGCAGGCAGATGGATGTGCCATGTTATCTGACGTTTATTGAGGTGTCGGTGGATATGGGAACATCGGCGCTTGGCGAGGTATTAAAGCATTTAAATGGACTTGAAAAAGACGAAATCTATCAGGTGCTTGAGAAGAATGCGCTGGGAATTTCGGATGCAACGTATTTTGACACGATAGAAGATGCGGTGGACGGACTTCTGACCGGAGAAGTGATCCTGTTTGTGGAAGGATTTGACCAGGCAGTAAAGATACCGGATGACGGTTATCCGAATATGGGAATCACAGAGGCAGATTCGGAGAAGGTGATAAGGGGTTCTAATGAAGGATTTTGTGATTCCGTCAAGCAGAATGCAGCATTGATCCGGAAGCGTATCCGTTCGCCGAAAGTCAAGGTGAAGCAGAAGAAATGTGGTGTGCGTTCGAACACGAATGTCTATCTTGTTTTCATGGAGGATCTGGTGTATCCGGGACTGGTGAGGGAGATCGAGCACAGGCTGGAAGGATTTGAGATTGACGGAGTGCTGGACAGTGGTGTGATCGAACAGCTTACCGAAGAAAAGTGGTATTCGCCGTTTCCGCAGTTTCAGACAACGGAGCGCCCGGACCGTGCAGCAATGGCTGTTTTAGAGGGACGGGTGGTCGTACTTTCGGACAATTCTCCGGTTGGGCTGATCCTGCCGACAGATTATAATTCGTTTATTAAGACGAGTGATGATTATTACAACCGGTGGGAAATTGCGAGTTTTGGAAGATTATTGCGTTATGTTGCATCCTTTTTTGCGATGACACTGCCGGGATTTTATCTTGCCGTGACAAATTTTCATACACAGATACTGCCAACTATGCTGCTTTTATCTTTTGCAGATGCAAGAAGCGGGGTGCCGTTTCCTGCAGTGGTCGAGGTGATCTTGATGGAACTTTCGTTTGAACTTTTGAGGGAGGCAGGTGTGCGGTTACCCGGTGCCATGGGAAATACGATCGGGATCGTCGGAGGACTGATCATTGGACAGGCGGCAGTCGAGGCGAATCTGGTCAGCCCGATCGTTGTGATCGTGATCTCATTTACAGCGCTATGCTCATTTGCGATACCGAATGAGGAATTTGCAACAGCATTCCGTCTTTTGAAATTCTTTTTTATCGGAATGTGTGCATGGTTAGGCTACTTTGGTATGCTGCTTGGATTGCTATTTGTACTGATTCATCTGGCACATTTAAAAAGTTTTGGAATCCCGTACCTGATGCCATTTGTCGGGGCAGATCTGACAGACTATGAAGACGAGCGGGACTTTCTGTGGCGTCTGCCGATACGGAAACTGACCAAGCGCCCGATCTACGCAAAGCGGGATGAGCGGGTAAAACTGAAATTGAAATAAGTATGAAAGATGTTTCGAATAAAATTTGAAATAAGTACGAAAGATGTTTGAAACAGTAAAACGAGCATGAAGGATGTTTGAAACAAAAAGGAGAAAAAATTATGTTTTCATCGAACGAAAAGATTTCAGGTCGTCAGGCTTTCCGGCTTCTGGTTTTTGATCTTCTGGGACTTGGAACACTTTTGATCCCGACTGCGGTTGCAGGTTTTTGCGGAAGAGATGGAATATTTTGTATCATTGCGGGAACGGTTGCAGGAATTTTGTTTTTGAAGCTGATGGTTTATGCGGTGGGGGATATGCAGGGCAGTTTTGCAGAATATACCGTAAACATGTGTGGTACATTTTTTGGAAAGATCATACAAGCGGGGTATTTTTTATATCTGGTGCTGTTAGCGGGATATACGGCATATCTTTTTTCTGTGACGGTGTTAAACAACCTGCTGCGGGGAGAATCATTTTATCTGGTGCTTGTGCTGATCTTAGGTTTAGTCTGGTATGGTCTGTTAAGCGGGATCGAGGGCAGGGCGCGTGTCTATGAACTGCTATTCTGGATCATCCTGATACCGCTTTTTATCATGTTAGCGTCCGCACTTGATGAGGTGAAAACGGATTATTGGAATCCGGTGTTTTTTACGGAAAGAAGTGATTTTTTTGCCGGCAGTTATTATGTGTTTATCTGTTCATCTCTTATTTTTCTTGTTTTGTTTCTGGGAGGGTATCTGCGAAAACGGGAAAGCCTGATGAAAGCAGGACGCCTCGCATTGATTTTCACCGGCTGCCTGGAGGCAGGACTTTATCTGATCCTGCTTGGAGTGTTTGGAGGTGCGGCACTCTCAGACATGCAGACTCCGGCAATCACACTGATGAGTACGATCAAAATTACCGGTGGATTTTTAAAAAGGGCAGATGCATTTATGTTTGGAATCTGGTTCTTTACATTGTATGCATTGTTAAATAGTGCAGTATTTTATGCAGAAATGTTATTAAATGGTTTATATCATGCAAAAAAAAGACAGACATTGTGGAAAAAGTGGGAACGTGCGGCAGTGTTTGCTGTGGTTTTTGGCATTGCAGTATTCTTTTACAGTTCAAAAGAAAATACGGTACTGTATGAGAAATTTGTGTGGTATATCGGAACACCGTTTCTGGTGCTTATTCCTGTGGTGTTTGCAGTCATCCGGTATAAGAAACAATGGAAACATAAAAATTATCCTATTCTGCGCGTTTATCTGATGATAGGTGTCCTGTTTGTACTGACTGGTCTTTCCGGCTGTGCCACGGCAGAACTTGAGGAGCGCAACTTCCCGATCGAAATGGCAGTATGTGATATGGAACAGTTTGACAGGGAATGGCTAAATGCCGATGAGTCCGGGAACCGCGTGGTGGATTACAGCCATATGAAGGTTATTCTGCTGGATCAGACCTTTTTAGAGGATGCAGAAAATATGGATGCTTTTCTGGAGATTCTGGAAAAAAAGAGCGACGTGCCAAGAAATACTTATCTTGTGGTGGCAGAGGATGCACAGGCAATTTTAAATCTGCAGGAAAATATGGAAGAGTCCGTGGGAACTTATCTGGAAGATTATTTTGAAAATGTATCTGAAATCAAAAAGACTGCGTATCCGACGATTGGCATGCTTTATCAGGAGCAGGAAAATAAAATGGAAACACTGTTCATCCCCTATGTTGGGGAAGCAGAAAAAAAACCTGCCGTGAGGGGGTATTATGTCTGGAAACGCGGTGAGGCAGCAGGACTTATTAACAATCAGACGGCGATGCTTTCTTTTTTTATCCAGAATCAAATGAAAGAATATACGCTGACGCTTGCAGACGGAGGGGATGTGCGCCTGTTTGATCCGCACAATCAGATTGTTTTTTCGCAGACAGAAGATAAAAGAGTCATCGCAGAAATTAATTGTAGTGGAGAGATTCTGTATGAAAAACCGGGATGGAGGAAGAAGATACAGGCAGAATATGGTCAAGGCTTAAAATCCGGTGATATAAAGGAAGAACTGGAGAAACAGATTACAGAATATTTTCAGATAATCGCACAAAAAGCGGAGATCGACTGCATGAACAGCTATAAAAAACTGGGCGGACAGCGCAGGGACTGGTATCTGTTTTATCAGAAGCAGCCTAAGCAGTATGAAAAAGATATGGAAATAATTTACAAGGTAAAGGTTGACTGGGTAAATCTGGGTGAGTGAAAAGGTGGTGGTTAGAAAGATTCGGGTGGAAAAAGGTGTTTCATAACTTAGTGGCCGGTAAATTGCACGAAGCAGGGACTAATTTTCGGATATCGGAACAAAATAGGCACTGTTTTGTGCAATTTGCCAATCAAGAAATTAAAAGTCCCCTTTTGCCACCCGAATCTTATAAAATAGCCCCGATCACCAGTCCAAAGAGAAAGATCCCTGCCAAAATCATATCCTTTTTATAACTCCGATTCCTTTCTTTTAATGCGTACAAATTTGATTATATGGAAAATAATATCATTGTTTTAAAATGATAACAATAGATTTTGTTAACAGGTTTTGCATAAAAACAAAAATAAGTGGAATACTCCTGCTATCAAACAGAAAAGGAGTATTCCAATGAAATTACCGATCATAAAATATAAAAAAGATTTCCTGTACATAACCCTGTTTTTCTTATTTTCTTTTGCCTGTATCATTGGATTGCGGTATGAACAGAGGCTTGAAATGCAAAAAGGTATCGCAGAAAAGATCATACGCTTTCATGTGATCGCAAACAGTGATACCAAAGAGGATCAGGACTTAAAACTTGCTGTGCGGGATGCCGTCGGTATCCATATGTCAGAACTGTTAAAGGATGTGTCTGACCGCAGCAGTTCAGAAATCGTGATCTGGAAGAACATGGAAAATATGAAGCAGACGGCGAAGAAAGTCATTGCAGACAAAGGATTTGATTATGATGTGGATATCTGCCTGAAAGAAACGGATTTCCCAGTAAAAACATATGGTGCGTACACATTTCCGGCAGGAAATTATGAAGCATTGGAGATTATCATCGGTGCGGGGAAGGGACATAACTGGTGGTGTGTGATGTATCCGAACATGTGCTTTTCGGATACGATGTACGAGGTGATCGATGAGGATGCGAAAAGTTCATTAAAAAAAGTACTTTCTGATGATGAATATCAGAAAGTACTTGAGAGTGGCGATTATAAAGTAAGATTCCGTTACTTCACATTTTTAAACCAGTTATGTGAGGATAATGAAAACGCTTACATTGAAAAGGGAAAATAATCCCGGTATCGGATATGTGT
>OGKG01005013.1_pt1 | contig 10599 bp, 9 predicted proteins | sample 1572201 | NCBI WGS metagenome assembly OGKG01 (sample SAMEA2582146, study PRJEB24529) | metagenome | biome: Human gut stool | place: China | collected 2011 | reverse complement strand
ATTGAATGGCTGAAACGTAATCTGCAGGAGTATGAAAATGCCTTCGTGTTAATTTCACATGATATTCCATTTTTAAATCAGGTCATCAATCTGATTTATCACATGGATAACCAGCAGTTAACACGATATGTGGGCGATTATGACCATTTTCAGGAAGTTTATGCAGTAAAGAAAGCACAGCTTGAAGCAGCTTATCAGAAACAACAGCAGGAAATTAGTGAATTAAAAGATTTTGTGGCAAGAAATAAAGCAAGAGTGGCAACCAGAAATATGGCAATGTCCAGACAGAAGAAATTAGATAAAATGGATGTTATTGAACTGGCAAGAGAGAAACCAAAGCCGGAATTTCAGTTTAAGACTGCAAGAACACCAAGTCGTTTTGTGGTAGAGACGAAAGAATTGGTGATTGGATATGACGAACCGCTTTCCAAACCGCTTACCTTGACGGTAGAGAGAGGTGAAAAGATTGCTTTAACTGGCGCAAACGGAATTGGAAAGACTACGCTTTTAAAGAGTATTTTGGGACTCATTCCGGCACTTGGCGGAAAAGCAGTGCTTGGAGATTATCTGGAGATTGGATATTTTGAGCAGGAAATGCCACAGGGAAATAAGCATACCTGTATCGAGGAAATCTGGGAAGAATTTCCGTCTTATACACAGTATGAGGTAAGAGCCTCACTTGCAAAATGCGGGCTGACGACAAAACACATTGAAAGCCTGGTACGAGTCTTAAGTGGTGGAGAGCAGGCAAAGGTGCGTTTATGCAAAATTATTAACCGTGAGACGAACCTGCTTGTACTTGATGAGCCGACCAATCATCTGGATGTAGATGCAAAAGAAGAACTTAAACGGGCGCTTAAAGAATACAAAGGAACAATTCTGATGGTCTGCCATGAACCAGAGTTTTATGAAGGGCTGGTTTCAAAGGTCTGGGATTGCTCAGAGTGGACTACAAAAATTGGGTAAAATAAATGCTGGACTTTATGCAAAAAGTGCTTTAAATTGACAAAGTATATGCAGTTTTTATAAAAAACCACTGCAAATTTCGTCATAAAACTGATGATTTCTCCAAAAACTACGAAAAATATGAAAGAAATAAAATTTCAGCTTGCAAAATCTGTCCGAGAGTTTTATAATCAATTTGAGTTTACAAATAGCGAAAATGAATCAATATTAGGAGGACAGAAAGTCATGTCATACGTAGATGAGGTTATTGAATCAGTTGTAAAGAAAAACCCAGGTGAACCGGAGTTTCATCAGGCAGTAAAAGAAGTACTTGAATCTTTAAAACCGGTTGTAGAAGCAAACGAAGAAAAATATCGTAAAGAAGCTTTATTAGAGCGTCTTGTAGAACCGGAACGTGTTATTATGTTCCGTGTACCGTGGGTTGATGACAAAGGTAATGTACAGGTAAACAAAGGATATCGTGTACAGTTCAACAGTGCAATTGGACCATACAAAGGTGGTCTGAGATTCCATCCATCCGTATATCTTGGAATCATTAAATTCCTTGGATTTGAACAGATTTTCAAAAACTCCCTTACAGGTCTGCCAATCGGTGGTGGTAAAGGTGGTTCTGATTTCGATCCGAAAGGAAAATCAGACAGAGAAGTTATGGCATTCTGCCAGAGCTTTATGACAGAACTTTCCAGACACATTGGCGCTGATACAGACGTACCGGCTGGTGATATCGGTGTAGGCGGAAGAGAAATCGGATATCTGTTTGGACAGTATAAGAGAATCCGTGATTCTTACGAAGGTGTACTGACAGGAAAAGGTCTTACATTTGGTGGTTCTTTAGTTCGTACACAGGCGACAGGATATGGTCTGTTATACTTAACAGAAGAACTGTTAAAATTAAACGGAAAAGACCTTGCTGGTAAAACAGTAGCTGTTTCCGGTGCAGGAAACGTTGCAATCTATGCAATTGAAAAAGCATATCAGTTAGGTGCAAAACCAGTAACCTGCTCTGATTCCACAGGATGGATTTACGATGCAGAAGGTATCGACTTAGAAGCATTAAAAGAAATTAAAGAAGTAAAACGTGCACGTTTAACAGAATACTTAAACTACAGACCAAACGCTGAATATCATGAAGGCAAAGGCGTATGGAGTGTAAAAGTAGATGTAGCTCTTCCTTGTGCAACACAGAACGAATTACAGTTAGAAGATGCAAAACAGTTAGTAGCTAACGGATGCTTCGCAGTTTGCGAAGGTGCTAATATGCCTACTACATTAGAAGCAACTCAGTATCTGCAGGAAAATGGTGTAATCTTTGCACCTGGTAAAGCTGCAAATGCTGGTGGTGTTGCTACATCTGCTCTGGAAATGTCTCAGAACAGTGAACGTTTAAGCTGGACATTTGAAGAAGTTGATGAAAAACTTCAGGGAATCATGGTTAACATCTGCCACAACATGGTAAATGCTGCTAAGAAATATGGTCATGAAGGCAACTACGTAGTAGGTGCAAATGCTGCCGGATTTGAAAAAGTTGCAGAAGCTATGATGGCACAGGGTATCTGCTAATCAAAATTTGGAAAATAAATTGCTATAAAAACAGAAAAACCGTGGCGTTTAAAAAACGTTGCGGTTTTTTCATCTAGTGAATCCAAAAGTAGTTTCGGAGTGAAATCAAAAGTGGTTCTGTGAAATAGAGGTTGACAAATTTGTCATTTATGAATAAACTAGAACAAGACAGATTAAGATAAATTTAAGATATAAAAAAGCGATGAATGGAAAGAGTACCACAGAAATTTTTTACAGAGAAAGAGGGTCATCGGCTGGAAGCCTTCTAAAAAGGAATGTGTGAAAGTGCCTCCAGAAGCTGACAGCTAATCCCTGTCCGTAATCCTGCGTTAAAGGAAGAAAAGCGGAGGAATGTATCCTCAAGTAGAGTGGAACCGCGGAATATTTCGTCTCTATATGGCACAAGTCATATAGGGATTTTTTTATGAGTTAATTTAAGAATAAACAAAAAAGAAGGGAAAGAAAATGGGATTTATCAAGCATATTAAAGAAGAATTCCAGGTGATTCAGGAAAGAGACCCAGCGATTAAGACACCGCTGGAAGTGCTCTTATATCCAAGCTTTCGTGTTATGATTCAGTATCGGAAAGCGCATAAACTTTACCAGAATGGACATTATTTTCTTGCAAGATGGATTTCTCAAAGAGCGGCAAGAAAAACCGGAATTGAAATTCATCCAGGGGCACAGATTGGAAAAGGGCTGTTTATTGACCATGGAAACGGTGTTATCATTGGAGAGACAGCAATTATTGGAGATAATGTTACCTTATATCAGGGTGTTACGCTTGGAGGTACCGGAAAAGAAACCGGAAAACGTCATCCTACGTTAAGAGATAATGTAATGGTGAGTGCAGGAGCAAAAGTTATCGGTTCTTTTACGATTGGTGAAAATTCAAAAATTGGAGCAGGAAGTGTCGTACTTGAAGAAGTACCGCCAAACTGTACCGTAGTAGGTGTTCCGGGACGTATTGTAAAAAGAGAAAACAGAAAAGTGCCGAGAAGCGATATGGATCAGATTCATTTGCCAGACCCGGTATTAGAAGATATTCGTACTTTACAGAAAGAAAATGAAGCGTTAAAATCCAAATTACAGAGAATGGAATATCAGCTGCAGGAGATAAGAGAAGAAAAGGAGAAAAACGAATTATGAAAATTTATAACACACTGACAAAGAAAAAAGAAGAATTTGTACCGCTTGAAGAAGGAAAAGTAAAAATGTATGTGTGCGGACCAACGGTATACAACTTTATTCATATTGGAAATGCACGTCCGATGATTGTATTCGATACCGTAAGAAGATATATGGAATACAAAGGCTATGATGTAAACTATGTTTCTAACTTTACCGATGTGGATGACAAAATCATTGCAAAAGCAATTGAAGAAGGGGTGCCTGCGGAAGAAATCTCCAAACGTTACATTGCAGAATGTAAAAAAGACATGGCAGATATGAATGTAAAACCGGCTACCACTCATCCGCTGGCGACTCAGGAAATCGATGGAATGATTGACATGATTCAGACCTTAATCGAAAAAGGATTTGCTTATGAGGTAAATGGAACCGTATACTTCCGAGTAAAGAATTTTAAAGAATACGGAAAACTGTCTCATAAAAATCTGGAAGATTTACAGTCTGGTTTTCGTTCCATTCAGGTATCCGGTGAAAATCAGAAAGAAGACCCTCTTGATTTCGTATTGTGGAAACCGAAAAAAGACGGAGAACCATTCTGGGTATCTCCATGGGGAGAAGGCAGACCGGGATGGCACATTGAGTGCTCTGTTATGTCCAAGAAATATTTAGGAGAAGAAATAGATATTCATGCCGGTGGAGAAGATTTAGTATTCCCGCATCATGAAAATGAAATTGCACAGTCTGAGTGCTGTAATGGAAAGCAGTTTGCAAGATATTGGATGCATAATGCATTTTTAAATATTGACAATCGTAAGATGTCAAAATCTCTGGGTAACTTTTTTACCGTACGTGAAATCGGAGAGAAATATGATTTACAGGTGCTTCGTTTCTTTATGCTCAATGCGCATTACAGAAGTCCGTTAAATTTCAGTGCAGAATTGATGGAAGCTTCCAGCAATGCCTTAGAACGTATTGTAACCTGCGTAGAGCAGTTAAAACATTATTTGGAAAAAGCAGAGGGCAATGAGTATGCAGAAGCAGAAACTGCGCTTGTGAAAGAAGTAGAAGCGCTGGTGGAAAAATATGAAGAAGCAATGGAAGATGATTTCAATACTGCAGATGCTATTGCGGCTATTTTTGAAATTGTAAAACTTGCAAACACAAACACAGATGCGGAAAGCACAAAGGCATTTGTACAGTTCTTATTTGATAAGATTGTAGGGTTAAGTGATATCTTAGGATTGATTGTAAATAAGAAGGAAGAAGTGTTAGATGAAGAAGTAGAAAAGCTGATTGAAGAACGTCAGGCTGCAAGAAAAGCAAAAGATTTTGCAAAAGCAGATGAAATCCGTGACAAATTAGCAGATATGGGAATTATCTTAAAAGATACCAGAGAAGGAGTACAATGGAAGCGAGCTTAAGTTATTTAAAAGAGCTGTTTGCACTGGGGAATACGGATATTAAGACGTATTCCCCACTGACACTGGCTTATATCGGCGATGCCGTGTATGAGATTGTTATTCGTACGGTTTTGGTAGAAAAAGGCAATGCACAAGTCAATAAACTGCATCAGAGGGCAAGTAAGCTGGTAAAGGCTTCTGCGCAGTCTGAAATCATTGAAAAATTAAAAGAGGATCTGACGGAAGAAGAACTTGCCGTTTATAAGAGAGGCAGAAATGCGAAATCTTATACGATGGCAAAAAATGCAACTATGTCTGATTATCGAAGAGCAACCGGATTTGAAGCTCTGATGGGATATTTATATCTGACCGAACAGTGGGAGCGAATGTTACAGTTGATTAAAAAGGGAATTGAAAAAGGAGAAACGGATGGAAGAGAAGTTCCAGGAAAGTAAAGTAGAGGGAAGAAATGCAGTATTGGAGGCATTTCGTTCCGGTCGTGTAATTGATAAATTGTTTGTTCAGGAACATTGTGAGGATGGTCCGGTAAGAACGATTTTACGAGAAGCAAAAAAACATGATACAATGGTGCGTTTTGTAAAAAAAGAGCGCCTGGATCAGATGTCTGACACTGGAAAACATCAGGGTGTGATTGCAATGACGGCTGCGTATGATTATGCAGAGGTATCAGATATTTTAGAAAAGGCAAGAGAAAAGGGTGAACCGCCATTTATTATTTTATTAGATAATATTGAAGACCCGCATAATCTTGGAGCAATTATCCGTACTGCAAATCTGGCAGGTGCACATGGAGTCGTTATTCCCAAAAACCGTGCGGTCGGGCTGACTGCGACAGTGGCAAGGACTTCGGCAGGGGCATTAAATTATACACCGGTTGCAAGAGTGACCAATATGGCAAGAACAATTGAAGACTTAAAGAAAGAGGGATTGTGGTTTGTCTGCGCAGATATGGGTGGAACAAATATTTATGACCTTGATTTAAAAGGTGCAATTGGTCTTGTCATTGGAAATGAAGGCGACGGTGTATCAAGAGTAGTAAGAGAAAAATGTGATTTTATTGCTTCGATTCCTATGAAGGGAGACATTGATTCTCTTAATGCATCAGTTGCGGCAGGTGTTCTGGCGTTTGAAATTGTAAGACAGAGAATGTAAAGAAAATAAAAAGATGAAAGATTTACAACAATATACGGATGAAGAATTAATTGTACAGCTTCGTAATGGTAACCAAAGCGTGGAAACGTATCTGCTCAACAAATATAAGGGGCTGGTCTTAAAAAAGGCACATGCGATGTTTTTAGCAGGTGGAGAGACAGAAGATTTGATTCAGGAGGGAATGATTGGACTCTTTCAGGCAGTCCGTGATTATCAGCCGGATAAAAATACGCTGTTTTCGACGTTTGCAAATCTCTGCGTAGTACGGCAGCTTTGTAAGGCAATCGAAGTTTCAGGAAGGAAAAAACATAAACCACTCAATGCGTATGTCTCTTTAAGTGGAGACGATTCTCCACTTTTAGAAGCATTTGATTTCAGCCAGCAGAATCCGGAAACGATTGTGATTGACAGAGAAAATACGGAGCAGATGCGTAATAAAATTCGGGAATGTTTAAGCGAATTTGAAAACGAGGTGCTGGATTTGTATCTTGAAGGAAAGACTTATACGCAGATTGCAGTACTTATGGAAAAAACACCAAAATCAATTGACAATGCACTACAGCGAATCCGTGGCAAAATCAAAGAATTGTCGCTGGATTCGCGTTAATTGAGAGGACTAATAAAAGAATCTTTGCATTAACATAAAAAATAAAAGAAATATTACAAAAAGTATTGACATTTCAAACAATTTTTGCTAGAATCTGTAATTGTGATGAACGGCTTGTGATATCACAAGTCAGGCTGCCTTGGCTCAGTTGGTAGAGCGTCGCCTTGGTAAGGCGGAGGTCGGCGGTTCAAATCCGCTAGGCAGCTTGTAAAAAACCTCTCTGAGATTTCAGAGAGGTTTTTTTAAATGCTTTACAAATAATTAAAACGAATGCCTTTTTTAAATATAGTATTCAATTGTTTCGTGAGATTTCATATTAAAGATTTCGTAGACTTTATAACGAATCATCAGGAAATCATTGGAAGTACGGTCTCTGTGTTTTGGAAGCTGTACCGTAAGGAGAGCCTTAATTCGTCCGGGGTTTGCGGACATTATGACAATTCGGTCGGCAAGAAAGACGGCTTCTTCAATATCATGTGTGACAAAGACTACGGTCTTTTTTGTGTCCTGTGCAATTTCCAGAATGTCTGTCTGAAGTTTCATTCGAGTGATGGCATCCAGTGCACCAAATGGTTCGTCCATAAATAAAATATCCGGTTCTACGGCAAGGGCACGGGCAATTGCGACACGTTGCTGCATACCACCGGAAAGCTGTGCCGGACGTTTTTTTGCCGCATGTTCGAGGCCAACCATTTTTAAATAATGAGAGGCAATGTTGGCTTTCTTTTCTTTACTGTATTTTTGGGTCTCAAGTCCCAGTTCTACGTTCTTTTGTACCGTTCTCCATGGAAGCAATCCATAATTTTGAAAAATGGTGACATATTTCATGGAAGGTTTCTGAACAATCTGATTTTCGATTTTGATTTCGCCGGATGTCGGTTTTAAAAATCCCGCCATTGCATTTAAGAGAGTAGATTTTCCACAGCCGGATGGTCCAAGCAGGCAGATAAATTCCCCTTTTTCAATATTTAAAGAAACATCATCTAAAATGACATGAGTTTGATTTTCTTCTTCAAAAGAAATTGTTACATTTGATACATCTATCATTTTTTACGCTCCAAATCCGAATTTTGTACGAATCAGTTTCTCAGCTATCCGAAGAAATCCATCTAAGATAAAACCGATGACACCGATAGTTAACATAGTTGCAAGTAAAGAGTCAAACCGCATGCAGTTTTTTGTATCCATAATCAGGAAACCAAGTCCGGACTGAGAACCAACCATTTCACCGGATACAAGGAAAATCCAGGAAGTTCCAAGTGCCAGACGAAGTGCGTTGGAAATCTGGGTAAAAATGGCAGGAAAGATAATACAAAATAATGTTTTTACTTTATTTACACCAAAGCTGTCTGCGATTTTATAATAGATTTTATCGACATTTTGAACTGCACTGACAACAGAGAGCAGAATTGGGAAAAATCCGGCGATAAAGATGATTACAATTGCAGGTACATCACCGATTCCAAACCAGAATACGATAAATGGCATGAAAGCAACGGGTGCAATCGGGCGGATAATCTGAAGAATCGGATTAATAAAGGTAAATACACGCGGAAAACTTCCAAGTAACAGTCCAAGCAGAATTGCCGAAACAGCAGATGAAAAATAACCGATGGCAAAACGAATAAGACTGGTTTCAATATGAAGAGGAAGTATAACAGAAGAAGTACTTCCCGGCAGTCCGGTCGTACAAAGCTGAATGAATGCCTGTAATACTTTATATGGAGACGGAAACAGGGTTTCATTGGTGTGGGCGAGGGTGCAGGCTGTCTGCCAGAGCACCACTACAACCACAAAAGAAAGAATCGTTCGTATTGTCTTTTTTAACATAATCTTTTGTCCTCACAATCTGGATACTGATTTACTGGTAAATGAAATCATTGTAGGACGGTGGATTATCGTTGATTCCGTATTCTTTTACTTTTTCACTTAATTGTTCATAATCATCAAGTGAGATGTCAAGGTCATCGTAATGAATCCATTCTAATGAGACATCAAGAGTTTTTTCGTCCTGTCCTAAGTATTTTTCAGCTACTTCTTTTGCGATTCCTTCGTCCAATAAACTTCCGGCTTCTTTGTATGTAGAAAGAAATTCGTCTGCGGCCTCTTTATTCTTATCAAGGAATCCGCCGTTAAATACGAGTGCACAGCAGATAGAATCCTGCCATAAATCAGTGGAATCATATAATACGTGACCGTAACCCTGTACAACAGCCTGTGCGCCAAATGGTTCTGCAACACAGTATCCATCAATGGAACCGCTTGCAAGGGAAGAAGGCATTTCAGATGGAGCAAGCTGTACCACATTGATATCATCAATACTTAAGTCGCCAAGTGCAAGCATGTCATTTAATAAGATATTGTGTGAGGACTGATTAGAAGGAATTGCAAAAGTTTTTCCTTTTAAATCACGGACATCTGAAATATCATCAGATACGATGACAACATTTCCGTCTTTATGACCAAGAGCAGCAGCCTTTAAGTCAATTCCGTTACTTACGGCTCCCATTGCAAGTTCAACGAGAACAGAAGCACCATCGATTTTTCCAGAGTTCAGTGCATCCATTAAATCCGTCCAGGAACTGAATTTTTGAAGAGTGACTTCAATATCGCTGTCTGATTTTTTATCTAAAAGTTCTTTTGTCTCAAACACAGCCAGTGCATGTGTGATTGGCAGATAGCCTAAGATAATATTGGTTTTTGAAGAGTCTGTTTTTGTAGTGTCAGCGGCTGAGGTAGAGTCTGGATTTGTGGTACCGCAGCCGGTCAGAGCACTAAAAGAAAGTGTAGCGGCTAAAGCAAATGTAAGTAAGCGTTTGAATTTCATGGTTATACTCCTTTAATTATAGTTAAATTCCTAAGTGTTTTCGTTTTTCTTTCATATCTGCGACAATTTTTTCGCCAAGTGCAACAGGGTCGGCATCGACAATCATTGCAGAATGAAGTGTTTTTTTCGTTCCTTCTTTTAAGAACTCAATGACTTTAGAAGAACCGTGAATTGGAGCTTCTACACAATGGTAGGAGCTGATTCCGTTTAAGCGGAAGCCAAGAGCGGCATCGATTCCTTTTTCATTGGACCATTCTGGTGAGGAAAAAGCAAATGGCATTTCGTAGAGTGCTTTGTTAAATTCACCGGCAATTCCTCCGAAAATACCAGAAGAACGGGTATTGTCAATACATTCTCCAACATGCCATACGGGAGGCATATCCGGATTTAAAAATTCTCTTAAACCATCCCCGCATTTACTGTAGGCAAATTCAGAAGTCTGACAGTATCCCATTTTCATAAGAGGGAAGGAAGCACATCCGTTTGTGATAATAAGTACGTTATTTTTTAACAGTACATCACAGACATCTAAGATTGCTTTTTCATAAAGGACTTTTGGATTGTTACATTTAACCATATTGACTACTCCGAGAATCTTGCCGGAGCGGATGGCGTCGGCAATCGGTTTGAAACTGCCGTATTTTTTACAGATGTATTCAACAGAAAATCCGACTTCTGCTTCCACTTCGTGTTTTGGAATAAAGACCGGAATGCCTTTTCTTGCTTCAAAACTTTCGATGGCACGCATGACAATCCGTTTTGCAATTGCTTTGGTTTCGGCAACATTGGAGTGATGGTGGTCATATCCGATGTGTTCTGCACCTGGAAGGCGGGCAGAATCATGAGTAGTAACAACCGTTGTTTTAAAACAGCGTGCTACATCCATGATAGCCGGATAGACTTCCTGTACGTCGGCAACCCAGAGGTCAAGCGCA
>OGKG01005011.1_pt1 | contig 10602 bp, 8 predicted proteins | sample 1572201 | NCBI WGS metagenome assembly OGKG01 (sample SAMEA2582146, study PRJEB24529) | metagenome | biome: Human gut stool | place: China | collected 2011 | reverse complement strand
CAGACGGCGGCACCTGGCGGCGGCTGACCGTCGTCCCCTTTCTGTCCAAGGTGTCGCCGGACAAGAGCGTTCTCAACTACACCGAAACTCTTACCCGAGAGGCTGGGGAAGCCATTATGTCGTGGGTGGTGCACGGAGCAGTAAAATTTTGTGCGAACCATTTTAAAATCCCGCTCCCCGACGTAGTGGCAAAGGCTACCGAGGAATACCAGGCGCGGGAAAACTGGCTTTCCAATTTCATTTCCGAACGCTGCACCAAAGACCCGAACGGGCGGGTGCAGAGTTCCGAATTGTATGCGGCCTATAAGGAGTGGAGCCAGAGCACCGGCGACTACACCAGACGGCTGAACGACTTCTCCACAGCCATGGAGGCGGCGGGGTTTTTGAAGATTGCGCCGAGGAATATAAAGCATTGGCAGGGGCTCATCTTGAACCCCATCCCACTTCCGGATTATGGCTATTCCAACAGTCGATATTCGCAATAAAAACAGGGCCATGTTACGGCTGGTTACGGCTGATGTATAACTTTTCCCATAGAGCACTAAAAATAAAAAAAAAAATGCTTTTTTTAAAATAGAACTTTATTTCTCAAAAGAAATGTAGTATGATACATGGGTACAAATAAGCACTTTTAGGAGGAATGCAAAATGGTAAAAGCAGTAGTAGGGGCTAACTGGGGAGATGAAGGTAAAGGTAAAATTACCGATATGCTGGCTCAGGAATCCGATATTATCGTAAGATTCCAGGGTGGTGCCAATGCTGGCCATACAATTGTAAACAATTACGGAAAGTTTGCACTTCATACTCTTCCGTCAGGTGTGTTTTATGACCACACCACCAGCGTCATCGGTAACGGTGTAGCGCTTAACATCCCAGTACTGTTTAAAGAGATTCAGTCAATTGTGGAAAAGGGTGTTCCGATGCCGAAGATTAAAGTATCTGACCGCGCACAGATGGTAATGTCCTATCACATTAAATTTGATGAGTATGAGGAAGAAAGTCCGGCAGGAAAATCTTTTGGTTCTACAAAGTCAGGAATCGCGCCGTTTTATTCAGATAAATATGCAAAAATAGGTTTTCAGGTAAGTGAGCTTTTTGAAGATGAAGCAGTACTCAGGGAAAAAGTAGAACGTGTCTGTGTAACAAAAAACGTACTTCTTGAGAATCTGTATCATAAACCGGCTTTAAACCCTGATGATATCATGGAAGAATTAAAACAGTACAAAGAAATGATAGCACCTTATGTGTGTGATGTTTCTTTATACCTTTGGAATTCATTAAAAGAAGGAAAAGAGATTCTTTTAGAGGGACAGTTAGGTTCATTAAAAGACCCAGACCATGGAATTTATCCGATGGTTACTTCTTCTTCTACACTCGCAGCTTACGGTGCAGTAGGAGCAGGTATCCCGCCTTATGAAATCAAAAAAATTATTACAGTCTGCAAAGCATATTCCAGTGCAGTAGGAGCAGGCGCATTTGTATCTGAAATCTTCGGAGATGAGGCAGATGAATTAAGAAGACGCGGCGGTGATGGCGGAGAATTTGGTGCTACAACAGGACGTCCAAGACGTATGGGATGGTTTGACTGTGTAGCTTCTAAATACGGATGCCGTATGCAGGGAACAACAGACGTAGCATTTACAGTTTTAGATGTACTTGGATACCTTGATGAGATTCCGGTTTGCGTAGCTTACGATATTGATGGAGAAATCACAACAGAATTCCCGACAACCGCATTACTTGAAAAAGCAAAACCGGTAATCGAAACATTACCAGGCTGGAAATGCGATATTCGTGGAATTAAAAACTACGAAGACCTTCCGGAAAATTGTAGAAAATACATTGAATTTGTGGAAGAAAAGATTGGATTCCCGATTACAATGGTTTCTAACGGACCGAGCAGAGATGATATTATTTACAGAAATAAATAAGATTTAATTAAAAACAGGACAGAGGACCCCTAAGTCGTTACGAAAGAATGACTCAGGGGTTTTTGTCTGGAAAAGTAAAAACAAAGTAGAGTATAGGAGATTTAAGTTTATGAAATATGATGTAATTATTATTGGTGCAGGTCCGGGTGGGATTTTCTCTGCTTATGAACTGCTTGAGCAGAATAAAGACTTAAAAATTGCAGTATTTGAAGCAGGTGCACCGCTTGAAAAACGCCGCTGTCCGATTGATGGTGATAAAGTAAAAACCTGTATTAAATGTAAAACGTGTGCAATTATGAGTGGATTTGGAGGAGCAGGTGCATTTTCTGATGGAAAATATAACATCACAAATGATTTCGGTGGTACTCTCTACGAACACATTGGAAAGAAAAAATCACTGGAATTAATGCATTACGTGGATGATTTGAATGTAAAATTCGGTGGCGGAGAAACAAAGATGTATTCTACTGCAGGAACAAAATTCAAAAAACTTTGTCTGCAAAATAAATTAAACCTGTTAGATGCATCGGTACGTCACTTAGGAACAGATATCAACTATATCGTACTGGAGAACATTTATCAGGAATTAAAAGACAAAGTAGAATTCCGTTTCTTCTATCCGGTCAGCCGTCTGGAAATGTTAGAAGATGGATATCGTGTGTTCCACGAAGAAGAATATGATGACTGTGATAAATGTATCGTTTCTGTTGGACGAAGCGGAAGTAAGTGGATGGAATCTGTCTGTAAAGACCTTAAGATTCCGACAAAATCAAATCGTGTAGACTTAGGTGTCCGTGTAGAACTTCCGGCAGTTATCTTCTCTCATCTGACTGACGAACTTTACGAGAGCAAGATCGTATACCGTACAGAAAAATTTGAGGATAATGTGCGTACCTTCTGTATGAATCCGTACGGAATCGTTGTAAATGAAAATACCAACGGAATCGTTACCGCAAATGGTCACAGCTATGAAGACCCTGAAAAACAGACTGAAAATACCAACTTTGCCCTTTTAGTATCCAAACATTTTTCTGAGCCGTTCAAAGACAGTAATGGATATGGCGAAAGTATCGCAAGACTCTCCAACATGCTTGGAGGCGGTGTTATCGTACAGCGTTTTGGAGACTTAGTAAGAGGACGAAGAAGTACTGTGACACGTGTGGAAGAAGGACTGGTACGCCCGACTCTTGCAGCAACACCTGGAGATTTGAGCCTTGTGCTTCCAAAACGTATCTTAGATGGTATTATCGAAATGATTTATGCATTAGATAAGATTGCGCCAGGTACTGCAAATGATGATACTCTGCTTTACGGTGTAGAAGTAAAATTCTATAACATGGAAGTCGATATCGATGAAAATCTGGAAACCAAATATAAAGGTCTGTATGTGATTGGAGATGGTAGTGGTGTCACTCATTCTCTTTCCCATGCATCCGCAAGTGGTATTTATGTTGCAAGACATATTACAGAAGGAATGAAATAAAAATCAGGTTTCAACAAATATAGCAAGGATTCTCCCACCTCTATAGGTGGTGAGAAAAATTGCAAACAGAAAGGTTAACAGCAGTGGTGGGCGGAGAGAAATCGGTATCCTCCATTGACATGAGGTAAACCACAGTCAGCGTTTTGCTGACATGTCAGACTCTGTGAAATTACCGACTGTGGATTGAAACAAGAATATCAAGAATACTTTCTTCAAAAACAAATTGATTTTCTTTACGGATTTTTTTATAGGCAGATGGCGGAAGTGGAGACTCCGCCCTGCCTATTTCTATTGTCAGACTTGGAATATTCTGCTTTAAAAGTGCCCAGTCTTTATAGCCTGCCGGGTCAAGTTCCTCATAATTGTCATCGGGAGTATAGCCGGTAATGTCAGAAATTCTTTTGGCGAAGGACTGTGTTTTTTTTGCCAGTTCTCCACGCTGTCCAAATGACCAGTAAATCACAGCACCGGAAGAGTGATAACTGATCGTGCGGTCAAATTTTTCTTTTAACGTTAATTGAATCAAAGTATCTGCTTCTAAGGTACATCCGGCTGACGGACCTTTATAATGTTCACTTGCCGGTTTTTGGACTCCATCATAATAACTTTCCCAGAGCGCATCAAAGTTTCGGTTTACATCAATGCCTTCTGCATTGGATTTCCAGTATTTAAAGTACTGTTTCCATGGCATTCTTGCCCCTTCTCTGCGTGCAATTTCCCATACCCTCCTTCGGTTTTCCTCTTTGTTTAGAGCATCGGGCCCCATTTGGCTGATAGTAACACCATCGGGATTAACCATGGGAAGGAGAAAGAGCGAACAGGTATCAAAAAAAGTCTGATACGAATATCCACGATAAGTCTGTTTTTCTAAAATGGCTCTTGCAAATGAGGCAGTCAAATCCATGAGAAGCTGGCAGGTCATATATTCTCTTCCGTGAATCCCCGCAAAAATTAGAATTTTGTGTCTGGCATCGGGCTTTCCGATTCGTGCCTGAAAAATTTCCCGACCGTCGATTGTACGTGCAAGAGTGGTGATTTGTACAATTTTCTCAAAAATTCTTGAATAAATATGTAAATCATTTTTTAAGTCTTGATAAGAATAGCCGGAAAATTGTAGAATCTGTCGATTTTCTCTGACATTTCGAGCATTAATGTCCATTGACGGAAACTCCTGAACTCTTTATAATTAAAGATATTCAAAAAAGGGAGGTTTCAGACGTGAAGAAGCTAAAACAATTGCTTGCTCTTTTAGTCGTCATACTGCTTCTTGGTTTATATGCACTTACCCTTGTATTTGCTCTGATGAAAAGCCCTGCGGCACAGGATTTACTTCTGGCATCTTTGTACGCAACCGTAATTCTTCCGGTTCTTATCTATGCCATTTTGCTCGTCTATAAATGGAGAAAACCGGATGATAAAATACCAAAGATTGACGAAAAACATGCCAAAGTAAATACCATTATTTTTGATTTGGGAAAGGTTCTTGTTGATTATGACTGGCAGGATTATTTAAAATCCATGGCATTCGATGATGATGCGATTGAGGCAGTTGGAGATGCGATGTTTGCCAGCGATGACTGGGTAGAAGCAGATCGTGGAGTACGCACAGAAGAAGAAATTTTACAGTCTTTTATTGATAACGACCCGGAATATGAAAAGCAGATTCGTGATGCGTTTGATGATATGGGCTTTACGATTCATGCATTTTCGTATACAAAAACCTGGCTGAAATACCTGAAACGACGAGGATATAAACTTTATTATCTCTCGAATTTTTCAAAACCTCTCTTTGAACGGTGCACGCAGGAGATGGAATTTTTAAATCTGATGGATGGCGGTTATATGTCATGGGAAGTGCAGATGATAAAACCGGACGCACAGTTTTATCAGAAACTGTTGAAAGATTTTAAGATTGAGCCATCTAAGGCAGTATTTTTGGATGACGTGATGGAAAATATTGCAGAAGCAAGAGCACAGGGGTTAAATGCAGTTCATTTTACAAATAAGAAAGAAGCAATTCGTGCCTTGAAAGACGACTTTGGGGTAGAATAACAAAAAAGCAATCCGAAAACTCGGGTTGCTTTTTTGAATGCTATATATGCTGTGTTTCATTTATCGAATGGAAAATGCGGAAGCCGGAGAGTAAGAACCGCCTTGCTGTCTGTCATTTGAGTTTCCGTTTCCGTTTGTCTGGCTGTTGCCGTCAGAAGAAGTATCGGATTTGCTTCCTAAAGAGATGGAAACAGTTTTTTCTTTGTAGCTGTCACTGTCCGGTACTTGAAGAGTTAACTCAACCGTTTCACCGGCTTTATAATATTGCAGCAAATCCTGAAGGCTTTCGATATCAGTGACGGATTTTCCATCGAATTTTGTGATGACAGAGCCGGAAGTAATGCCGGCTTTTTCAGCTGCGCTGCCAGAAGTTACTTCAGATACATAGATACCTTCCGGAAGATTATATTTCTCCTGAACATCACTGGTTACATTGATTCCTTTGATACCGATTGTTCCCTGTTTGTCAGAGTCTACTTTGGTTCTGGTTGTCTGGTTCATCAGATTATCAATGATATCAGAAACTCTGGAAATCGGGATTGCATAGCCCATACCTTCTACTTCTGTGGAAGCAAGTTTCGCAGAGTTGATACCGATGACTTCACCATTCATATTTAAAAGCGCACCACCGCTGTTACCTGGATTAATAGCGGCATCTGTCTGAATATAAGTTGCAGAACTGCTGTCATCAGAAGAAGAGTTGCTGTCCTGTGTATCAGAAGAATTATTGCTTAAAGCACGATTTACGGCACTTACAATACCGGTTGTAACGGACTGACCATATCCTAAAGCATTACCGATGGCAACAACCTGTTCGCCGACTTTTAAAGAGTCAGAATCACCGATGGAAGCAACAGCAATCTGAGACATTGTATCATCGGAAATGCTGTCAAGCGGAACTGCGATAACTGCAAGGTCATTTTCTGCGTCTGTACCTTTTACGTTTGCCTCATATACCTTATTGTCGATGAAACAAACGGAAAGAGTATCGGCACCTTCTACAACGTGATTATTTGTTACCATTAAAAGTTCTGTATCATTTTTGCCGATAATAATACCAGAACCCTGACTTTCGGTTTCCTGAGTCTGTGTCTGACCTTGGCCTCTAAATCCGAACTGACTGAAGTAATCCTGGACTTCCTGAACAGATTTATTTGTGATTGCTACGATAGATGGCATTGCAGATGTTGTGATATCAGAGACATCTAAACTGCCTTTATTAGAGCTGTCGGAAGTAGTGGTTGTCTTTAACAGACTGGCACTTGAACTATTACTTTTAGAAGTCTGGCTTGAACTGTTTGTTGTTTTTGAAACAGGTGAAAAGTAATTTACAGCCTGGAAAGAACCGGCAGCGACAGAACCAAATAAAACAGCACTTAAAGTGATAGCACCGATTTTCTTTGCAAGTTTTTTAGAATTTTTAGGATTCTTTTTATTGTTATTATGACTGCCGGATGGTGTCAGTGGCTGATAAGTATTGGTTTCATTTTCCATTTCATTATTATTTTCTGTATGATTAAAATCGTAATTGTTTAACATCATCAATTCCTCCTTGTTGTTCCCTTTGATGCTTCTAAGAATACAGGAAGAGTGTGACGAAAATGTCGAGATTCTGTGATGAAAATAAGGTAAAAGTGTGTAAATTTGGTGAACACGAAAGACTGGACAATAGAGAAAATGGGATTTACATTCTGAAATCCATGTTTTGGTAAAAGAAAGCCTCTAAAACTTGACAAAAAACTACAAATGGTGGTACTGTTATTGCAACCGCAGTAACAGCGGGGAGCAACGAAATAAAAGAATATAATAATATTGAGGTGCGAAAAAATGCAGGAATTGAAACCAATCAAAGAAGGTAAAGTACGTGAAATTTATGACAACGGTGACAGTCTGATCATGGTAGCAACCGACAGAATCAGTTGTTTTGATGTGATTTTAAAAAATGAAGTTACAAAAAAAGGAACCGTTCTGACACAGATGTCCAAATTTTGGTTTGACTTAACAGAGGACATTCTTCCAAACCATATGATTTCTGTAGATGTAAAAGATATGCCGGAATTTTTCCAGCAGGACAAATTTGATGGAAATAGTATGATGTGCCGTAAATTGGAAATGCTTCCTATTGAATGTATTGTACGTGGTTACATTACAGGAAGTGGCTGGGCAAGCTATCAGGAAACTGGTAAAGTATGCGGAATTGAACTTCCGGAAGGCTTAAAAGAATCTGACAAATTACCGGAACCAATCTATACACCATCTACAAAAGCTGAGATTGGAGACCATGATGAAAATATTTCCTATGAAGAAAGTATTGCTCATCTGGAAAAATACTTCCCGGGAAAAGGCGAAGAATACGCTCAGAAACTTCGTGATTACACCATTGCACTGTACAAAAAATGTGCAGAATACGCACTGAGCAAAGGTATTATTATTGCAGATACAAAATTTGAATTCGGACTCGATGAAAATGGAAACATTGTAATCGGAGACGAAATGCTGACACCAGACAGTTCACGTTTCTGGCCGGCAGAAGGCTATGAACCGGGACATGGACAGCCGTCTTTTGATAAACAGTTCGCACGTGACTGGTTAAGAGCAAATCCGGATAATAACTGGACACTTCCACAGGAGATCGTGGATAAAATAATTGAAAAATATCTTCAGGGATATGAGATGCTGACAGGTAAAAAATTAGTTTAACCAAATCAAGTAAGTCCCCTGCTTCAATTGCGAAAAGCAATAAGCAGGGGTGGGGACTTGCTTGTATCAGGAGGGGGCAAGCCCCTTCTGATAAGCTGCGTAGCAGCTATTTGGTTATGAGCAAGTAGCGAAGCGAATTGCGAATATCCACTTGACGGTTAGCTTAATCAATGCAAAAGGGGAGGTTCTTTGTGAACCTGCTTTTTTTTGTACAAAATTATAAAAAATATCCCCCGGATAGGGTTCTGGCATAGTAGCGAAGTAGTGTAAAAACAAGAAAAAATTAAAGGAAAATTATATCCGCGCAGGGGGCTTACGAAGACTTGTAAAGTTAAGTATAATGAGGAAAACACAGAAACCACAGGAGGAACGTATGAAAAAGAAAGTAGTAAGTATTTTATGTCTGACGACTATGCTCATGGCTGTTTTTACGGGGTGCGGAGCTGACCAGAGTGAAGAGACAAAGCAGACAGATGAAGTTAAAGAGACAAAACAAACAGACGATGGAGTGCGGGCGTATGTTGGAGGAACCATTTTTGAAAGTAGTCTTGACCCAATAAAGGGTGCGATGAGTTATGGATATCCTTTTATCAATGAGGCATTGCTGGAAGTAAATCCAGATTCGGAATATGTTGGAGATTTGGCAACAGATTGGAAAGTAAGTGATGATGCACTGACTTATACATTTAATTTAAAAGAAAATGTAAAATTTAGTGACGGAAGTGATTTTGATGCTGAAGATGTAGTATTTACATATAAGACGGTGAAAGAAAATCAGGCAAATAATGAAAACGTTGATTTAACTCGTCTTGATAAAGTGACAGCCTTAGATAATCACACGGTTGAATTTAAATTAAGTGAAGCATATTCTCCGTTTTTGGATACCACTGCAATGTTACAGATTGTTCCTTCTGATGCTTATGACAGCGAATTGTTTGATACACAGCCAATTGGAACAGGTGCTTATAAGGTGTCTCAATACGATGCAAATCAGCAGATTATTTTAGAAGCTAATGATCAGTATTATGGAGATGCGCCGGAAATTAAGAAAGTAACACTGGTTGCAATGGAACAGGAGGCAGCTTTTTCAGCAGCAAAATCCGGAGAGTTGGATATAGTAATGGTAGGTGCGAACTATTCAAAAGAAAAAGTAGATGGTATGACTGCCACTAATTTTGAAACAATGGATGTAAGAAATATTTCGCTTCCGGTTAATCCGACGATGACAGCAAAAGATTCAGAAGGAAATGAAGTGGTTGTTGGCAACGATGTTACTTCTGATAAAGCAGTCCGTGAAGCATTATCTATCGGTATCAATCGTCAGGAGATTATAGACAATGCATTTAACGGTGTTGGAAAACCAGCTGTGAATTTTACAGATAATTTAGTATGGGCTTCTACAGAAACTTATGAAGATGGAAGAGTGGATGAAGCAATCAAATTATTGGAAGATGCCGGCTGGGAAGACTCTGATAATGATGGAATCAGAGAAAAAGGTGATTTAAAGTGTACATTTGATGTGTATTCTCCCGGTGGAGATCAGGATAGATACAATTTAGCAGTTGCATTGGCTGAAAATGCAAAAAATTTGGGAATTGATATTCAGGTAAAGACTGCTACCTGGGATGAAGTTACCACACTTCAGAATACAGCGGGCATTGTATGGGGGTGGGGTCAGTATTCACCTACTGTATTATATTCGCTGTTTAAATCAGATTTATTTTTAACAGGTGGGTATGACAATGTAGTTGGATATAAAAATGATGTTGTAGACCAGAAAATTGATGAGGCTCTTACAGCGAACAATCAGGAAGATGCAATTGCAGCATGGAAAGAAGTTCAGAAAATTGCAGATGCAGATTATCCGGAACTGTACTTAGTAAATATTGAACATTGCTTTTTTATCAATGATAACTTAGACATATCAATGGATACCCAGATTCCGCATCCACACGGACATGGAAGTCCGATTGTATGTAATATGAAAGATTGGAAGTATAAGTAAAAAATAAAGATACGGTTTTTAGGTGACCTGTCTGAGATAGGTCACCTATTTTGGGAGAAAGGGATAAATGAAAAGCGTAAAAAAAATTTTATCGGAAGCGATTAGGATGCTTTTGTTATTGATAGCAGTAAGTTTGGTGGCATTTATTCTTATTACAAAAGCACCAATTGACCCTCTTGTATCTTACATAGGGACAAATTCTACGTTGTCAAATGAAGCAAAGGAAGAAATATCGGAATATTGGGGATTGAACGACCCATTGCCGGAACGATTTGTTACGTGGGCAAATCATGCATTACATGGAGATTTTGGAGAGTCTATCACGTATAAAAAGCCGGTAATACAGATTATTAAAACAAGGTTTTTATATTCAATTGTATTGATGATATTTTAAATTCAGAAAAAGGAACTCGACGCCCACAAACTCATCA
>OGKG01005006.1_pt1 | contig 10608 bp, 10 predicted proteins | sample 1572201 | NCBI WGS metagenome assembly OGKG01 (sample SAMEA2582146, study PRJEB24529) | metagenome | biome: Human gut stool | place: China | collected 2011 | reverse complement strand
TGTGCCCAGTACAACGTATTATAATAATGGGGGATCCATCCTGCATCTACTGCGGTATTTTAATTTTGATTTTTTAAATATTTTTTCTATTTTGGTACATGGTATAAATAATATATATGATATTAAAATTCCTATTAGAAATGGTTTTAATATTCTCAAAAATGATCCAAACCAAGCTTGTACACTTGAAAAGTTGTCTAACATTTTATACACAATTACAACTGTTATTGCTATTAATAACCATGATATTCTTTTTTTCCACCCTTGTTTTATTTCTTCCATAATATTTCCTTTCTATTTTATATATCTATTTCTAATTCTACTGGGCAATGGTCACTTCCAAATATTTCTGAATGTATTTTAGCTTCTTTTATACAATTTTCAATTGATTTTGAAACTATAAAATAATCTATTCTCCAACCAACATTTTTTTCTCTAGCATGTCCCATATATGACCACCAACTATATGCATTTTCTTTATCTGGATATAGAATTCTAAAAGTATCTACAAATCCAGCATCTAATAACTCTGTCATTTTATTTCTTTCTTCATCTGTAAATCCTGCATTATGCCTATTTGTTTTTGGATTTTTTAAATCTATTTCTTTATGTGCTACATTTAAATCTCCACACATTATAACAGGTTTGTTTTCATTTAATTTTAACATATATTTTCTTATTTCATCTTCCCAAATTTGTCTATATGCTAGTCTTTCTAATTCTCTTTTTGAATTTGGTGTATATATATTAATCATATAAAATTTTTCAAATTCTAAAGTTATAACTCTTCCTTCTTTGTCATGTTCTTCTATACCAATTCCATATGTTACAGAAATTGGTTTTTGTTTTGTAAATATTGCTGTTCCTGAATAACCTTTCTTCTCAGCACTATTCCAATAACTTGTATATCCTTCAAATTCTAAATCAATTTGATCTTTTTGACATTTTGTTTCTTGAATACAAAATATGTCAGAATCTATTTCGTTAAAAAAGTCTTTAAATCCTTTATTTATACAAGCTCTTATTCCATTTACATTCCATGATATTAGTTTCATAATCTTTTCCTTTCTATTTCCATATTTTACTATATTTAGAGAAAAATATCAAGTAGTATATAAAAGGCCAAAAAAGCCTTAGCATCTATTCGCTAAGACTTTTTAATTATTGTACTGATGTTACTGGTAAATATCTAACTCCCCATGCTAAAGCTTCTGCATGTGAATTAACATAGATATCTATCTTATTACCTTTAATTGCTCCACCTCTATCTTCTACTGTATATGTGTGACCATTTATATTTAATTTTGTTCCTAATGCAAATTTAGATGATGCCGCAATAGTTCTTCCAGCTGTTGCTTTTGTTCCTGCTGCTGTGATACCATTTGTTTTACCACAACATTTTGCACAAGAGCAATATGCTGTTATTTTATATATTTCTCCTGTAGCACCTGCTTGAACTGTAGTGCTTGGAGTTGTCCTTGATAGTGAACTTCTTGATGTTACTGTTTTATTAACTTGAACTATTTTATTTACTGGTTCTTTGATTACAGTTTCTGATAATTGAATTTTTTCAATTTCTACATCATTTTGATATTTAATTTTATATGTTATTTCTTTTATTCCGTCTTTACCTTGTTGTATTATTCTGTTTGTTGTATTTTCTGTTGTTCCTGTTGTATTTTTTGTAATTGTCTCATATGGTATAGCTACTTGTTCTGTAACTATTTTTTCTGTGATTGGTGCATAATTATTTAAAAGTTCCTCTAAAGTTGCTTCAGCTCCTTCTTCAGAAACTTTCGCTATCTGCACTTCATTATATGATTTATCTACTATTTTAATTACAGTACCTGCTGATACTTCTTCAGTAAGGTCTGGTATTGTTTTTTCATCTTCATCTAATATAATATTGTTTTCTTTTAAAACTTCTGATACTGTTCTTTTTGATGTTAGAACTGATAGTTCATAACCATTTTTTAAAACAATTTTTGTATCTTTAAGATTCGTATTAACTGCCATAACGGCTATTCCTGAAATTAATATTAGGATAATAGTCACACACATGATTTTCATTATAGATAATGAAGCTTTTTCTTCTCTTTTCATAAAAATCTTTCTTACCTCCTTTGGCAATACAAGTTATATTATACAACATTTTCCTAAGCTTGTCAAATTTTGTACAAGCTTGGCGCTGTAAGTCTCTTCTTTATAGTATATTCTATAAGTGTTGATTTTAGTACATTTTTTTATTTTTAAAAAAATATTGTTTAAATTTCAATAATATGTTATTATATAAAGAGATATAATAATTAAAGGAGGATTTATTATGGGTTGGATTATTTTAGCTATAGTAGTTATATTAGTAATCGCTATAATTTCAATGTATAATGGTTTGGTTTCTTCAAGAGTAAAAGTTGATAATGCTTGGAGCCAAATTGATGTACAATTACAAAGAAGATTTGATTTAATTCCAAATTTTGTTGAAACAGTAAAAGGTTATGCAGCACATGAATCAGAAACTTTTGAAAAAATCACTAGTTTAAGAACTTCTTGGGCTAACGCTAACACTGTTGCTGAAAAAGCTGATTTAGATAATCAACTTTCTGGAGCATTAAAAACAATTATGGCTGTTTCAGAAAATTATCCAGATTTAAAAGCAAATCAAAACTTTTCTGAATTATCTGAAGAATTAAGAAATACAGAGAATAAAATTTCTTTTTCTAGACAATTCTATAATGATACAGTAACAATGTATAATCAAAAACTACAAATTTTCCCTTCAAACATTATTGCAAATATGTTTAATTTCACTCCACGTGAATTATTTACAGTTGATAATGCTGAAGCAAGAAAAAATGTAAAAGTTGATTTTGGAAAAAAAGACTAATTAAATGAAGGGGGTTACTTTTTTAAGTGCCCCTTTTTGCTCTATAGGAGGTATTTTATGTTTAAAACAATTAAGAAAAATAAATTTGAATCTGCAATTATTGTTTCTATTTTTATTATTGCAGTGACACTTATTATTTATTATATATGTAATGCTTTAAATCTAGGAGAATTATCTATATTCATTGCATTATTTTTTTCAATTGCTTCTGCTTGGGGTTCTTACTATTACAGTGATAAAATAGTTTTAGCTTCTTGCAAAGCAAGACCTGCAACTAAAGAGGAAGATTTAAAACTTGTAAATATTTTAGATGCTCTAATGGTAACTGCTGACCTACCTAAAAAACCAGATTTATATGTTGTTGAAGATGCTCAACCAAATGCTTTTGCAACTGGTAGAAATCCTGAACATGCTGTAATTTGTGTTACTACAGGTTTACTCGAAAAATTAAATTACTATGAATTAGAAGGTGTAATTGCTCATGAAATGAGTCATATAAAAAATTATGATATTCTTTTAAGTGCTGTTGTTTCAGTATTTGTTGGGCTTATTGTTATGCTCTCAGATATGTTCTCTCGAATTATGTTTTGGGGTGGCTTAAAAGATGATAGAGATAATGATAGTAAAGCAAATGGAATATTAATGTTACTTGGATTGATTTTCTTAATTCTTTCTCCTATATTTGGAACTTTAATGCAACTTGCTCTTTCAAGAAAAAGAGAATTTTTAGCTGATGCTACTGCAGTAGAGTTTACTCGTAATCCTGATGGTTTAATTTCTGCTTTAGAGAAGTTAGAAAATGACCCTAATGAATTGGAAACTGCTAATTCTGCAACGGCTAATATGTATATCATTAATCCTTTTAAAAAGAATGGAGATAAAGGGAAGAGAAAAACTTCTAGTTTATGGTCTACTCACCCTAGCACAGCTGATAGAATTGAAGCTTTGAGAAATATTAGATAAAAATAAAAAATGCTAATAAAAAATCTATTTATTAGCATTTTTATTTTATATTTTAAATATTTTCCTTGCATTTTCATAAGTTATATCCGCAATTTCCTCTAAAGCCATCCCTTTCGCATCAGCTATTTTTTGAGCAACATATTTAACATTAATTGGTGTGTTTCTAGTTCCACGAACTGGCTCTGGTGCTAAATATGGACTATCTGTTTCAATCAAAATTCTATCATTTGGTACTAAATTTATCATTTCATCTGCATTTTTTGAACTTTTAAATGTAATTGGTCCTGCAAAAGAAATATAAAATCCTAGTTTTAAACCTTCTTTTATTAATTCCCTATTTTGTGGACAACAATGAAAAACACCTTTATTTTTTACTGGATTTTCTTTTAATATTTCCAAAGTGTCCATTATTGCATCTCTTGTATGAATTACAATTGGCAAATCTAATTCATTCGCTAATTTTATTTGTTCTATAAAAGCCTTTGTTTGAAGTTCTTTATTATCTGTATTCCAATAATAATCTAATCCTATTTCCCCTACTGCTACAACTTTTTTATTGTTGTTTTTAATTAAATTTTTGATTTCATCTAACATTTTCCACAATTCTTCTTCATTTTGTGGAATATCATTTGGAGAAATACCACATGTTGCATACATAAAATCATATTTATTTGATATTTCTACAGCTTTTTTTGAACCTTCTAAACTGTAGCCTGCTGTTATAAAATTTTTAGTATCCGTATTTATTATTTCTCGTATTATTTCATCTCTATCTTCATCAAATTTTTCATCATTTAAATGACTATGATTATCAAATAATTTCATTTTATTACCTCTTTTGAACCGATTATTTATATAATACTGTAACATTTGCCACTGCATATTTTTTACAATGTGAAATACTAATATCAATATTTTCTATTGATTTTTCATCTATTCCAACTAATTTTATGCTTGGCCTTCCTTGTTCATCATTTGTAACTTCAAAATCTTTCCAACATACATTGTATTTATCATCTATTTGCCCTGAAACAGCTTTAAATGCAGCTTCTTTAGCAGCAAATCTTGCAGCATAATGTTGATATTTTTGATTTTTTCTAGACTCACAATATTCGATTTCTTTATCAGTAAAAACTCTATTTAAGAACTTATCTCCAAGCTGTTCTATACTTTCTTTTACCCTATCAATTTCTATAATATCTACACCACAACTTATTTTCATACATTTACCTCTAATTATTTAATCATATTTATATAATTAAGAATATTAAATATTAATAGAGCAACTAATACTCCTGCAATTACAATTGTACTTTTTGTATATTTTTCAATATTTAAGTTCTTATATAATATATCGTATTTTGTTTTTATTTCATAATACAATCTGTCTAATTCAAAAACCTTATTTAATTTAAAATTGATATTTGAACCAACTTCATTTTCTGTTACTTCTTGAATCCATAAGTTTTTAGTAAAATCTATAAATTTTTTTCTTGCTTCTTTTAAATTTTGATTATTACTAAATTCTTTTTCTAATTTTTTTAAATATATCTTTTTATATAAATTTAAAATATATGTATAAAAATATATTGTTTCAAATTCTTCTGGTAATGTTGTAAAATTGTTTATATCAGTACTTGATGCAAACAATGCCACTCCTTGTTTTGTAATTCCTATGTTTGCATATTTCCATTTAGAAAATGTAGTTACTTCTTCTGTTATATCTGCTGAGTTATCAGCTGGTAAAAAGTTTGCATATTTATTAAAATAATATTGAATTTTTTCAAATTCATTTTCTTGATTCCATGCTGATTGGTCTATACATACATAAGAATAAGTTAAGAATTTTTGTGTATCTATATCTAATTTTACTGTTTCTATATCAGAACCAGTTATGTCTTTTATAAATTCATTTAATTTATTTACATCACTAAAAGTGCTAGTTTGCAAATAAATTTTATCATAATTATTTAAATTATGACTTTCACTATTTATTTCTCTAAATTTATAATTAAAATTTAATAAGTCTGCGAATTCTTTTGTATCTTCTAGATTTGTCTTCATTACGAAGAAACAAATTCCCGTATTAAAGCAAATTAAATTAATTTTTTGTATTTTAAAAAATACTCCTCTTTCATCTGTTTTTCCTTGTATATCTTCTTTTAAATTATACTCAAATATAGTACAAGGGTATTTGCTTAAAATTGCTGATTTTGTATCTTCTGGTAACTCTTGTAATTTGTCTAATTTCATTTTTGAGTGTGAAAAACTAGAAAACAAAAACTGACTTATTTTTGGTAAAAAATATTGATATAAGTTCAAGTCTTTGCTTTTTTGAAATACTTTTAATTCAAAACGTTTGTCTTTTAGTATTTTTAATAAATATTTTTGATACTTTGTTTCCTTTATTACAAAAGGATGTATAAAATATGAATATTGATAGTTTATCTTTAGTTCCATTTTTATTACCTCTTTTTTATTATGTTTTAAGTCCTAGAAAGATTTTTCTAGAACTTATTTATATTTTTATTCTTGATTATAATAATTCATATTAATATCTAATCCTAAATGCCATCTACCAATAAAGTTTATTAGTAAATAATCATCTAGATTATATGTTGGTTCTTGTATTACTGTTCCTTTGCTATTAATACTTCCCCATTTATTATCTTTTTTTACTGCTACAAATCCATAGTCGTTTTGTTCCATTGCATCATCATAAGCATAGTCTACTATTACTTTTCCTGTTTTATCTACAAATCCATATTTCCCATCTTTTTTACTTAAAAATAATGTTCTATTTGGGAAAATATCTGGTTTTTGTTTTTCTTCAAATTTTAAATTGTAATATTTGTATTGGCCATCTATTCTCATTTTTATATAGCCTTTATCTGTATTTAGTTCTAATAAAAATCCTGTAAGTTTTGTTTCTAAATTGTTATTTAATATACTTGAATTTAATTCACTATCTTCAGCAACATATATATCTGCTTTTTCATTATAATTTATAGATGTGTAATTAAATGCCAATTTTTCTTCATTACTGTTATTTATAATTCCATATTTATCACCTTTTTTAGCAATAAATATTCCTGTTTTTGCTTCTTTTAAGTAATCATATTGAGCATCTAAAATTACATTTCCAGATAAATCCATAATTCCATATTTGTTTGCTTTTTTGAATATTACACCACTGTCTTTTGTTGCTAATATATCTGTTATTTCATCATAACCTTTTACTAACACATCTGTTGATGTACCATTTTCTGCTGTTCTTACAACTTTTTGTAATGTATTTTCTGTTACTACGTATAAATCGTTTGAATGTATTTTATAGATTTTATTATAATCACAATTTAATATTACATTATTAGAATAATCAATTACACCATATTTATTATTTTCATTTTTTACAATAAAGCCTGATTTATTGTCTTTTCCAATTTCTTCTATATCTGCATAAGATGTTGGAATTACTACTTTTCCATCTTCATTGATTATTCCGTATTTATTATCTTTTTTTACTTTTAATGAATTCTTTATTCCTGCTGATGCTGTTATTTCATCATACTCTATTGATGTTAATTCTTTTCCTGTTGAATTTATTATTCCATATTTACCATTTTTTTCTACTTTTAAAATGTTTTCTTCATACCATAAATTATTATTTTCGTCTTTATTTGCTATTGCTTCTACTTTGTCATAGTTTGTAAATATTTCTTGATTTTTTTCATTTAATACTTTTGTTTTGTATTCCCCTGTTTCATAATCTATATCATATGTACAAATAAAAATAGCATTTTTACTGTTTGGTATTACTATCATTTCTTGATATGCTGGGTCTATTACTATTTCTCCATTAGAATTTATAACTCCCCATTTGTTATCTTTATATAGTGCAAAGTAACTTGAACTACTTATTGTTTCTGTGTCTTTATCTTTTACCAATAATTTTTTTATTATAAATATAAACATTATTATTACAGCAATTGCTATAATTACCGCAAAAACCTTTTTCATATTTAATTTTGGCTCTGTATCATATCTTTTTCCTCTACTCATTTTTAGTCCTCCTTTGCACATATAATATAACATATATTTTTTTATTTTTCAACAAATTTACAAGCAATTACACTCATATCATCTTTTGCTATTCCAAAATTGTTATCAATTGCTTCATTTAGTATTAAATCTGCTATTTTTTTAGTATTGTTTGTTTCTATATCTTCAAGTAGATATTTTACCCAAAGTTCTTTGTTTTTGTATTCTATATTAGAATCTAATATTCCATCTGAACACATAACCATTATGTCTCCTGCTTCAATGTCTTTGTCAAATAGTTGTAAACTTTCATGATTTATTATTCCTGCAGGAAGTGAATTTGATTTTATTATTTGGACTTTATTTGAATTTTTAATATAAGTTGGGCAAGCTCCTCCTTTTATAAATTCTACACAACCATTATATAAATCTACAATAGCAATGTCTAAAGTTGCAAATATTTCTTCATTTTGGCTTATTAAACTTGAATTTATTAATTCCATTGATGTATTTTTATCAAAGCCTGATAAGAATAGGTTTTCTAGCATTTTCAATGCTTTTTGGCTACTTTGTTTTGCTTTTTCTCCTGATCCCATTCCATCACTTAAAGCTACTAAATATTTTCCATCTTTTAATCTAATTGTTAATGTACTATCACCTGATATTTGGCTATTTTCCTTTGTTTTTTCTGACATTCCAATTGCCATTACAAATTTATCATCTGATAAGAAATTTAATCTTGTTCCAATACTTGCATCTTGATTAAATGCAATTTCTTCTCCTAATACTTCTGTTAATATTTTTTTAATTTCATCTATATCTACATTATTTGATTTTTCCATATATATTTCAATTAAAAATCTATCTTCTTTTTGTATTGATATTTCTTGTATGTTTATATCTTTTAATTTTAATAATTCAATTATTTGCCTTTTCTCTTTTATAAATTGTTCTTCATTTTGAATATTTTTTTCTATATTTTCAGCAATATTTGAAATTGCTTTAGATACCCCGGTTAATTGTTCTTTTATGTTCTTTTTGTTTTCTTGTAATTTTTTTTGCCATACAAAACTTGATTTACTTATTTTATAAGACATATTTATTACTCTTACCATTTGTGCAATATTTTCTTCTAAATATTCACTTATATTTTTATCATCAAAACCGATTATGTAACTATTACATCTTGCAAATATTTCTAGTAATTGTTCTCTGTTTATTTCTTGCTTGTCTAACAACAATTCAAAAATTTCATCAATTATTTTTCCTTCTGTATTTGATATATCTTCATATAGCATATTGTTTTCATAGCCATTTAAATTATCTAATAATTCATTGATAAATATTTCTTTATTATTGATATTTTCTTCTTGTTTTAATTCTTCCGCATCATCTATTTTATATGTTTTTGCCATTTCTTGAATTGTTTCTGAAACATTATTTAATCTCTCTGCTGTTTCTTTACTTTTATTTAATGCTCTGTCTGGAAATACTGGTAAAAGTTTTGAACCACCAGTAAATTCTTCTATATTTATTCTTATTGATTTTGGTACTGCTAAAAGCCCAATTGATGCAATTAATATTTCTTTAAAATGAATTAATTCTACTGTATATCCATTTGATACATATGCAAGTACGACGTTTCCTAAGCAAAATCCAACAATAACTCCTATCTTTCCAAATCTATTTAATATTCCCGCAATCATTCCAGAAATAGCATATGCTGCTACCATTATTGGATCAGATGATGTTATTACTCCTAATGTTACTCCTATTGTAACACCAGCTGTTGTTCCTACTAATACACCGTTTTTCCATCCTAAAATTAAAACTATTAGAATACTTAAAATATTTTGAACTGAAAATCCAAATATATTTATTCCATTAAATGCACTAACAGAAATTGATAATAATAAACTTGCTCCTAATACTTCTTCTATTGAAAATGCTTTGTTCTCTCTAAAATCTTGAATTACAGAAAGTGAATTTACAAATATTTTATAAAACACGACTGCAATTATTGAAAATGATACACTTGCTAGAGCATCATATAATGTAAATCCATTTATTCCTAATTTAAGTATTTGTATAATTAAAGTTGCTATGAATATATTTTTTGACAATTTTATTTGTTCATTTTTTTCTTCATCGTTTTGTTTTACTTTTATTATAAACATTGTAGCAATTAGTGTTAATACTGTTAAAATATAGCCTACAGCTCCACTAACTCCAAATTTTATTGCACTGCCTATAATTCCTGCTAAAACTACTCCTAATGCTGGTACCGAATTTGCTAAACATGCACCTAATATACTTATACTAAATGGTGAAAATTCTCCTGTTACACCAACCATTGAAATCATAAATGTTATTACATATATGATTATATTTTTTATGCTTAATACGTTTGAAAATATTTCTATTTTCTTTTTATGACTATTATCTTCTTCGTATCTTGCAGTATTTACTGTATTTTCATTTATATTTTGAAACATCCTTACCACCTCTTAAACTTTTATAGCATCATTTTACTACTTGTCCTTAGTATTTTTTGTCTTTTTTAGAAAGTGATTCAAAAAAAGTTTTTTACATTTTGTGATATTTATTTTTTATTTGTTTTATTATTTTTCAATTTACTGCGTTTATTTTATTATAAATTGCCAAAAAAAGCAATATTATTGTAGAATTTTAAAAAGATAATAAATAGTATTTTTTCTATT
>OGKG01004998.1_pt1 | contig 10623 bp, 7 predicted proteins | sample 1572201 | NCBI WGS metagenome assembly OGKG01 (sample SAMEA2582146, study PRJEB24529) | metagenome | biome: Human gut stool | place: China | collected 2011 | reverse complement strand
TTGTGGTGAAAGACCCTCATTGCGAAAAGAGCACCCGCGCTGCCGAGCAGCAGCGCGAGTGCAAATAGAGTCTTTTCGGGCACGCGCCGCGCGCCCTGAATTTTGGCGCGGCGCTTGTCTGCGCCGTAGACGCAGAACGTCAGAATATTGATCGCGGCGAGATAGATGACAAAATATCTCACTTTTCGAGCTTGCTGAGCTCCACAGCCGCCGCCGCGCCGAGGCGCGCGTTGTTGAACACGAGCTGGATGTTGGAATCCAGGCTGTCGCCGCCGGTCAGGTCCTTGATCTTGGCGAGCAGATACGGCGTCGTGGCCTTGCCGTGGATGCCGTCCTTCTTCGCGTCCTCGACGGCCTCGGCAATGGCCTTGTCGATGACTTCCTTGTCCATGGAGTACTCTTCGGGAATCGGGTTCGTGACGAGTAAGCCGCCGCGCAGACCCAGCTCGCGCTTGACGTGGAACGCCTTGGCCAGCTGCTCGGGCGTGTCGAGCTCGTAGTCGACGCCAAAGCCGGACTTGCGCGTGTAGAACGCAGGCAGCTCGCTCGTGCCGTAGCCGATGACGGTCACGCCGTGGGTCTCGAGATATTCGAGCGTCAGACCGAGGTCGAGGATGGACTTCGCGCCCGCGCACACGACCATGACGGAGGTGTTGGCCAGCTCTTCGAGGTCGGCGGAGATGTCGAACGTCTCCTGCGCGCCGCGGTGCACACCGCCGATGCCGCCGGTGGCGAACACGCGGATACCCGCCATGTCGGCGATCATCATCGTGGTGGTGACGGTGCACGCGCCGTCCTTGCCCTGCGCGACGAGCACGGGCAGGTCGCGGCGGGAAGCCTTCGGGATGCCCGCGCCGGTGCGGCCGAGGTAGTCGATCTCTTCCTTGGAAAGGCCCGCCTTCAGGCGTCCGCCGATGATGGCGATGGTCGCGGGGACCGCGCCGGCCTCGCGGATGATGCTCTCGACCTTAAGGGCGGTCTCCACGTTCTGGGGATAGGGCATGCCGTGGGAAATGATGGTGGATTCGAGCGCCACGACGGGCTTACCGGCGGCAAGGGCCTCGGCAACCTCGGGGGCGATATCCAGATACTTGTTCATAGTTAAAAATCCTCCTGTAAAGTAATAGGTGAAAGTTTCACGTTTACCTTTTGAGGTAAGGTTGTATGATAACATACAACTTGTCAAAAGTCAATACAAAGCGGGGCTTGAATTTGCACGGGAAGTGGCATATAATACCTTTATTATCCCGTGAAAACCCACAAAAGGAAGGAAAATTATTATGGAACGAGTGAGAATTGCCGCGCTCTTCGCCGACAAAGAGCAGTACGGCGGCGCAAGCGTCACCGTATGCGGCTGGGCGAAGACCATCCGCGATATGAAGACCTTCGGATTCATCGAGCTGAACGACGGCTCGTGCTTCCGCAATTTGCAGGTCGTGATGGATGCGAATTCTCTTTCTAATTATAAGGAGATCGCCGCGCAGAACGTGGGCGCCGCGCTCATCGTGCGCGGCACCGTCGTGCTGACGCCCGAGGCCAAGCAGCCGCTCGAAGTCAAGGCAACAGAGATCGAGATCGAGGGCGTGTCCTCCCCCGACTATCCCCTGCAGAAAAAGCGCCACAGCGTCGAATATCTGCGCACCATTCAGCATCTGCGCCCGCGCACGAACCTCTTCTCCGCGGCTTTCCGTGTGAGAAGCGCGGCGGCCTACGCCGTGCACGAGTTCTTCCAGAGCCGCGGCTTCGTCTACGTCAACACCCCCATCATCACCGGCTCTGACTGCGAGGGCGCGGGCGAGATGTTCCAGGTGACGACGCTCGACCTTGAAAACCCGCCGAGAACGCCCGACGGCAAGGTCGATTACAGCAAGGACTTTTTCGGCAAGAAGACGAGCCTGACCGTCTCCGGCCAGCTCAACGCCGAGAACTTCGCTATGGCGTTCGGCGACGTTTACACCTTCGGCCCCACGTTCCGCGCCGAGAATTCCAACACCGCGCGCCACGCCGCCGAGTTCTGGATGATCGAGCCGGAGATGGCGTTCTGCGACCTCGACGGCGACCTTGAGGTCATGGAGGCGATGGTCAAGCATATCATCCGCCGCGTGATGGAGCGCTGCCCGGACGATCTCGCGTTTTTCAACAGCTTTGTCGACAAGGGTCTGCTGGAGCGTCTCCAGCACGTCGAGAGTTCCGACTTTGGCCGCGTGACGTATACCGAGGCCGTCAAGCTCTTAAAGGAGAGCGGCCAGAAGTTCGACTACCCCGTCGAGTGGGGCATCGACCTTCAAACCGAGCACGAGCGTTACCTGACCGAGCAGATCTTCAAGCGCCCCGTGTTCGTCACGGACTATCCGCAGGAGATCAAGGCGTTCTATATGCGCCTCAACGACGACGGCAAGACCGTCGCCGCGGCGGACTGCCTCGTTCCGGGCATTGGCGAGATCATCGGCGGCAGCCAGCGCGAGGAGCGCATTGAGCTGCTCGAAAAGCGCATCCGCGAGCTCGGCATGAATCCCGAGGACTACTGGTGGTACTGCGACCTGCGCCGCTACGGCTCCTGCCGTCACGCGGGCTTCGGCCTCGGCTTCGAGCGCATGGTGATGTATTTAACGGGCATCGGCAACATCCGCGACGTGGAGCTGCATCCGAGAACGGTGGGCAACGCAGACTTTTAATTCTTCAAAAAACAAGGGACACGGAAACCGTGTCCCTTGTTTTTTGAGAATTACACTCCGCTTCGTGCCTTGCCGCCCAAAGGGCGGCTTCGACACGCGCGGAGCAAGAAGAGTTTTTGGCACGCGCATGTCGCGCCAAAAAACGATCCGAAATCATTTCGCGTCTGCGAATGCGAAAAGCTGTGACGCTTTCATTATTTGTGGTAAATAGTTACAAATGGGAACAAAAGCGCCAAAGGTGTAGTCAAAAGAAGTGAAGTCTGCTATAATGACCGCGCAGTTTTGAGAGAGGAGATTTTGACATGAAACACTTTTTTGCGCTGCTGCTCAGCGCGCTGATGGTGCTGTCGCTGCTGACTGCCTGCGGCGATAAGACGACGCCGTCTGACGGCGACGATCAGACCGTCACGGACGAGAATGGCAGCGACACCGACAACAACACCCCCGACGACACGGCCGACCCCTACGACGCCGTGCGCAGCTACTGGTCTGAGGACCAGCTCACGCAGGCCTGGGGGCCGGATCAGGTGGTGGAGCACCTCTTTTTCCACCCGATCATCGCCTACCCGCAGTGGGCCTTCCACGACTGCAATGCCAGTCAGGACCAGCGCTACGGCCTCGACGACTGGATGGTGACGGTCGACGAATACAACAAAATTTTGCAGTCCGTGTACGACAAGGGCTACATCTTAGTCGCGATGGAAGACGTCTGGAGCGAGGTGACGGACGAGTCCGGCACGCATATGGTGCGAAACACCCTGATGCTGCCAGAGGGCAAAAAGCCGCTCATCATCAGCTTTGACGACGTGAACTACTACCCCTACATGCTCGACGAAGGCTTCACGAGCAAGCTCGTCGTCGGCGAGGACGGCGAGATCTGGGCGCAGTGCACCGATCCGTACACAAATGAGACCTTTTTGACCAAGGAACTCGACGCAACGCCCATTCTCGACCAGTTTGTCTACGAGCACCCCGACTTTTCGCTGAACGGCGCGAAGGCCATCTTCTCGCTGACGGGCTATCAGGGTATTTTAGGCTACCGCACGCAGGATGACCGCGACATCGCGGCAGATTCGCCCGACCGCCCCGCGTTCGATGCCTACCGCGCGAGCGAGATCGAGGCGGTCAAGCCCGTCATAGCGCGTTTGAAGGAGACCGGTTGGACGTTCGGCAGCCACACCTGGGGCCACATCCGCCTCGACACCAAATCGCTCCAGACCGTCATCAACGACACCGAGCGCTGGGCGGACGAGGTCGGCTCGCTCGTCGGCCCCACGCAGATTTTGTTCTATCCGCACGGCGGCCGTCCCGACGGTGATGACTGGCACCAGACCGGTGAGCGCTTCAAGTACCTGCAAAGCCAGGGCTTCCGCATCTTCGCGAGCGTCGGCACGAGTTCGTTCAGCTATGTGAAGCCCGACATTTCCGCCGTCATCTGCGACCGTCTGCATCCGGACGGCACCACGCTGCGCCACTCGCGCAGCCGCTATCTGCAATTCTATAACGCCGAGGACATCATGGATACGCAAGTCCGTCCCGATCTTGGCGTAGACTGGTGAGGAGGCGTTTTTATGGCAACGTTAGAAGAACTCAAGGCGAAGGCCGTCGCCATGCTGGACATGGCGTATGTGCCGTATTCCCACTTTCCCGTGGGTGCGGCGCTCGAATGTGAGGACGGCGCGGTCTTCACCGGCTGCAACATCGAAAATTCGAGCTACGGCCTGACGAACTGCGCCGAGCGCACTGCGGCGTTTAAGGCCGTGAGCGAGGGGCACCGGCGCTTCAAGCGCATCGTCATCGCTGGGCGCAGCGACGACTACTGCTACCCCTGCGGTGCGTGCCGTCAGGTGCTCTACGAGTTCGGCCCCGAGATGGAGGTCATCTGCCTCAACAAAAAGGGCGAGGAGAAGCGCCTGTCGATCCGCGAACTCCTGCCCTATGGCTTCGACCAGACGTGGCTTGCGATCGACGAGAAATAACGAAAAAAGAGAGCGGCGCTGCCGCTCTCTTTTTTGTTCGCTTCAGTTGCTGCCGGAGGAAGAGGCTTTGATCGTCAGCGTGCCGCTGGCCGTCGAAATTTCCAGCTCGCTCATCTCACCGCCCTCGAGCGCGGGCACGGAGTAGTGCGTTTCGCGGTCGCCGCAGGCGATGAGCGTACCCTCGCGCTCGGTGAGCGCGGAGCGGAACGCGCCGCTTTTCGTTTCATAGTCGAGAGTAAAGCCGTCCTGCGCGGGAAGGGTCAGATAGATGCTGCCGCTCTCCGTTTCGGCATCAAGGCGCAGCGCACGCTCGGTAGCCAAAATCAGGTTGCCGCTGACGCTTTCGAAGTCCAGCGCGCCGAGCGCGCCGGCGATATCCACCTTGCCGCTCGCGGTTTCGATCTCGGCATTTTCCGCTTCGCCCGCAAGCTCGATCGCGCCGGAGACGGTCGAAAGCTCGACCTTCCCCCATGTGCCGTCCACCACGCCCACGCTGCCGTTCACCGTCTCGATCTCCACCTCCGGGCAGTTCGCGCACATCACGCGCGCATCGCCGCTGAGTGTCGAAAGCTCGATCTTCTGCGCATCGGCGCTCACATAGGCGTAGGCGTCCGTTGTTTCGACTTCGATCTTCTCAAAGTGACCGGCGTTGACCAACTCCGCCGGAAGTCCCACGTCGAGATACTTTTCCCCATCGTAGCTGCCGCGGTAGGCGTCGCCGAGGAAGCGGATGCGCAGCGTGTCGCCGTCGATCGTGCAGACCATCTTCTCGCTCTCGGCGAGCGGCGCGGCGGATTCCTCCTTCACGCTGATCTGCGCGCTTTGCTCGGCGGCATAGATGTTCACGCCGCCGCTGCGCCACGAGATGTCGATCTTGCGGATGTCTTCGCTCTCGCCGATGCTGAGCACCGCGCCCGGGTAGAGCTCTTCGCTCCCCTCCGCCTGCGTGCAGAAGGTGTAGGTCGCGCTGCTGCCGTCCCAGAGCGCGTCGACGGCGAAAATGCCGCCGCTTTGCGGCAGTTCTGCGCGGAATGTGCCGTTATCCTGCCGCTGGGCGGTCACGGTCTCGGACGACATGCCGGTGCTGCCCCAGGCGTCGGACGGCCAGCAGCGGAGACTGACGGAATCGGGCGAATTATCGCTGAAATCGAGCGTTACGGTGTAGAAATAGGCGGCCGACACTGTAAAGGGCATTTCCAGTACAGGCGTGATGTCACGGGAGGTTTCGTCCAGCGGGTGCGCGCCGCAGGCAATGACGGTCATACTCTGTAGGCCCTGGGGGTAGGTCCAGTCGTAGCTGCTGCTTTTGAGGGTGACGCTGCAAGCGTTTGCACTTGTCACCGTCAGTGTTGGCGGGGTTTGGCGCGCGGCCTCGTCTGCGCTTTTTTCGCCGCAGGCGGCGAGGGAAAGGGCCAGCGCGAGCGGGAGCAGAAGGGAAAGGAGCTTCTTCATCGTTCGTTCCTCGTTTCTTTCGGATACTTCTATAGACGTATGATAGCCGAAAAAGTTCCCGCGCACAACGGCGATCGTTGCACAAAACGCGGCAATTTGTTGTATCGTGAATTCTAATACCGGAGGCGGTACAGCTTTTTGCCGCGTTGTGTGCAACGCTGCTTCATGATACGGCGTATCATGAAAAGGCAAATCATGCATCAGTGTTCCCGCGTTTGCAGGGGGGTGTGGGCTGCCTTTTCCAACATTATATTTTGGGGGAAAGCACATGAACAAGACGACAAATTTCGACCTGCCGCAGTGGGTCAAGGCGGACCCGATCAAAATGCAGGACTTCAATGCCGCGTTTGCGAGCATCGACGCGGCGCTCAAGGCGGAGACCGACGCGCGCAGCGAGGCCGACAGCACGGCGGCGGAGCGCATCACGGCATTGGCGCAGACGATCGCAAACGGTAAAATCTGCCGCATCAAATACGGCAGCTACGCCGGCAATGGTCTGAGCGGCGCGGAAAATCCCAACAAGATCGACTGCGGCTTTTACCCGCTGCTTGTGATGGTGAGCGAGCAGAGCGACACGCAGCACTGGGCGCTGCGCGGCGTCAGCGGGTTTTACAACTCGAATAACCGGGGCAACGCGGCGATATGGGACAACAGCAGCGTAAGCTGGTTCTGCCAGCAGGAAGAGGATCAGTATTTCGCCCCGCCTGCCATCCAGTTCAATGAGGCGGGCAAAACATATTATTATGTGGTGCTCGGCTGCGACGCGGACTGAGACGCAGAAAAACAAAAAACAGCCCCCGGCTCAAAAGAGCCGGGGGCTGAAACTCTATTCAGAGATTTTTTGCGCTTACGTCAATGATTAGTTGGCGTAGTAAGCGTTGAGAACACCAGAATCAGTGAGCTTGCCAACAGTGCTGTCGATGGTGAGGGTGATGGAGTCGGGACCGAAAGCGGTGAGCTTGGCGGTAGAGACGCCGAACTCAGCAGCAGCACCAGCAAGGGTGATGGTGTAGGTGCCATTAACGGGATTCTTAACAGTCTTGGCGTAGGACTGGATAACAGCACCGTTGTCCTTATTCACGATGTTCAGGGTGTAGGTGTAAGAGGTAGCGAGAGGATCGGGGTTGGTGGAGGTGTTGACCTTGTTCACAGCGTAAACCTGGAGCGCCAGACGGTTGAGGGTGGCGGAGGTGCCAGCGGGATCAGCGTTGTAAACAACGATGACGTTCTGCGTGGTGACATCGCCGAGAGCCAGAGGCATCTTGGTCAGGCCGTCAACGCCGTTGCCGGAAACCGTGTAGAACTTGTCGCCAGTGATGGTGCCATCGACATAGTCGGTGTAGACAGAGTTCTTGTAGGTGTCCTTGTCAGCGCCCACGATGGAGTCGACCTTAACGGTGTAGCCGGCGTAGGCAGCAGCCATGGGATAGCCGGTGAAGGCGGTGATGGCAGCGGTGGTGGAGGACTCAGTGCCGATCGCAGCGATGGCGACATAATCCTTGACGTAGTTGTTGCTCAGAGCGACCTTGAAGAGACCGCCGGCGACCTTATTGGTAGCCTGGGTTCTGAGGGCGTTGAGCAGGGTGAGGACGATAGCGTCGTCCTTGGAGCCGTAGATGTTGCCCTTCACGCCGTCAACGTAGCCGGGGATGGTGTAGACACCGGTCTTGGCGTCATAGGAGACCTGCTCGTTGGCATAGTAGAAGAGGCTGGTGACCTTGGCGGCAACGGGATCGGCGATGACGTAGACGTAATCGGCGACCTTATCACCGTTCAGATCGACGAAGTCGACCTCAGCCTGAGCATAGTTGTCGATGTTGCCGAGACCAACGATGGACTTGAAGGTGTAGGGATTGGTAGTGTTGTTGCGGACCAGGAAGACGGTGGCATCGTCAACGATCAGGTTTTTGCCGTTGTACTGGGTGTTCTTGCTGACGAACAGGTTCTCGTTGAAGAACTTGGCGTCAACACCGGTAGCGACTTCGACAGCGGCGAGAGTGCCGTTTGCCTGGGTGGTGAACTGGAAGAGGTGGCCGTTCAGGATACCGTTGACATCACAGACAGCGTTGGTGTTGATGTAGGAGTCAACGTAGAAGTAGTCACCATCAACCTTCATGACCTTGTTCTGGATGCCGGTGCTGTGGGTGACCTTACCGGTCGCAATCTTGGGGGCCACAACGCCGGAAGCAGTATCGTCGAAGTAGGTCATCTTGCTCAGGTCGACCACAGCGGTGGTGCCGTCCATGTAGGTGACATTCGCCTTAGCAACGCCGGAACCGTCCGCAGCGTTGCCAGCCCACCAGATGGAGTTGATGACGCCGTAGCTGGTAGCGGCAGCGATCTCAACGTTACCGATGAGGTTGTTGTACTGATCGAAGAACCAGGTGAACTTGTTGGTGCTGGCCACCGCGTTGTCGAAGTAGAACTTGGCAGCATCGTCATAGACAGTGCCCTCGACGTTGTGCTGCTTGGCGTTGTAGTAGATCACGCTCTGAGCGCCGTCAATGGAAGTGGCCTTGGAAACGATCTCGCCGTACTTGTCAGCGCCGGTCTTGATGAGGCCGCTCTCGGTAGCGTTGTTAGCAGCGTTGGTGTAGGCGTTCAGGAGAACGTAATCGCCGACAGCATACGGATACGCATCCTCGCCGTTGGTGAGGGTGAGCGTGGTAGCAGCAGTGGAGCCCTTGGTGGCATAGACATCGAGCTTGATGGTAGCCTCGGTGCGCAGGTGGCCCTGAGCGTCATAAGCGGCAGGAGCAACATAGGTGACCTTGGCGAGGAAGGTGTCGATCATGACGATGGTATCGTCATAGACCTCAACCAGACGGCCCTGAGCACCCATCTTGGTGACGGTGTCGGTCAGGTTGACCGTGTAGGTCGTGGGCTGCTTCTGGCCGTTGACATACAGGGTGTAAGCGGTGTCGACCTTCAGGCCAGCGTCGTGAGCGACGTCGCACTCAGTAACAGCCTTGGTGTAGGTCAGGTTGGGCTTCTCAACGAAGGTAGTGGCCTTGTCGCCGGTGTTGTAGGTCCACTTGGTGGCGGGACGGCCCCACTTGTCGGAGGACTTAGCAGAGTCGAGCTTGAAGTTCTTCTCACCGAGGCTGTTGTTCTTGGCACCGATGACCTTATCGGTCACATAGCCGAAGGCCGGGGTGTAGGTGACCTGAGCCTTCTGGATGCCCTGGAACAGGAGCTCAGCGACCAGCTCACGGGAAGCGGGAGCGTTCAGGTCGGTGGTCTTCGCCACGTTGTCCAGAACGCCGAGCTGCTGCGCGGTCTGCGCAACATGGAGCGCCCAGTCAGCGCCGGAGTACTCGTTGTTCTTGTCGTAACCGACAGCGCGGAGGATCATGGCGAGGACTTCATAGCCGGTGACCTTGCCGGACGGCTTGAAGGTGCCATCGGGATAGCCCTTGACGAGGGAGGCGTTGGCGCAGTAGCCGATGTAGCCCTGAGCCCAACCGGCACCAGCCATGTCGCTGAACTTGTTATAAGTGGCATAGAGGCCGGACTTATCGTTCTTGGCGACGTCGGCAGTGTAGATACGATAGACGATCGTAGCTACCTCAGCGCGGGTGATGTTGCCCTCGGGCTTGAAGGAACCATCCTCATAACCCTTGAACACACCCATGCCATTCAGAACGGCAACAGACTCAGCGTAATCATCGCTGATGCTCTTGTCATCCTTGAAGGCGTTGGCGCTGACGGCCAGAGACAGAGTCATGACCAGAGCCAGCACCATTGCGAGTAACTTTTTCATAGATGTTACTCTCCTTTCATAAATTTCCATCCCCTTAGAGCGCTCCGGCAGCGAAAAGCGGGCATTTTGCTGTTCGCGGGCGAAAATGAAAGTTGACCGAAAAAATTGCAAAGCATTTCGATTTTCTTGCATTTTTGACCGTTTTGCAGGAAAACGCGCGATTTTAGTTGCTATCGCATCCCCTTAAAGATGGTTCGTTTGTCAGAAAGGAGCAAGTTTCGGCGTTTCTCGGCTTACTTACCGTGGCATGCCGATCCCGTAACTAAGTCGGGAACGCACCGTTCCCCACCCTTTCTGCACTGTCACCTTACCACAAGCAAAATTTCAAGTCAACGCTTTCACCCCATCTGTAACACACTTGTAACAAACCGCCGCTTCTGTTACAGCTTGACATAAAACCACAGAAAACCCCATTATCCGCCACCACATACATATAATATATAAGCACAAATATGAAAAAAGCGGCCTAAGCCGCTTTTTGTGTTCTGATGACCCGCGCAGCGGTCAGGCGGCAAGTAACAGTAGTCCGCGCCGCCGCGCGGGGAGCGAAATTCCCCTTTTCCAGCCGCGGCCCGCCGAAAAAAAGGAAAGCCCGCTCACCTGAGCGGACTTTCGCCAATATTTTTTGTACAACCCCATACAACCCAAAAAATTTCGCGCCCGCAGGCGCGCAATGATCTTGATCGTTTTTTTGTCGCGACAGAAGGTGAATTGCCGCAAAGCGGCAAGAGAAGCCGCCCTGGGGCGTGTGCGT
>OGKG01004995.1_pt1 | contig 10627 bp, 10 predicted proteins | sample 1572201 | NCBI WGS metagenome assembly OGKG01 (sample SAMEA2582146, study PRJEB24529) | metagenome | biome: Human gut stool | place: China | collected 2011 | reverse complement strand
ATTTTACCACGAATTTACCACGATTGAATGAGCCTTGATATGACCTATAAAATAACACTCAAAAGACATCATTATACCTAAATGGTGTCTTTTAAAAAAGCAGTCAATCCTAAGACCAACTGCTTTGTATAATGGATATGAAGTTGTCAAACTGGAATTTTTTGCTAACATTATACTTCATCATCCTAAATCAAAGAACGCCTACTCATATACTAACAAAATAGCATTTTATTATATGATATAGAATTTACAACTTTTAAAAGTTATCATCAAACTCTTTGTTTTCTGTATTCTTTTTTAAAGCGATCCATAAAACTATAAAAAAGAGGACATATACAATCATTCCCACCACAGTTGATTCCTGAGCATATTTTGTTGACAAATTTAGCAGTCCTTGTTCTTCTCCAATCTCTTTTATAATATCAAAATCTGCAAACTTCTCCATCCAATGTCTTAACTGCCATAGGTAATAAATGATTACAGCAAAATATATACCCGCAATTCCTCCTAATCCCAAAGTACAATTTTTCATAGATTTATTCCACAAAATTTTTTTCTTCGCAACACAGACATATAAAACAAAAATAATAGCACTTCCAAAAATAAGGATTCCCATTTCCATCATAAATGCTGTAACAATCAAATTTCCTGAAAATTTCGTAAAGTGTTCTATAATAGCGTCCAGCCCCATTTTTAAACATGCTGAAATTAAACCGAACACAACTCCAGTAAATCCAAGTTTTAAATAATTTTCATTTTCTATTTTAATAGCTAAATACAACATAGTGCTATAAAGCATCCACAAAATAAAAGATGCTATAAATAATTTATCAAAATACCCCCACGCCATATAAGGCACACCTACCAACCACTTTGAAAGCAGTCCAAATAAAATGGTTGATATGGTTACGATTGTTAAATTTTTACTATTTACCATTTGCCAAACCTTCTTTACTTATTTTGATAATTGCTTAGTGACATATTGCTTCATACTTTTTGATAAATTGTAAAGCAATATTATTCTCCTGTTTTTTTGTTACAAGTCACTTCTATCCAATATACTACATAAGCACATAAAAATATTGCAACTGGAATAAAAGATAACGGTTCAACATAATTTACAAGCTCTGATATGCCCGTAAAAAACGCATATTCTGTTTCAGACTGTGGGAAAATGACAGCATAACCATATGAATGTGATAAAAGTGTCTCTATAATTTTTATATAAGATTGCATAATAAATAATATACGCAAGCATTCCCAGTATGCCCAAGACAGAAGCAATAACTTCCAGGTGGTTGTCTCCTCTTATTTGCAGTATCGTCGGAAGCATGATCAGCAAGAGCAGACATAGAGGAATCAGTATCTGAGAAATTTTTCGCAATATCTTGTAACGTTTTGAGGACATTCCCTCCGGAACACAGCTTTCAGGATGCATCAATTCTGCCCGAATGACCATTCCTAATCGCCCACAAATACGATACGCATGGTATTCTTTTCCATCGATTGTAAATTCCGGGCATAAGCCTTCCTTTGTGATGACCAGATCAAGATGATTCCGCTGCGCATACCGGAACAGCTGCTCTGTCATCTGCCTTGGTGTGGTGCAAAAATCATCCGGAGAGAAACTGAAGGTACGAATACTTTCACTTTCCACAACCTTTTTATAATCATCCAAAATATCAGCAAGTTTATTTCCCTGTTTTTCTTCCGCTTCCATTTTCTGCAGATAGAGATCCACATTCAGGTCTGTAAGTTCTGTTTCCTGTATTTCCCCACAAAAGGAAAGTGCTGCCTCTTTGATCGTCACCATACCGTATGGCCTCCTTTAATTTTGCCTTGATTTTAAAGGATCAAGTAACTATAAGGTCAACTGTTTTTTTGCATTTTTCAATCGTTCATAGAATTCCGTGTAAAAATCAGTCATCGGATCATATGGTGTCAGATAAAATTTCTGCAGCACATCCATGCTGATGCCCTTCATCTGTTCCGGATGTGCTTCTATCCTTGTTTTCAGATCTCTCAGATAATAATGCCAATCACATATATAGGTCTCATAACGCTTCAGATCCGGTGTATCCAGCCATTTTTTAATCTTCACCTTAGTCTTATTGGGCTTTGGACATTCATGCACCTGCAGAAAATATTTAAAAGATCCATTTTCATAAAATCTTCCCAGTGGGAACAGGCGGCAGATGCCCGGTCGAAATGCATGGATGCTGCAGCGTCCTTCCGGGTTCAGAAACGAACAGGCTTCTGTATTTCCTGATGCCATTTTCAGATTTGGCAGGATCACACTGTCAACGATCTGTAATTCGATCTTATCCACCATCAGTCCATTAAAATCCGTATGTAATCCACAGCAAAGACGGTGGATATCCAGAGGATCCAGCACAATGGACTCCCCCATTCCCTGACAACAGGCAGAGCAGCCCTCACATCCACCACAGTCTGCCTTTACCAGATCATTGGACGTGTATAGTCTTCCATCTGACACTTCCTTCATATCTATATTTCTTTCCATTCCTGTACCTCTTTTTATTTCTTCGACTTATGGGATCCGAACTCCGTCTCGCCCATCCGTACTTCCTGCAGATGTTTTGCCAGTTCCTCTGGCACATAATCAAACAAATAATTTTTACTTCCCGGAAATTGTTCTACATAATCCCGGCGGATCTCCTGATTGATCCGTTCAATCTCTTCCTTCAATTCTCTGGCAGACATCATGGCGCAGCCCTGACCTCGGATGATCACCTGCTCCAGTCCATCAGAAGTTGCTACTGTCACTTGATATTTCCGTCCGATCTGATGAGCCGTCCGCTCGATAAAGCTGTCCGCAGTTTCCGCCTCTTTGGTGTAGACCACATGAATATTGTGGTATGGGATGATCTCTTCCTCATGGCCTTCTACCCGATAAGCATCAAATACAAGGATCAGATTGCATTTCCGGAATCCCTGATAATTGCACATAATATCCTGCAGCTTCTCTCTGGCTCCCGCCACACTGACTTTTGCAAGCTCACTTAATTCTTCCCAGGCAAAGATCACATTGTAACCGTCCACCAACAGATATTCCGGAGTCTGTACTTTGGGCTTGTATTCGTTTTTCCGTAATGTTTTATTCGATTCTCCGTAAACTCTATGGTTTTCTATTTCGGTATTCCGAAATCTCTTCGGTTCTCCGAATGTGCGGCGGAAGATCTCTTCCAGTTCCTCTGTATCTGCTGTCATCTGGGCATAATCCGGTTCTCTTCTCGTATTTCCTGCACGTTGACGCAGTCTCTCTGCTGCCTCAATCATCTCTGTGTCCGAGAGTTCACCGTCCTTGCGGCCGCCCTCTCCGGTCAGCACACTTTCCAGATGCATATGTTCCGGTACTTCATACCATGGAATGACGGTTCCTGCTCCGTGATAACAGAAGACAGAAGAAGATGGATAGGCCAGATCTGCCTCCGGATCATAATCATTAGCTTCCAGCACATCCTCTTCATTATGGCAGGGACCATACCCATGGAAGACACAGGTCAGTCTGCCACGCCCTTTGGTATACGAAGTCACATCCTTCTGATAATTTTTAATACATTCTACCGGGACGCTTCCGGTCAGTAAAGCCATCTCCCCTTCCTGCTCCGGCAGACCCATGGTGGCTCCCATACGTTCCAGATCTGACATGGCACGTCCTACATTTTCTGCGGGAATCTCCAACCGGAAATCATACCATGGCTCCAGCAGACGGCTTTCTGCCTGCATCAGTCCCTGGCGGACTGCCCGATAAGTCGCCTGTCGGAAATCACCGCCCTCCGTATGCTTCTGGTGCGCTTTCCCACTCATCAAAGTGATCCGAACATCCGTCAGCTCTGCACCGATCAGCACTCCCCTGTGCTGACGCTCTTCCAGGTGGGTCAGGATCAGCCGCTGCCAGTTGCGGTCCAACACATCCTCTGAACAGGCAGATGCAAACTGCATACCACTTCCTTCTTCGCCCGGTTCCAGCAGCAGATGCACTTCCGCATAATGACGAAGAGGTTCAAAATGACCGATTCCTACCACTGTATTGGTGATAGTCTCTTTATAGACGATATTTCCCTCATCAAAATTAACGGACACGCCAAAACGTTCCCGTATCAGTGTCTTCAGTATCTCAATCTGAACTTCTCCCATGAGCTGCACTTCAATCTCCCGCAATGCCTCATTCCAGTGAATATGAAGCTCTGGCTCCTCGTCCTCCAGGATCCGCAGGTTTCCAAGCAGCTGTACCGGATCACAGTCTCCTGGCAATGTCAGTTTATAATTCAGTACCGGTTCCAGTACCGGCACATTGATCTGATGCTCCCTGCCGAGCCCCTCGCCGGCCTTCGTCTTTGTAAGTCCGGTAACCGCACAGACCACACCGGTCTCCGCTTCATTGACCATCTCATATTTTGTTCCGGAATAGACGCGGATCTGATTCACCTTTTCCTGCCATCCTTCCCCATCCACAGTTCCATCCAGCAGATCTTTTACCTTGAGCACGCCGCCTGTCACTCTGAGCCATGTCAGACGATTACCCTGCTCATCCCGGCTTATTTTGAATACACGCGCGCCAAATTCATGCTCAGGCTTCTCTGCATAAGCATACTGTTCCAGACCTTTCAACAGTTTTTCCACCCGATCAAGCTTCAGTGCCGATCCAAAATAACACGGAAATACATGTCGGTCATGAATCAGCTCCCGTACAGTCTGCTCAGGAACAGTCCCATGCTCAAGATAGTATTCCAGTGCCTGTTCCTCACAGACTGCTACATTTTCCAGAAATTCCCCTGAGTCTGAAGCACAGTCAAAGTCCACACACCGGTCATCCAGTTCTTTCTTCAAATGCTCCATCAGCAGCTCTTTGTCCGTTCCATTCTGGTCCATTTTATTAACAAACAGGAACACCGGGATGCCATAACGTTTGAGCAGCCTCCAAAGAGTTCTTGTATGTCCCTGTACTCCGTCCGCACCGCTGATCACCAGTACTGCATAGTCCAGCACCTGAAGAGTACGCTCCATCTCTGCCGAAAAATCCGCATGTCCCGGCGTATCCAGCAGAGTTACTTTCTTATCACCAAGGGCGAATTCCGCCTGTTTGGAAAATATTGTAATTCCTCTGGCCCGTTCCAGCTCATGGGTGTCGAGAAATGCATCCTTATTGTCCACTCTTCCTAGCTTTCGGATCGTACCACTCTCATACAACATGGCCTCCGACAGCGTCGTCTTTCCCGCATCCACATGCGCCAGTACTGCCATACAAAGATGTTTCAATGCAAAATGCCCCCTTCTTATATGTCCATTTATTTTAACACATAGAAAGAGGCTTTGTCTATTTTACGCAGAAAGTCCGGAAAGCTTCTCAGCCTCCCGGACTCTTCTGTCATTTATTCGCAAACACTCTACAATATAGGTTAACTTCGCATTAAGCACATACAGTTGAAAAACTGTTGTAATACTCCTTAAAAAATTCATTCAGTATACTTAAAATTTTCTTCATAACAGACACCTTTACCTTTCTGTGAGCTGTGTTGTCTTCCACAGTATGTTCAGTTACGATTGGATTTTCAGATCTGATTTCCTTTTGTTAAGTATAATGTACCACAACCTTATTAAAATGTGAAATACATATAGTGGAAGAGTCGCGATACTTTTTAAGTATTAGTCGTCCCATGCGCCGCCACTTCTTTCAAAAAATTATTATATACGTTCTTGTACCCGATTGTAAAGAATGCTATATTGACAATAACAACAATAAAACTTGAAAAAAGGAGTATTTTCATGGAATTTCAGACCGTAATTGAGAAAAGAAGAAGTATCAGAAATTTTGATCCAGGAAAGGAAGTCAGCCGCGAGCAGATCGAGACACTGATCCGTGCCGCCTCCCTGGCTCCATCCTGGAAGAATCAGCAGACATCCCGCTATTACTGTATCCTGTCCCCCTCTCGGATCGAGGAGTTCCGTCAGAAATGCCTCTCGGAATCTAATCAGAAAAATTGCGCCGGTGCACCGGCACTGATCATCACCACCTTCAAAAAAGGAATCGTGGGATTTGACAAAGCTACCGGTTCCCCGGTCAATGAAGCAGGCGACGGCTGGGGCTACTACGATCTGGGACTTCAGAATGAAAATCTTGTCCTCAAAGCCGCTGAACTTGATCTTGGCACTCTCATTATGGGCATCCGCGACGAGCCAGCAATCCGGGAATATCTCAAGATTCCGGAGACCGAAATCATTGTCGCTGTAATTGCCGTCGGTTATCCGGCCGCCGAACCTTCCATGCCCAAGCGAAAAGCAGTGGAAGAGATTGCAGCATTTTTATAGATTCTGACATACAACAGGCTCCCGAAACCTGACGGTTCCGAGAGCCTGTATTTTATTTGTGTTAACGAAGTTTTCCAAAAGTTCTCTGTACTTTTTTGCCTTTATTTGCATTTCTGATGGTTGGAATTGCTCCCAACAGAAGGAACGCATATACCAGAACCAGGTTTGCTGCATAAGAACCAAAATCAATGATATCTTCAGACAGAAGTAATGGGAAGTAACGATAACCTGTGGCGATATCCACTTCCAGCTCTCTTGCTATCATAATAGCCCAATCCAGGCGGTCTCCTACATAGGTCATGACAAGCATCAGGATCACGCTGATTACGATTCCTCGTTTGCTGAGCTTTCCGCTTCCAATCTCATAACCTTTCAAAGTGCAGACAGCCATGACCACACCGGAAAGAGCAGCCACATAACCAAGCTGGCTTAAGATCACGATACATGCCACACCGAGCAGGGATCCTACCAGTGCACCGACGATACCACCGATCATATTTTCTTTCTTTTCATTTTCCTGATTCTGTGCCAGCGTAATGTTCTGCGCCAGAGAGGCTGCGCACTCCTCACAGAGTCCGATGTGATTACCGGATACCAGGTAGCCTTCGGTCTCTGTCTCGCGTCCACAGTACTGGCAGCACGGCACGTAGCCTTTTCCGCGAAGAAATGCAGTCAGTTCCTGAATGGCTTCCTGCGCATTGGCACGGAGCTTTTTCTGATTGAGATAGCTTTTCAGTACCATAGTTACCGTATGTCCTTCATTTACCAGTCCAGACACAGTCTTATGTGCTTTCACGAACTCTTTGATTTCATCCTTTGTCAGGGTTTTTCCCTGATTATCAGCCCCCAGGCAAATGTTCAGCATATAATAAACTTTACCATTTACCTCATTTGGTCCCACGATCAGTTCAAAGCCATCTTTCTGTCCATGCAGCACTTCCTGTTCTTCATCAAACCGGAGTCCCAGATACTGCCCAAGCTGTTCATAGTTGCTTTTTACTTTTTTGTTCATGTTACACTTTTCCCCTTTTGTATATTTTCATAGAGAAGTATAACATAACCCTCTCACAAAAGAAAGAGACACCCTCGCGGATGTCTCTTTTTATTATCTTTTATGTATTTACTTATGCAGTTGCTTTTTTCGGGTTCTTCAAAGTCTGAACACCCTCAATAACAAGCACGATAGCAAGAACGATCAGCAGAACTCCAAGGATCGTCTGTGCCCACGGACCCCAGTCTGCACCGCCAGCCATGATCATACCAACCTGATTCTTAACGGTCAGTGCCAAAGAGCAGATAGTTACAACGATCATGAATCCCATAGGGAGCAGGAACATCTTGTTGTTCTTTCCGAGGTTACCAAGCCAGGTAGCTACAGCCAGAAGGCCGATACCTGCCAGCAGCTGGTTTGCTGCTCCGAACAGACCCCAGATCTTGCCGTATCCGTTCATACCAAGGAGAATACCAAGTACAACTGTCAGGATGGTTGCAAAGTACGGATTAACCATAACTTTCTTCCAGCCCTCTTTTACATCTGCTGCAGTTTCACCAGGCTCCAGCCAGAACTCCTGGAACATGAAACGTGCAAGACGAGTTGCAGTGTCCAGTGATGTCAGACAGAATGCAGAGTAGGTCAGTACCAGCAGAGAGTTCAGGATGGTGTAGCTTCCCGGAATGATATCGTCGATCATATGAGCAATACCACCACCGAAGATAGCGGTTGCTCCAACCAGAGCGCTGTCCGGGTTAGCTGCGTTCCATTTGTAAGCATATCCAATTGCACACAGAGTCAGCACTGCAAGTACACACTCCAGAAGCATTCCGCCGTAAGCGATCGGTCTTGCATCCGTTTCTTTGTCAAGCTGTTTGGACGTGGTACCAGAGGAAACCAGTGAATGGAATCCGGAGATCGCACCACAGGCAACTGTTGTAAACAGTACCGGGAACAGATACTGCATTCCGTTTCCGTTGTCAACCGCAAATCCGGCGAATGCCGGGAAGCTGCTGTCAAAGGTCGGATGAGCTACGATAACACCAAAAGCTGCTACTGCCAGCATCGCGTACAGCAGGAAGGAGCTTAAATAGTCACGCGGCTGAAGAAGGATCCATACCGGTGTCACAGATGCAACTGCTATATAGATACCTACGATCCACATCCAGGTCTTGGTGGACAGATAGATCGGATGGAAATTCATACCAACTGCCATAATAAGAATGATGGCAAGTACTCCAACAACAGAAGCAATGCCCATTGGCATATTACGACGATATACGCAGAAACCAAATACGATAGCGATCAGAATAAACAGCAAGGAAATCATTGCCACCGTAGCTGGAGTTGCGGATTTAGCCATATCAAGTGCGCCGCTTTCATCATATACTGCTCCAAATGTAGAAGCTACGATAGAAGCAAATGCTGCTACTACCAGGATCAGAGTCAGGTAAGAGAAGATGATAAACAGCTGTTTTGCACGTTTGCTCATGTTAGCGGAGATGATCTCTCCGATAGACTGTCCTTTGTTACGAACAGAAGCGAACAGTGCACCAAAATCGTGAACGCCGCCGAAGAAGATTCCTCCGATCAGGATCCACAGAGTTACAGGCAGCCAGCCGAACATAGCTGCGCCGATCGGTCCGGTAATCGGGCCTGCGCCTGCGATAGATGAGAAATGATGTCCCATCAGAACCGGTGCTTTTGCCGGTACATAGTCCACGCCATCTTCCATGGTGTGAGCCGGTGTCTCAGTTTTGCTTTCACCTACGCCCCACTGCTTGCAGAGCCATCCGCCGTAGCAGATATATCCAGCTGCAAGAATAGCAACACAGATGATGAGAAGTACTAATGAATTCATGTTAACTTTCTCCCTTCAATGTTTGCGAATATAGTACCTTTTTCAAAATTTTCGCGGTATGGCGTCCCCCAAGGTTTCCGTCGATCTGTCCTGTCGACAGTTCCACCAGTGCGGTATGGTGATCCATCCAGCCATGCAGTGAAAAATGAAAACTTTTGTAAATGCGGCATTTTTTTAATGCCTTTCTTGCCGCTTCATCACAGGTATCGCAGATGAAGATCGGTGTAATATAAGAAGCCATATGTCCTGGTCCCACATGGATGCGCTCCATGGCCTCCGCCTGCACATGATCTCTCCACTGCTCGTAAAGCTCCAGTGTCAGATGCGGAATACTTAAAACATATAGAAATTCTTCATTGTCTGCCGACCACAGTTCTGCTTTTTTCGATATGACATACTGCCCCGAATGTTCAAAAAAATCACAGCGGGCTGTGATTGGGGTCTGGTCATCCTCGACCAATTGAATATTATAGCAGGAACTGAAGCTTCGCAGCAGCCGCTCGATAGCTGCCTCTCTTGTATAATGCATTTCCAGTATCCATTCCAAAAATTAAATTTTTATAAAGTTTCTAAAAACTTTTTTCATTATAATACTCAATTGGTATTTTCGCAATACTTTTTAGGTTGTTTGCAATACTTTTTTGATATTAATTTTCATCTTTGCATATTCATACAGTATTCTCAATGATTCTGCCTGCGCTCCCGCTTCTGTCAAATCTACCGTACACAGCACCTCTTCACACTGATCGACCAGTGCTTTTGCCCGGTTCAGGGATGCTTCATCCATCTCGCAGAACGCTTTCACACTGACTACTTCGGATGCCAGTGCTTTTGCTGCCGGGTAATCCAGGTCATTTTCCCATAGAATACCTGCAGCAAAGGGAATTCCATCTCAGGAGTCAGCTCTACCTTGGTCCCTAACAGGGACTGGATACCAAAATATGCAATGGTCAGCAAACACATGATAATGGTCACAGGCTTGCGTACCGCAAATTTTGTCAGATTTAACATCTTTTATTCACCTGCTTTCTGTGTTTCTTCTACAGCATTTTCTGCAGCGCTTTCTCCCTGGGCTGCATTTTCATTCTGTCCATTGTCACTGTCTATAAGAACTTCCTGTCCATCTACCAGCTCATTGCTCCAGGTTGTGATGACCTGGTCGCCTGCAGTCAGTCCGGACTTAACCTCCATGGTCTGTGCATCATAAATACCGGCTTCTATCATAACCTTCTTTGCAGCGCCATTGTCATAGCAGTATACAAATGCCTTTCCATTATCATAATTTACTGCGTCAACAGGAACGGTGAGTACACCCTTTACCTGATCCATGACCACTGTTAATTTTACTTTTGTTCCACTTGTAAGACTTTCTGCATTATTTACAAATGCCTTTGCATCATACAGACCGGTTGCAGAGTTTACCATGCTTCCAACTTCCGTTA
>OGKG01004992.1_pt1 | contig 10634 bp, 8 predicted proteins | sample 1572201 | NCBI WGS metagenome assembly OGKG01 (sample SAMEA2582146, study PRJEB24529) | metagenome | biome: Human gut stool | place: China | collected 2011 | reverse complement strand
TGCATCCGCATGGCGGACGTCGGGCACCTGCCGGACATTCTCTTCATCACCCGTCAGGGCATGGTAAAACGCACCGCCGCCGCGGATTACGACGTGCGCAGCAAGAAATTCGCCGCCGTGAACGTGAAGGATGGCGATCGTCTGCTGACAGTTCTCCCCGCCGCCAGTCGCGACGACCTGCTGTTGTTCACCCGCAGCGGCCTGTGCATCCGCTTCTCGCTCGACAGCGTGCCGGTGCAGGGGCGCGTCGCCGCCGGGGTACGCTGTATGCAGGTGGAGGACGGCGACGAGGTCATCTGGTGCGGGCAGCTGCAAGACAGCGACCAAATCGTGCTGCTGACCGACCGCGGCTACGCCAAACGCCTGCTCTCCGTCGATTTCGAGAAGCAGAACCGCAACGGCAAGGGCGTGAAGTCCTTCTATTTCAACAAGAATGGCAGCAACGGCAAACAGCTTGTAGGCGTGGTGCGGTTGGAGAAGGACGATCACCTGATTCGCGTGCAGCAGGCGAAATCCCCCGCGACGCTGGTGGAAAGGGACAACGTGCGCCTGCAAGGCAAGCAGGATCGCGGAACGCCGCTGGTTATCGCGGTGATGGACGACGTGGTGACGGGGGCGGAGCTGCTGGAATAACAGCACCCGCATGGCGCCGAAAAAAGGGTCAAGGGGCAATGCCCCTTGCGGGGTTAAGGGGCGGCGCCCCTTATGGGGCTTGGGGCAACGCCCCAACTGTTGCTCCGTTAAACCTACTCAAAGAGGAAAAACAAGTCCGGCAACTTCGCCGCAGGCAGCGAAGCGTCCCTGCGCACAAACTAAAAAACTTCCAATAAAAATCAAGTAGCATCCGGAGGCGAACGCCGAAGGAGTCCAGAGGGCGATCGCAGACTTCGTCTGTTTTTATGCCCTCTGGAACTCGCGGAAGTTACCACGATGGAAATGAAGTCAACTATGCCTATCCGCATAAGCATCCAACTGCTTCATAGTTGGCTTTTCCCCTTGCAACAAGCGCCAAAACGTGATATGATGAGGACGAATGACGGAGGTGAACGCGTATGAATTCGCGCAACTCTTTTTCCTCGCTGACCATTACGCAGCTGGTGATTCACCTCACCGGCGCACTGCTGGAACTCTATGCCGATGACACGCAGGAAATCCAAGTCATGGCATCCGGCGACGACCACGATATGAAGGCGGTTTCGCTCGCCCAGAACGGCGATACGCTGACGCTGGAGCAGTCCGCCGCCGCACTCTCTCCCTTGCCGCTCAGCGCCCGCTGGCTGCAAGTGACCATCCGCATTCCGCGCGCGTGGAAGGGACGGGTCGAGATTCGCACGACGTCCGGCAGCGTGCATGTCCGCGGTTTGCAGGTCAGTGACCTGTCCGTGGAGTCTCTCTCCGGCTTCGTGATGCTCTCCGACTTGAGCAGCCTGAGCCTGAAGGTCAAGAACGGCAGCGGCGACATTGCCGGCAGCGACTTGTCCGGTCAGGATTGCAGTCTGTTCACAACGACGGGGATGCTCTGTCTGGAGCGCCTTGCGTTTCTGAACATCTCGCTGTCCTCGGTCAGCCGGGGCGCAATGCTCTCTTTTGCGGAGATGTTCTCCACCTTCAAGGGCGGCTCGGTCGCAGGCGGCATCAGTCTGGAGATTCCCGGCGCGCAGTGTGACGCCATTCTTCGCTCGGTGTCCGGGCGGCTGCTGACGGACGGCGTATCCATCGTCGATGGCGCACCGTCTGTCCGCGTGACGACGGCTTCGGGCAACCTGACCATCCGGCGGATTTCCCCGGAGAAACTGACAGAAAACGAATAATTAGGAGGACGATTTTATGGCACGACAGAACTTTGGCTTCGGCGGTGGCGCGAACATGCAGCAGCTCATGCGTCAGGCGCAGAAAATGCAGCAGGCGATGACGGACGCGCAGGAAAAGCTGGATGCGCAGGAGTACGAAGCGCAGTCCGGCGGCGGCGTAGTAAGCGTGAAGGTAAACGGCAAGCGCGAGCTGCTGTCCCTGACGATTGACCCCAAGGTCGTTGACCCCGACGACGTGGAAATGCTGCAGGACCTTGTGATGGCGGCGGTGAACGAAGCGCTGCGCAAGGGTGAAGCAAACCGCGAAGAGACGATGAACAAGATGGCGCCCGGCATGGGCGGCATGGGCGGTCTGTTCTGATGCCCGGACAAATCGAACCGATTGAGCGGATGGTGTCGGAGCTGTCTCGGCTGCCCGGCATCGGTCACAAGACGGCGGCGCGGCTGGCGTACCATATCGTCGGGATGCCGCTGGAGGATGTTCACGCGCTGGCAGCAGCGCTGTGGCAGGGACGCAAGGCAATTCGCTACTGCGACGTGTGCGGCAATTTTTCCTCCGCTGAAAAGTGCGCCGTGTGCGCGGATGAAAACCGCCATAACGGGCAAATCTGCGTCGTGCGCGACCCGCGCGACGTGGCCGCCATGGAGCGGATGCACGATTACCACGGGCTGTACCACGTCCTGCACGGCACGCTGTCGCCGATGGACGGCATCGGGCCGGATGATATTCACATCAAGGAACTGATGACGCGCCTGCAGACCGAGCCGGTCAGCGAAGTGATTCTGGCGACGAACCCCGACATCGAGGGCGAAGCAACCGCAACCTACATTGCGCGGCTCATTAAGCCCATGGGCATCAAGTGCACCCGCATTGCCCACGGTGTCCCCGTCGGCAGCGACCTTGAATACGCCGACGAAGTGACGCTCTCAAAGGCGATGGAGGGACGAAGGGAGCTGTGAGGGGAACCACCAGAGGCTCTGCCTCTGGACTCCGCAAGGGAGTTCCTCCCTTGACCCTTCCGCGCGATTGAATTGAGCGCATTTTCATGCTATGCCCGCGTGCTGATGCAGGGGATTTCGCCTCTGCGCTTTGCAAGTGAAAAAGTCTTTTTCTCCACCTTGACAAAGACAATAAATTGGGCTATACTGAACTCGTCCGAGATGACGGAGAAGAGTATCCTGCCGAAGGATGTCCAGAGAGGCGCGGTTTGGTGAAAAGCGCTGATTCGGCGGCAGGGGAAGACCACCTCCCGATCGTACCGTGTGCTGCACGATAGCGCGGCAAAGAGAACCAATCAGGGTGGAACCACGGGCAGATTTTTCCGCTCGTCCCTCGAAACAACGCGAGGGACGAGCGTTTTTTCGTCCCAATCAATCAATCTGGAGGGAAAAAGCATGAAAATCATCTACAATGACGGTCATGTGGACGAATGCCCTGCTGACGACGAGCTGCATGTCATCCGCCACACGGCGGCGCACATCCTCGCGCAGGCAGTCAAGCACCTGTATCCGCAGGCGCATTTCGCCTATGGCCCGGCAACTGAAAAGGGCTTCCACTACGACGTCGATCTGGGCGACGTGAAGCTCTCCGACGAAGACCTCAAGACCATCGAGAAGGAAATGCAGGCCATCGTCAAGCAGAACCTGCCGATTAAGCCCTTCGCGCTTGGCCGCGAGGATGCCATCAAGCTCATGCAGGAGCGCGGCGAAATCTACAAGGTCGAACACATCGGCGACCTGCCCGAAGACGCGACGCTGACCTTCTACCAGCAGGGCGACTACATCGACATGTGCGTCGGCCCGCACCTGTGCTACACCAAGGCGCTCAAGGCATTCAAGCTGACCGCCCTGTCCGGCGCGTACTGGAAGAACGACAAGAACAACAAGATGCTCACCCGCATCAGCGGCATCGCCTTCCGCAATCAGGAGGAACTCAATGAGTACCTGAAGATGATGGAAGAAGCCGAAAAGCGCGACCACCGCAAAATCGGCAAGGAAATGGGTCTGTTCATGCTCTGCGATGAAGGCCCCGGCTTCCCGTTCTTCCTGCCCAAGGGAATGCAGCTGAAGAACGCGCTGATTGACTACTGGCGCGATATTCACTACGCGGCGGATTATGTGGAAGTGTCCACGCCCATGATTATGAGCCGTCACCTGTGGGAGACGTCCGGTCACTGGGATCACTACAAGGACAACATGTACTCCACCAAGATTGACGACGAGGACTACTGCATCAAGCCCATGAACTGCCCCGGCGGCGTGATGGTCTACCGCAGCCAGCCCCATTCCTACCGCGACCTGCCCTTGCGCGGGGGTGAACTCGGTCTGGTGCACCGCCACGAGCTGAAGGGTGCGCTGCACGGTCTGTTCCGCGTCCGCTGCTTCACGCAGGATGACGCCCATATCTTCATGACCCGCGAGCAGATTCCGGACGAAATCGCCGGCGTCGTGCATCTCATCAATCAGGTGTACTCCAAGTTCGGCTTCGATTACTTCGTCGAACTTTCCACCCGTCCGGCGGACTCGATGGGTTCGGACGAGGACTGGGAGGATGCGACCAACGGCCTCAAAACCGCACTGGAAAAGCTCGGTATGCCCTACATCATCAACGAGGGCGACGGCGCGTTCTACGGCCCGAAGATTGACTTCCACCTGCGCGACTGCCTCGGCCGTACCTGGCAGTGCGGCACGATTCAGCTGGACTTCCAGATGCCGCTGAACTTCAACCTGGAGTATGTGGATGTGGACGGCAGCCGAAAGCGCCCGATTATGATTCACCGCGTCTGCTATGGCTCCATCGAACGCTTCATCGGCATCCTGACCGAGCATTTCGCGGGCAAGTTCCCGACGTGGATGGCGCCGGTTCAGGTGAAGGTGCTGCCCGTGTCCGACAAGTCGATGGATTACGCCAAGACGGTGTACGCTGCCCTGCGCGCGAAGAAGATTCGCTGCGAGCTGGACGACCGCAACGAGAAGATTGGCTACAAGATTCGCGAAGCGCGTCAGGTAGACCGCGTGCCGTACATGCTGATTCTCGGCGGTCAGGAAGTGGAGAACAACACCGTCTCCGTCCGCGACCGTGCGACCGACCAGACGGTTACTTGCACGCTGGATGAATTCATCGCAAAGATTTCTAAGGAAATCGCCGACCGCGTGTAACAGGATTTCGCCTCTGCGGAGGCGACCAAAGGGCAATGGAAACAGACGAAGTCTGCGATTGCCCTTCGGAAACCTTCGGCGCCGCCACTTTTGGGTGATTCCATAAGTGTATAGTCCGTTTTTCCCCGTCTGCATGGGAGAAATTCCATGCAGGCGGGGCTTTTTGTCTACTCGTTCTTTTATCCTTTACAGTTCGTTCATGCTTTTTCATGTGGATTCTGCTATAATACTTATGCTATTCCAAGGGAGGTATGCGCCATGATTGAACTCAGGCATGTCACGAAGCGCTACGGTGCGGTTGAAGCCCTGCACGATGTTTCTTTCCGCGCCCCGGAAGGGCAGATTGTCGGTCTGCTCGGTCAAAACGGCGCGGGCAAGAGCACCACGCTCAATATCCTCACGGGCTATCTGCCGCCAACGTCGGGGCAGGTGCTGGTGGACGGCATGGATCTCCTCCAAAACGCGCGCGAGTGCAAGCGGCTGATTGGCTATCTGCCGGAAAAACCACCGCTGTATGACGAAATGACCGTTCGGGCCTACCTGCGGTTCGTGTGCGAGCTAAAGGAAGTGCAGAAATCGGCGATTGCGGCGCATGTGGAGGACATTATCCGCACCTGCGGGCTGTCCGAAGTGGCGTACCGCCTGATTGGGCATTTGTCGAAGGGCTACCGCCAGCGTGTCGGCGTAGCGCAGTCGCTGTGCGGCAATCCGAAGGTGCTGGTGCTGGATGAACCGACCGTCGGGCTTGACCCGCGTCAGGTGGTGGAGATTCGTGCGCTGATTGCCGACCTCGGCAAAACGCACACGGTCATTTTTTCCTCGCACCTTCTGTCGGAGATTCAACAGCTCTGCCAGCGGGTACTCATCCTGAACCGCGGGCATTTGGAATACGAAGCAGACATGCAGGAATTAGCCGAAACGGGCGAAACGCTGCGGCTTCGGGCAAGCATTGCCATGCGGGAAAAGCAGCTGATTCCGGCTTTGCGGTCACTGCCGTGCGTGCGGCGGGTGAAGGCGCTGCCGACGCGGACGATTGAGATTAGCGAGGTATTGCTGGAATGCGATGCCTCCGCCGTGCCGGATGCGCAAACGCAGCTATTCCGTCTGCTCTGCGGGCTGGATGCCCCGATTCGGATGCTGGTGGAGGAACACGATTCGCTGGAAACGGTGTTCCTCCGCGCGACGGATGAAGGGGCAAAGAATCCTGCGGCGGATTCTTTCAAATAAGCGCAGGGATTTCGCTCCTGCGGGAGCGACAAGGGGGCTTTGCGGTCGCCCCCTTGACCCCTTCGCAGTGCACACCCATGTTTCTTGATTTTGATTGTTGCAGGGGGATTCGCGCCTGTGGGCGCGACAAGGGGGCAGCGACGGCGTTACCCCTTCCTTAAATACAGTCCCCTCTGCTGCACAATCCCGTCCGCCTTCTGCACAATCGCGGGGCGGCGCTGCTGGGTGATGTCCGCGTCCATCACGTCATAAAACATCGCCGTTTCCGGCGCGTAGTCCACCGCTTCGCAGCCGACTGCGTTCAGCAGGCGCTTCGCATTCGACAGCGGCCACGAGAGCGCTTTTTCCTGACTTGAGTTGCCGTCCAGCCGGGCATCCTGTGCCATTTCGTACAGTGAGGCATATAGCTCTGCTGCCGTTTCCGCGCCTGTGCTGATGATGGTAACAGATTCCTGCGCAAAAAGCGCTTCGATGGTCTGCGCGTCCAAAGCGATTCGCCCTTCTGCTTCCACCAAACGGCGGCGGAATTCAGTCTCATCCGCCACCACAACAGGCTTGGGAGGCTTGCGGCGCATGGCGCTCACAATGCTCCCGATGGCGGCGCAGAGCGATACCGACTGCGCAACGATGCACAGCGCGAATCGCCCCATCCAGCCGCTGTTTTCCGGCGTCACGCAGTTGGGCAGCGTCAGCCAGAGCGCCAGCGCACCCAGATTCAGCACCGCGGCGGCGAGCGGGAGAATCAGCGGCTTCCAGTCCCGCTTTTGGGCGGCGGGGATTTCAGCGCGTATCAGTGTCATGGATTGCAGCGCGGCGGCTTCCCGCGCATAGAGCAGATGCAGCAGCTGCCGGCGCGCAGGGTCGGTTTCGCTGGTCAGGCGCGCCTGCTCCGCGGTTTGCAGCTGCTGTACAGCGGCTTGCAGCATTTCTTCGGTCGATTTCATGTCAATTTTCTGCCTTTCGGGGGATGCTCTCCCCAATACAAGGGTACTGCATCTGACTTTCTTTGTCAAGTGCGGCGAAAAAAACAAGGATTTTCGGGATTTTTGCAGAATATTTCATTCGGTATGCTCTGAAAGGACTTCCATGCGTAGAGAGAATGAGAAAGGCAGGGCAAATCCTATGGCGATGAGCGCCGAAGAAAGACAGCAAATGCTCCTGACGCAGCCGGTGGAGAAGATTATCCCGAAAATGGCGCTTCCCACCATCTGCTCAATGCTGATTACCTCCATTTATAATATGGCGGACACCTATTTCGTCAGCCAAATTGGCACGGCGGAAGCCACCGCAAGCGGCACATCCGCCTCCGCCGCCGTCGGCATTGTCTTTTCCGTGATGGCGATGATTCAGGCGCTGGCGTTCATGTTCGGCATGGGCAGCGGCACGAACGTCAGCCATCTGCTGGGCATGGGCAAGCGCAAGGAGGCGGAAGTGTACAGCGCGGTCGGCTTCTTTTCCGCAGTGGCGGCGGGCGTGCTGATTGCGGTGCTGGGCAATGCGTTCAATGAGCCGCTGATGCGCCTGCTCGGCGCAACGGAGACTGCTATGCCATATGCGCTGGACTATGCGCGGTATATTTTCCTCGCCGCGCCGTTCATGATGGGGTCGCTGTCAATGAACAACCTCCTGCGCTTTCAAGGCTTAGCGACGTATGGCATGGTCGGCATCATTTCCGGCGGCTTGCTGAATATGCTCCTTGACCCGCTGCTGATTTTCGTGTTCGACATGGGCATTGCGGGCGCATCGATTGCGACGGCAATTTCGCAGCTGACGAGCTTTGTCATCCTGCTGGTGATGTGCAGCACGCACGCCGACGCCATCACGATTCATCCGCGCAACTACCGCCCAACGAAGCAGATGTACGCCAAAATCCTGAACAACGGTCTGCCGTCGCTGGGGCGGCAGGGCATCATGAGCGTGTCGACGTCGCTGCTCAACAATGCCGCGGCGGTCTATGGCGACCCGGCGATTGCGGCGTTCGCGATTGTCAGCCGCTGCCTGAATTTCGTCAACTCCACCGTTGTCGGCTTCGGGCAGGGCTTCCAGCCGGTCTGCGGCTTCAATTACGGCGCGAGAAAATATGACCGGATGCACCGTGCGTTTTCCTTCAGCGTCAAGGTAACGACGATTGTGCTGCTGGTGCTGGGCGCGGCGGGCTTCGCCTTTGCCGAGCCGGTCGTCACGCTGTTCCGCCGCTCCGACCCGGAGGTCATCCGCATCGGCACGGAAACCTTCCGCATTCAGATTCTGACCGTGTGGGCGTGGGGCTTTATTACGCTGAGCAACATGTACACGCAGGCGATTGGCTACGGCATCCGCTCGACGATTCTGGCGGCAGCGCGGCAGGGCTTGTTCCTGATTCCGACGCTGCTGGTGCTGCCGAACGTGTGGGGGCTGCGCGGGCTGGAAGTCTGCCAGCCGCTGGCGGATGTGCTGACGCTTGCCCTTGCCGTTTGGATGATGACGAAGGTCATTCGTGCGCAGAAGGCGCAAATGGCGCAGGAAACCGCGTGAGGCCCTTGCAAATCGCATGACAGAATGGTATAATAGCCCTTGCGATTGACCCCATTTTGTGCGAAATTGAAGGGAGCAGCCTTTATGAAGCAGATTACATCCGCCCAACTGCGGGAAATGTTCCAGCAGTTCATGGAGTCCAAGGGACATCATCGGATTCCCTCCGCCTCCGTTATTCCGGAAAATGACCCGACCGTCCTGTTCACCACCGCCGGTATGCACCCGCTCGTGCCGTACCTGATGGGTACGCCCCACCCCGCCGGCACGCGCCTGACCGACGTGCAGAAGTGCATCCGCACGGGTGATATTGACGACGTGGGCGACCCCAGCCACCTGACCTTCTTTGAAATGCTGGGCAACTGGTCGCTGGGCGACTATTTCAAGAAGGAAATGATTCCGTGGAGCTGGGAGTTCCTGACGAGCGAAAAATACCTCGGTCTGGATCCCGACAAGCTGGCGTTCACCGTCTTTGAGGGCGACGAGGACTGCCCCCGCGACGAGGAAGCCGCCAATCTCTGGCGCAGCTGCGGCGTGAAGGATGACCACCTGTTCTATCTGCCGAAGGAGCACAACTGGTGGGGCCCGGCGGGCATCACCGGCCCGTGCGGCCCGGATACCGAGATGTTCATCATCACCAAAAAGCCCTGCGGCCCGAACTGCTCGCCTGCCTGCCACTGCGGCGCGTATCTGGAAATCTGGAACGACGTGTTCATGCAGTACAACAAGCAGAAGGACGGCACGTTCATTCCGCTCAAGCAGAAGAACGTCGATACCGGCATGGGTCTGGAACGCACGATTTGTGTGCTGACGGGCAAAAAGACCGTCTACGAGACGGACGCCTTCACCGACATTCTGGCGAAGATTGCCGAACTGTCCGGCAAGGAGTACGGCGCGGATGAGGAAACGACCAAGGCGTTCCGCATCATTGCCGACCACATGCGCACGTCCACCTTTATTCTGGGCGACGACCGCGGCGTGTCCCCGTCCAACACGGATCAGGGCTATATTCTCCGCCGCCTGATTCGCCGCGCGGTGCGCTACGGGATGCAGCTTGGTATGCCCGACGGCTTCACCTGCGAAATCGCGAAGGTTATCATCAACCAGTACAAGAATGCGTATCCGGAGCTGGAGCGCAACGCGGCGTTCGTCATCGATCAGCTGACGCTGGAAGAAGGCCGCTTTGCCCGCACGCTGAAGCAGGGCAACAAGGAGTTCGACAAGGTGGCGTCCCGCGCGGCGGATGGCAAGATTGACGGCGAGACGGCGTTCCACCTCTACGATACCTACGGCTTCCCGATTGAGATGACCGTGGAACTGGCGAAGGAGCGCAATCTGACGGTGGATACCGCCGGATTCGAGGAAGCGTTCCGCAAGCATCAGGAGCTGAGCCATCAGGGCGCGGAGCAGAAGTTCAAGGGCGGTCTGGCGGACACGAGCGAGGAAACCGCGCGCCTGCACACCGCGACTCACCTGCTGCACGCGGCGCTGCGCAAGGTGCTCGGCGACGAAGTGGCGCAGAAGGGCTCGAACATCACGGCGGAACGTCTGCGTTTCGACTTCTCCTTCGGCCGCAAGGTGACCAAGGACGAGCTGGCGCAGGTCGAAAAGATGGTCAATGAAGCGATTCAGGCGAAAGTGCCGGTTGTGTGCGAAGAGATGACCGTGCCGGAAGCGAAGGAGAAGGGCGCAATTGGCCTGTTTGAGTCCAAGTACGGCGAGAAGGTTCGCACCTACAAGATGGGCGATTACTCCTTTGAAATCTGCGGCGGCCCCCACGCGCAGAACACCGGCGATTTGGGCACGTTCAAGATTCAGAAGGAAGAATCCTCTTCCGCTGGCGTCCGCCGCATCAAGGCGGTTCTGATTCCCGACCAGAAGTAACCAGAGGCGCTGCCTCTGGACTCCGCCAAAGGGTCTTCGACC
>OGKG01004987.1_pt1 | contig 10654 bp, 6 predicted proteins | sample 1572201 | NCBI WGS metagenome assembly OGKG01 (sample SAMEA2582146, study PRJEB24529) | metagenome | biome: Human gut stool | place: China | collected 2011 | reverse complement strand
AGACCGTCACAGTCTTCTTCCTGTACGGTACCTGTCACAAGTACCTGATATTTATCGTTTAAAAGACCAAGGTCTTTCATGATCTTAGCACCGTATACTGCAGAAACAATACCGCCCATCTGGTCAGATGTTCCACGTCCGCCGATTTCTTCATCAGATTCGAAACCTTCGTATGGATCAAATTCCCAGTTCTTGATATTACCGATACCGACTGTATCAATATGAGCGTCAAAACCAATGAGAGTTTTACCTGTTCCCATGTAGCCGAGGATATTGCCCATCGGATCGATCTGAACTTTGTCGAATCCGACTTTTTCCATTTCCTCTTTGATTCTCATGATATGTCCTTTTTCTCCGCAGCTTTCGCCAGGAATGCGAACCAGATCGCGAAGGAACTTAGTCATATCATCCTTATAACCCATTGCAGCTTCGTTAATTTTTGCGTAATCCATTTTTTTACCCTCCCAATATGTATAAAATATTATGATGTTAGGGTCAAAAGGTATTTTGCCCCTAATCTGATATCATATTATTAGTTACTGGTATATCATTTTCGAGATAACCATACCACTTACCTGTCTGTGTTCACCAAAAACATCATTTACTTAAAGATTCGTCTGTTCCGTATAATCCGTCCCATACGATCTCGCGGTAGCGAACAGGATCAGTGTCACCTTCTGTGGAAATAACAAGTACTACGGAATTCTCATCCAGTTTCAGCGCTTCTTTTAAGTCTTTTGCATCTTCATCGTGAAGAGCAGTGAAGCAGAAACCAAGCGGAACGGAACCGGATTCACCGGAGACAACGCGTGGATCATCTCCCAGTGGATTAGCGTAGATACGTGTTGCCTTTGCGCTCATCCAGTCAGGACAGGATGCAAATACATCTACGTGATTTTTCAGGATATCCCATCCGATCGTATTTCCCTCACCGCATGCAAGACCGGCCATAATTGTCTGAAGATCACCTGTAACATTTACCAGATTTCCTGTCTTTGCAACAGCGGAGCGGTACAGGCAGTCAGCAGCACTTGCTTCACAGACAGCCATAACCGGCGGGTTATCTTTATATTTATGAGCGAAATAACCGACTACGGCACCTGCTAAAGAACCAACACCGGCCTGAACAAATACATGTGTCGGACGTTCAACACCCATTTCTTTTAACTGCTGGTCAGCCTCAAGAACCAGTGTTCCGTATCCCTGCATGATCCAGGATGGAATTTCTTCATATCCGTCCCATGCGGTATCCTGAACGATGATACCATGTTCTGTTTTGGCAGCTTCTGCTGCAGCCATTCTTACGCAGTCATCATAGTTTACTTCTTCGATCGTAACAGTAGCACCTTCTTTGGCAATGTTATCGAAACGAGTCTTTGTTGTTCCCTTAGGCATTCTTACAACTGCTTTCTGTCCAAGGCGGTTAGCTGCCCATGCAACTCCACGTCCATGATTACCGTCTGTTGCAGTAAAGAATGTAGCCTGTCCGAATTCTTCTCTTAATTTATCAGAAGAGAGAACATTGTATGGCAGCTCGCTGATATCACGTCCAAGTTCTTTTGCGATATAGCGGCCCATTGCATAAGAACCTCCAAGTACTTTGAAAGCATTTAAGCCAAAGCGATAGGATTCATCCTTACAGAAAATATTTTTTACTCCTAAATATTTCGCAAGGGATGAAAGGTTCTGAAGAGGCGTCACACTGTACTGTGGGAAACTTCTGTGGAACTCATTTGCTTTCTTTACATTTTCTTCGGACATCAGTTCCAGGTGTTTATCATCTGATTTCGGAACCTCGTTTACAGTCCATTTTAATCCTTCTGTCATAAAATGACCTCCCTTAAAAATTATCATTTGGTTTCCTTAACTTGTGATTCTATCATACCATATATTTTAAAAATTGCAATAGAAAAATACAAAAATTTTTAGGTTTTTCAAAAAAAAATTAGGTTTCATAATTTGTACATTGATATAAGGATTTGGATATGATAAAATAATGAGTAATGTTCGTTTTATTTTTACAGGATAGACAGTAAAGTGGGTATAAAAGAGCAATACAAAAGATACAGAAGAGGAGAAAATATTATGGCAGTATTTCATGCATTCCGGGCACTTCGACCTACACCGGAAAAGGCTGCTGATGTGGCAGCACTTCCATATGATGTGGTAAACCGGGAAGAAGCAAAATCAATCGGAGATGAGAATCCCCTGTCCTTTCTTCATATTGACAGACCGGAAATGGATCTGGAACCTGAGACGGATCTGTATGATGATCGGGTTTATGAAAAAGCAAAAGAAAATCTTGACAATATGGAAGAAAAGGGAATTCTTGTTCAGGATCAGAAGGCCTGTTACTATATATATGAACTTGTAAGAAAAGGAAAGACACAGACCGGTATCGTAGGATGCAGTTCCATTGATGATTATATGAATGGTGTAGTGAAGAAACATGAGCTTACCAGAGAAGATAAGGAACAGGACAGGATCCACCATGTAGATTCCTGTAATGCAAATACCGGTCCTATTTTTCTGGCATGCAGATATCCGGATTCTCTGCTTACACTGATGAATAACTGGAAAGATCATCATGAAGCAGCATATGATTTTACAGAAGAGGATCAGATTACACACAGAGTATGGGTGATTGATGAAGATGAGGTCATTTCTGAAATAAATAAGGAATTTGCAGGGATTGATTCTCTGTACATCGCAGATGGACATCACCGCGCAGCTTCCGCTGTAAAAGTAGGTTTAAAGAGAAGAGAACAGAATCCGGGATATACAGGTGAGGAAGAGTTTAATTATTTCCTGTCTGTTGTATTTCCCTATGACCAGCTCTGCATTCTTCCTTATAACAGGATTGTAAAAGATTTGAACGGCCTGACTGTAAAGGCATTTCTGGGCGCCCTGAAGTTCAACTTTGAACTGATGCTGATGCCGGGATTTCCATGCAAGCCTGTAGAGAAGCATTGTATGGGAATGTATGTGGACGGACAGTGGTATCACCTGAAAGCATGGCCGGATATCTATGAGAAGAAGGATGTGGTCGGACAGCTGGATGTATCCATTCTTCAGGAAAAAGTCCTCAGACCAGTCCTGGGAATCGAAGATCCGCGCACAGACCAGAGAATCTCCTTTGTGGGCGGAAGCCATAAGGCAGCAGAGCTGGCAGAGATTGCGGACAGAACCGGCGGTGTAGCCTTTGTCATGTACCCGACATCTATGGAAGACCTGATGAAGATTGCAGACGAGAACAAATTAATGCCCCCAAAATCCACCTGGTTTGAACCAAAGCTTCGGAGTGGGCTGTTTATACATAAGTTATAATTTGCCGAAGATGTCTTATAAAAATATTATAATAATTTCGCTGTAGACTTTTTCTTCCTTCAATGGTACAATTGGTTCTATACAAAAGAGAACGAGACGTACTATAACGAAAGGAGGGAAGAATGTGGAAGATGCGGAATTGAGAAATATCCTTTTTTCTATACAGGGAAGCATTGCCGGTTTTCAAAATGATATGTCCGATGTAAAGAACGATATCGCAGATATGAAGACAGATATTGCAAACATGAAGACGGATATCACGAACATGAAGGCAGATATCACGAACATGAAATCAGATATTGTGCAACTCAAGGGAAGCGTAAAAACTATAGAACTTAAACTGGAAAATGAAATTGACAGAAAAATATCTGCCCTATTTGATGCACGTATGGATGAGCTTCGCTATAGAAAGGAGAATAAGGAAACTCGAGAGAAAGTTTTTGAACTGGATATGCGTGTAGACAATTTGGAAAAGGCCATCATGCCAGCGTAACTGTAACAGATGATTGTAAGGCTTGTACATAGGATAAACAGGAAGAAATTTTATAACATAAAAAAGTACATGAAATTTCTTCCTGCTAAATTTGTATAATTTTTGTAAATTTTTCAAAAAACAGTTGAAATCACAGAAATAATTTGTTATACTAACTTGCGTTACGGGGTATGGCGTAGCTTGGTAGCGCGCACGGCTGGGGGCCGTGAGGTCGCAGGTTCAAATCCTGTTGCCCCGACTGACATATGGTTAAATCGTTTGTAGTATATTTACAATGAATGATTCAGACGTATGTTCATTTCATTTCAAAAAAGCCAAATAAAGTTATAAGTAAAATGCAATGATAAGGAATAGTACACCCGGACCGGAGCACAGAGAACTGCTGGTTGCTGAGAAGCAGTAGAAGGAAATTGTGGAACTCGCCTTTGAGCAGCTGCCTGAAATTATACAAGAGTAGGTGCAGACGGTTTCCACCGTTATATGGAGAGGATATAAGAATACCGGATATCCGGAGATTCCGTATCCCATGAGTGTATGACATTGTTCATAAATAAGAGTGGTACCGCGTAAGATGATAATATCTTTCGTCTCTTGCAGATAAGTCTGTGGAGATGGAAGATTTTTTTATGTCTTTTTACAGTCAATCCCCACAGTCCAAACATAATATTTACATAACGGAGGAAGAAAAAATGATGAATCCAAGCAAATATCAGAGACAGTATTTTATGCCGCCTGTTAAATGCATGAAATGGGCAGAAAAAGAATATGTGGACAAAGCACCTGTCTGGTGTTCTGTAGACCTTCGTGACGGTAATCAGGCACTGGTGATTCCGATGAGTCTGGAACAGAAAATTGAATTCTTTAAACTTCTTGTAAAAATCGGTTTTAAAGAAATTGAAGTAGGTTTCCCGGCTGCTTCTGAAACAGAATATGAATTTCTGCGTACCCTGATCGAGCAGAATCTGATCCCACAGGATGTAACTATTCAGGTTCTGAATCAGGCCCGAGAGCATATCATCCGCAAAACTTTTGAAGCTGTCAAAGGCGCACCGAAGGCAATTGTACATGTATACAATTCCACCTCTGTAGCTCAGAGAGAACAGGTATTTAAGAAATCCAAAGAAGAAATCTTAAAGATTGCAGTGGATGGTGCCGCATTATTAAAGAAACTGGCTGATGAAACAGAAGGAAATTTCCAGTTTGAGTACAGCCCTGAAAGCTTTACAGGCACAGAACCGGAATACGCTCTGGAAGTATGCAATGCAGTTCTTGATGTATGGCAGCCTACAGCAGATAACAAATGCATCATCAATCTGCCTGTAACTGTACAGCATTCCATGCCGCATGTATATGCAAGCCAGGTAGAATATATGTGTGAAAATCTGAAATACCGCGAGAATGTAATCGTATCTCTCCATCCGCACAATGACAGAGGATGCGGTGTTGCAGATTCTGAAATGGGATTACTTGCAGGTGCAGACAGAATCGAGGGTACTCTGTTTGGAAACGGTGAGCGTACCGGTAACGTTGACATTGTTACTTTGGCAATGAATATGTTTACACACGGTGTTGACCCGAAACTGGATTTTTCCAACATGCCAAAAATCCGTGCAAATTATGAGAAATTTACAAGAATGCATGTTTATGAGCGTCAGCCATATGCCGGTGACTTGGTATTTACCGCATTCTCCGGTTCCCATCAGGACGCAATTGCCAAAGGTATGCAGTGGCGTGAAGATAAGAAATTAAAAACATGGAGTGTTCCTTATCTGCCGGTTGACCCTAAAGATGTCGGACGTACCTATGACGGCGACGTAATCCGAATCAACAGCCAGTCAGGCAAGGGCGGTGTCAACTATATTCTGAAACAGAACTTCGGTATTTCTATGCCGGATGCGATGCGGGAAGAAGTTGGCTATCTGATGAAACACGTTTCCGACGAAGAGCATAAAGAACTGTCTCCACAGTGGGTTTATGAAATTTTCGAAGACAATTACATTAACCCGACACCTTACTTCCAGATTTCCGAATGCCACTTCAAACAGGTGGATGGCATCATGGCAGAAGCAACGATTACCTGCGGTGACAAATCTACTATTGTGGATGCAAACGGAAACGGACGTTTAGATGCCGTAAGTAACACCATCAAGCAGTTCTTTGGCATCAGTTACCAGTTGTCCACCTACGAAGAACATGCTTTGACTCAGGGCTCCTCTTCTAAGGCAATTGCCTATGTAAGCATCACCTGCCAGGGCAATGTATTCTGGGGCGTCGGCATTGACGAAGATATTATTTCGGCTTCGATTCACGCATTGTGTGTCTGCGTAAACAAACTGCCGGACATAAAAAAAAACGATAATTTGAGAGATGAGCGGCTGGTTGGCATGATTAATTTCATGCAGGCAAATTACCAGACCGTAACACTTGAAGACATGGCAGAACAGTTCCACTTGAGCGTGCCGTATTTAAGTAAATTCATCCATGAAAAATCCGGCAAGACATTTGGCGAGCAGGTCACAAATATCCGGATGAAGAAAGCAAGAACGCTTTTGAAAAACGGAAATATGACCGTAGAAAATATTGCCGCGGCAGTCGGCTACCCAAGTGTGGAACATTTTAGCCGGACATTCAAAAAACTTTATGATATGACACCGGTTGAATATCGAAATAGCGAAAAATAAAACATAGCAAAAAGAACCACCCTGTAATTTGCAGAGTGGTTCTTTTTTGTTAAATCCAACTATTTTGCATAATTAAAGCAAACACCGTACTGGCCGGTCACTTTCTTACTATTACGTGAAATCTTAATATAATACGTTCCTTTTGTTTTTAACTTATATTTCACAATCTTCGTATCTGAGCTGGTATCTTTCATATGCTTACTATCAAAGCGATATGTTTTCACTGCCTTTTTCGTTCCTTTCTTGTAAATCGATGCCGTGAAACCACCGGACGAAAGCATATTATTATAAATTGTAAGTGCTCCCTGCTTTTTATTCGTCTTCACAAAACGATACCATCTTGTATTTGCTTTGTCCTCATTGAAATAATATCCAAAACGGTAATACATATCATTTGACTCAAGATCAAAATCGGTCTTATAAAGGTTTACCGCTTTCTTTTTCGTCTTTCCATACGAATTCTTTGCCAAATGCTGATAATCCGATTCATATGCCGCAATCTGGCTCACACATCCGGCTTTTGCCATAATCTTTAACCGGTACTCACCTTTCTTTAAGGCAAACTGGATATCCTTTGCCGTCGTACCATTCATATGCGTATACAAATCAAACTTCTTACCCTTCTTCACCGAAATCTGTTTGGAAACGGAAGTCCATTTCGCACCGTTTTTCTTTTGAACTTCTATTTTTATATTCGGTGTGGTAACAAGATTCAAATCAACAATTCGAACAATCACACCGCCATTTGTTTTCTTTGTAAATGGCAGATACTGTACTGTTCCATTTGCCATGAAATAATTTTCGTTGATATCTTCACCAAGTTTCAATGCCGTCAGTTCCGGACAGACAAATGCATTATGAATCTTAAACGTACCGGTTATTTTTTCCGGTGTTTTCAAATAAAGAACATCTCCCTTTTTCACCTGTTTACAGTTGTTTACTTCTTTTTTGTCTGCATCATAAAGTTTTACTTCTTCACTGGCATAGTAATAAAAGATGCCGGACTCTTTCATTGTTAAGGTAATAAACTGATTCTGCATCGACGAATCATATGAATAAGCACCGCTTAACGCACCAAACGCCTCGCCGCTACAATCAATGGCTTTCGCATTCCTGTGCTTTGCCTGCTCTTCTTTCTGCTTTTTCTCATATTCTGTGAAAGAAGTATAAAATGTATCTTTTTTTGCCTGCCACTCTTTTGAAATGCAGTCACCAATTTCTGTCCAGTAAAATGCATCTTTACCAATTTCCTTTAACGAAGCCGGAAAATTAATTTTCATAAGTTTTTTGCAATTATAAAATGCATTTGCACCTATTGTCTTTATGGTCGAAGGCAGCTTAACTTCCTTCATATTAAAATCACGGAACATTTCATCCGGAATTGTCTCAACGCCTTCCGGAATTTCAAGCGTCTCCTCTTCTGCCTTTTTCTTAGCATCTGCTTTGTCAGCAAATTCGGCAAGATATGTTTTATCAATAACCACATAGTCACCGGCAAAGGAAATCCGCTCAGGCATCTGACGCATTGCCTCTTTTTCTCCTATCGTGCCAAATAAGACGGCAACGCTCTCCTTCGTCAAATCCTTTGACAAAACACTATATTGAATACCCGCCGGTAAAGGCTCGCCATCTTCCACAATATTTTTTACACCGGCAGGAATTGTAAACTCTTTCAATTCTTTTACCGGTACATAGTTGTCATCCCCTAAATCATTCGTAAATGCACTCGTCAAAATACTCTCGCAGGAAGGCTTTACCTCCGCCTGCTTCGCATAAAGAGCAAGGTACATCAAAGTGTCACCTTTTTTGTTATAAATAGCACCTTTATATGAGCTAAAATTCTTATCGTTCTTATTTACCACATAAGCCCTCGTATCAAACTGATTCAAACTGATATCATTCAGTGATTTAATGGCAGATGTAAACGTCAGCTGCTCTAATGGCGTATCATTGATCACACCTTTCTCATCCACCCGGTTATAAGCATATAAATCAGCCGGTGTTGATACCTTCTTCAATTTTTTACATTTATAAAAAGAATAATTTCCAATATACTTAACGCTGTTTGGAATTGTGACATTTGTAAGCGCTGTATTGTAAAAGGCATACCCGGAAATCTTTTTCAATGTCGATGGCAATTGTACCTTTTTTAACTTTTTACAATTTTTAAAGGCATTCTTAGAAATGGTAGTGACACCTTTTTTTATCACAACCTTCTTAATATTTTTCGTTTTTGACTTCTTGCCAAACACCATGCTCTTTGGCATCTCACCTTTTCCGCTTATCGTAAGTGTTGTTCCTTTTACTTTGTAAGTCACCTTACCGGCTGCATCCACAGGGGCTGCCGGTACTGCCGGAGTAATCAGCGATAACGCCAAAGCACCTGTCATCACCGAACCAATTATTTTTTTACTCATAGCCATTCCTCCTTTGTTTTTCATTCTAATAATAAAACGATTTCCATGACAGAAAAGTTGCATTTTTATTCTCTTTTTTCAAAAAAATCATCAAACAATATCCACATTGCCCGAAATAAACGCATAATCTGCCATACCGCCATGCCACGCAGGTTGTATTCCTTAATCAAACTATATTTTGCAGATAAACTTCTCACATCCTCAAACCATACTTCATGCCGTACATTGTCTCTTTCATAGGTAAAATACGGAGACTGCGCCGTCCCATCAAATTCGATTACAGCACTGTTACTAATTGCAATCTGCACCGCTTCCACATGTCCAATCGTGACTGCCTGACTCTCACCTCTCATAAAAGGAAGAATCCAGTCATATCCGTAATTTGGCACCCCCAATAATATTTTTTCCGATGGAATTTCTGTCAGTGCATACTCCACAACCTGCCTTACCTTATTAAGCGGTGCAACAGCCATTGGCGGACCATAACGATACCCCCACTCATATGTCATAAGAAGCACCTGATTTGCCGCCTCACCAAGTCCTCCATAATCTTTTCCCTCATATAAAAGTCCCGGCTGCTCTGCCGATGTTTTTGGTGCTAACGCCACACTCACGAGATACCCTTCTTCATTCATGCGAACCCGCAGTTCTCTTACAAACGCCGTGAATAAATCCCTATCTTCTTTCAAAATATACTCAAAATCAACATCGACACCACGGAAATTCTTCTCCCTGACTTCTCTTTGCAGTTCGCTTAGCAGCCGCTCCGTGCTCTCTTCGCTCGTAAGTACCGCATGAATTCGGCTGTTACTGAATTTTCCATCCGGACCAAGCGGCGTCAAAGTCAAATATGCATTTCTCCCGTATTCCTCCGCCATCCGGCGCATCGTATCATCGGATGGCACCGGTTGAATCAATTCTCCCTCCTCCGTAAAACCATAAGAAAATACGAGCAGTCCGCTCATATAGGGAAGTGTCTGGCGCAATACCCATGGACTGATATACGGATAGGCATAGCCATTTGCCGACGCCGTCATTTTTACTCCAGAAGACACACCATCCGGAATCAGAAGTGCTTCTCCAACCGCCAAACGATACGGATACGGAATCTGATTGATGTAGGCTATTTCTTCTACTGAAACATCATACAAACCTGCTATTTTATCAATCGTATCTTCTTCTTTGACAAGATAAATTGACATATCCGTCCTCTCTCCAATATTCCTCATTCTCATCTATTGTATGCTTTTCCGAAAAAAAAGAGAACTACCATAATTGGTAATTCTCTTTTTTGAATGCTGGTAACCGGAATCGAACCGGTACGGGTGTCACCACCCACAGGATTTTAAGTCCTGGGCGTCTGCCAGTTCCGCCACACCAGCATAATAAGTATTTCATCCAGCAGACATGGTCTGCCGAAACGACCCAGATGGGACTCGAACCCACGACCTCCGCCGTGACAGGGCGGCGCTCTAACCAACTGAGCCACTAGGCCATCCACGAAATATATTCGTAAAAGATACTAGATAGTACCTTCAAAACTACACATTGATTTCTCTCTTTGAACCAACAAGGTCAAGCCTTCGACCTATTAGTATCCGTCAGCTACATACATTACTGCACTTCCACCTCGGACCTATCTACCTCGTCGTCTTCAAGGGGTCTTATTGACTTATTGTCAGGGATATCTTATCTTGAGGGGGGCTTCACGCTTAGATGCCTTCAGCGTTTATCCC
>OGKG01004973.1_pt1 | contig 10695 bp, 9 predicted proteins | sample 1572201 | NCBI WGS metagenome assembly OGKG01 (sample SAMEA2582146, study PRJEB24529) | metagenome | biome: Human gut stool | place: China | collected 2011 | reverse complement strand
GCTGGCCGTTCACCTCAAATTCCAGCTCCACAAAGGTGGGTGTTTTGGGGTCAGCGTATTTACTGCGGAGCATGGCCCCCTCTCGCACGCCGCCGCTGGAGTGGTCGTAGAGGGCGTAGGTGATGGCGTCAAAGAGGGTGGTCTTGCCCGCCCCGGTGTCCCCCGTGACGAGGTACAGGCCGCCCCGGCCCAGCTGCTCCAGCGGGAGAGTGGTCTCGGCGGCATAGGGCCCAAAGGCCGAAAGGGTCAGTTTCAAAGGCCTCATGCGTCGTCCTCTCCTTTCCAGATGGATTCAATGAGCTGCTGGCAGAATGCGGCCTGCTCCTCGCTCAGGGGCTGGTTATTCTGCAATTGATAAAAAGCTGCAAAGTGTTCCAGCGGGGTCTGCTGCTCGGCCCGGGCCGGGCCCTCCACGGTCTGCTGCTGCCGGGTGCGGCGGTTGTCGTAATCCAGCCGCATGAGATTGGGATAGATGACCCGCAGCCGGGCCAGCGCGTCCGGGATATCCTGCTCATCGGTCAGGGTGATGTGGAGGTAATCGTCCGTGGCGGTGCCCTCGTAGGCCCGGCGGTCCGTCAGCTCCATGTAGCTGCCCCGCAGCTCCCGCAGGTCGTGCAGCGGGGTGAGGGGTTCCGTTGTGATGGAGACGCTGCCCTTGGGGCCCAGCTCCACAAAGGTAACGCTCTTTTGCTGCCCTGCCTCGGAGAACGAATACTTGAGGGGCGTGCCGCAGTAGCGCGCGGTGTCCCGCCCCACTTTCTGAGGGCTGTGGAGGTGGCCCAGGGCCACATAATCAAAGCCCTCGAACAGGGAAACGTCCACACTGTCCAGCCCGCCCACCGAGGGCTCCTCGCTCTCGCAGACAGCGGCCCCGGCCACGAACTGGTGAGCCACCAGCAGGCTGCGGTGAGCCGGGTCCCGTTTGCAGTGGCGCAGGACACAGCCCAGCGCGTCGGAGTAGCTCTGGGTACTTTCAGCGGGTTCCTCCGGCCAGACATGCCGGACGGTGGCAGGCTTCAAAAACGGGAGCAGGTAGATGTCCACCGGGCCGTATTCGTCGGTGAGGGGGATGGGCTCCGGGGCCCCGGTGAACACCGGGCTCATGTATACCCGGCTCTCCGCCAGCAGGTGGGAGCCAAACGCGATGCGGTCGGCGGAATCGTGGTTGCCGCTGATGGCGAACACCGGAAGCTTCCGCTCGGCCAGCGCGGTGAGGAACCAGTCCAGCAGGCGGACGGCTTCGGCGGGGGGCACGGGCTTATCGTAAAGGTCGCCCGCCAGCAGCACCCCGTCCACGGGGTGGGTGTCCAGCAGCGACAGAATCTGCTCGAGGATATAGCACTGGTCGTCCAGCATGGAAAACTCACAGACCCGCTTGCCGAGGTGGAGGTCCGAGAGGTGAAGAAAGCGCATGGGATGCACCGCCTTTTTGTAAGAGATTGCCTTTATTATAGCATAAAGAAAAGAGCATGTCCTCTTTTTGGAAGACATGCTCTTTGGACAGGTGATTTCAGGCTCAGGTCTCCACGCCCTCGAACTGGCTGTTGTACAGGGTGGCGTAAAAGCCGCCCTGAGCCAGCAGCTCGTCGTGATTGCCCTGCTCCACGATGTGGCCGTCTTTCATCACAAGGATGACATCGGCCTCGCGGATGGTGGAGAGGCGGTGGGCCACGATGAAGCTGGTGCGGCCCTGCATCATCCGGGCAAAGGCGGCCTGGATGCGCACCTCGGTACGGGTATCAATGGAGGAGGTGGCCTCGTCCAGAATCAGCATGGGGGGCAGGCAGAGCATGACACGGGCGATGCAGAGCAGCTGCTTCTGGCCCTGGCTGATGTTGCCGCCGTCCTCGGCGATGACAGTGTTGTAGCCCTCCGGCAGGCGGCGGATAAAGCTGTCGGCATGAGCAGCCTTGGCCGCGGCGATGATCTCTTCGTCGGTGGCGTCGGGCTTGCCGTAGGCGATGTTCTCCCGCACGGTACCGGCCCGCAGCCAGGTGTCCTGCAGCACCATGCCGTAGCTGCCGCGCAGGGAAGCGCGGGTCACATCCCGGATGTCGGTGCCGGACACCTTGATGGAACCGCCGTTCACATCATAGAAGCGCATGAGCAGGTTGATGAGGGTGGTCTTGCCGCAGCCGGTGGGGCCCACGATGGCAATGCGCTGGCCGGGCTTGACGTCCAGGTTCAGCCCCTCGATGAGGGGGCGGTCCGGCAGGTAGCGGAACGAGACATCCTGCAGCACCACATGGCCGTCCGGCTGGAGCGCGGCAGCGTTTTCGGCCTCGGGGATCTGGTCGTCTGCATCCAGCAGCTCAAACACACGGGCCGCGCAGGCCAGGGCGTTCTGCAGCTCGGTGACGACGCCGGAGATCTCGTTGAACGGCTTGGTGTACTGGTTGGCGTAGCTGAGGAAGATGCTCAGCTGGCCGATGGTGATGCCGCCTGCCACGGCGTAGATGGCACCCACCAGGCCCACGCCGGCGTAGACGATGTTGTTGACAAAGCGGGTGGCGGGGTTGGTCATGCTGGAGAAGAAGATGGCCTTAAGGCTCACGTCCTGTAAACGACCGTTCACTTCATCAAAGGCTTCCAGGCTCTCGGCCTCGTGGCCAAAGGCCTGTACCACTTTCTGGCCCTCGATCATCTCGTTGACCAGAGCGGTCTGCTCACCACGGACGGTGCTCTGGCCCTGGAAATACTTGTAGCTGCGCTTGGCGAGGAAACTTGCCACGACGAGGCTCAACGGGGTGACACAGACCACCACCAGCGTGATGGGCACGTTCTGGCTGAGCATGAACAGCAGGGTGCCCAGAATGGTCAGGATGCCGCTGAACAGCTGGGTGAAGCCCATCAGAAGGCCGTCCGCAAAGGTATCCACATCGGCCACCATGCGGCTGACGATATCGCCGGAAGGGTGGCTGTCCAGATAGGACAGCGGCAGGGTCTGGATCTTGCGCAGGGCTTCGTTGCGCAGATCGCGGCTGACAAGAAAGGTGATGCGGTTGTTGCACACGCTCAGCAGCCACTGTGCCAGCGCTGCTGCCGCGGCTACCACCAGAACTTCCACGATGATCTGCGCCACGCCGCCGAAGTCCACGGCACCTTTGCCCAGCATCAGGTCGATGGCGTTGCCGCAGAGGATGGGAATATACAGCTGCGCGGCCACGCTCACGGCGGCGACAATCAGGCTGCACACCACAAACAGGGAGTAGGGCCTGATCTTGCCCAGAACACGGGTCAGGGTGGCTTTGCGCTGTTCAGGGGTCAGCTTTGTTTTGGCTTTTGCACTCATTTCTGCGCATCCCCTTTCTTGAACTGGCTCTCATAGATCTCTTCGTAGACCGGGCAGCTTGCGCGCAGCTGGTCGTGGGTGCCGATGCCCACCAGCTTGCCGTCATCCAGCACAAGGATCTGGTCGGCGTGCTGCAGGCTGGCGGCGCGCTGGCTGACGATGAACACGGTCAGGCTGCCGGGCAAGGCGGCCAGCGCCTTGCGCAGGGCTGCGTCAGTGGCGTAGTCCAAAGCGCTGGCGCTGTCGTCCAGAATGAGGATCTCAGGTTTGCCCACCAGTGCGCGGGCAATGGTCAGGCGCTGCTTCTGGCCGCCGGACAGGTTGCGTCCGCCCTGCTCCACAGGCTCGTCCAGCCCGAGGGGCTTGGCCTTGACGAATTCTGCGGCCTGCGCGGTCTCCAGTGCGGCCCACAGGTCGGCGTCGGAGGCATTCTTGTTGCCCCACAGAAGGTTCGAGCGGATGGTGCCGCCGAAGAGCTGCGCTTTCTGCATGACCACGGCAACCTTGCCGCGCAGTGCTTCGCGCGGGTAATCCGGGGCGGGGCGGCCCAGCACTTCCACAGTGCCCTCGGTGGCATCATAGAAGCGGGGAATCAGGCTGACAAGGCTGGATTTTCCGCTGCCGGTGCCGCCGATGACACCGATGGTCTGGCCCTTCTTTGCGGTAAAGCAGATGTCGGAAAGGCTGGGGGCACCGGCTCCGGCGTAGGTCAGGCTCACATGGTCAAAGCGCACTGCATCGCCGGACTTGTCGGCGGGCACTTCACCCAGCACTTCGGCGGGGAAAGCCATGCCGGGCTTGGTATCCAGCACAGCCTGCACACGGCCGGCACAGGCCAGACCCTTGCTGACCTGTACGATCAGGTTGGCCAGCTTGACCAGCTCCACAAGGATCTGGTTCATGTAGTTGACCAGCGCGATCACATCGCCGGATGCCATGCCGCCCACGTTGATCTCAATGCTGCCCGCATACAGCAGCGCCACGATGGCAATGTTGATGAGCACATAGGTCAGCGGGTTCATCAGGGCAGAGATATGGCCCACATGGAGCTGCATTCTGGTCAGCAGGTCGTTAGCGTTTTCAAAGCGGCCGATCTCGTCCTTCTCTTTGTCGAAGGCGCGCACCACGCGCACACCGGTCAGGTTTTCGCGGGTCAGCCCCAGCACACGGTCCAGCCGGTTCTGTACGGTCTTGTACAGCGGGCGGGTGGCGGCCATGATGCCGAACACGACGATGCTCAGCAGCGGGATGGTGACCACAAAGATCAGCGCCGCGCGGACATTGACCGTAAAGGCCATGACCATGGCACCAATGACCACGAACGGACTGCGCAGGAACAGGCGCAAAAACAGGTTCAGTCCGCTCTGCACCTGATTCACGTCGCTGGTCATGCGGGTGATGAGGGTGCTGGTGCCCAGCGTATCCATCTCGGAAAAGCTCAGGCTCTGGATGTGCTCAAACAGCGCATGGCGCAGAGCCGTGGAGTAGCCCACAGCAGCCTTTGCCGAAAAATACTGCGCGGTCAGACTGCAGGTCAGGCCGATGGCGGCCAGCACGAGCAGCAGCCCGCACCGCAGAAAGATATAGTGGAAATCATGGGCGGCGATGCCGACGTTGACGATGTCTGCCATGACCAGCGGCACGAGCAGATCGAACGTTGCTTCCAGCATCTTAAAGAGCGGTGCAAGGACGCTTTCGCGCTTGTAGCCCTTCAGGTAGCCTAGCATCTTGTTCAAGGCTTTTTCCTCCTTTTTATCCGATTCTCTTGAATCGCACTTATTATAGCGCACCTACCGGAAAAAAGCCATACTTTCAAAGGCATGATTTGATAGCAAAGGCACTGTTTTCTGCATTGTGAAAGATGGCAAATCCTGCTATACTAAAGCATGACAACAAATGGAAGAATGGTGAGCACGATGGCAAGAAGAACAGACGGCGGCATCCGCTTCCGCCCGGTGGGCGGCGCAAAGCGCAGCCTGCAGGCACCGGCCTACAGCCCGGCGGGCACCGGCTGCCCGGCCTATGAGCAGGCGGTGGAAAACCTTTACAAGGGGCAGAACGAGGAAAGTTTCTGGACCCTGATGAGCGCACTGAACTATGCGCTGGAAATGGAGACCCATGTTCTGGTACCGCTGCAGACGGCGCTGACCGTTCATAACATTCCGGCACCGTGGACGGAGCACCCGGTGCCTGCCGGAAAGGCGCAGGGGCTGAAGCTGTGGACCCTGCGCAACGACAAAGGCCGCACATGGCTGCCGCTGTTCACTTCCAGCGCCGCCGCCTGCGCCGACCGCAGCACCTCGGCCCGGCCCATGGCGGATTATACCCTGCAGGGTGCCATGGAGCTGGCGCTGGCCACCGAGGGCATCGACGGCGTGGTGCTGGACCCGTGGAGCCACTCGGCCACGCTGGACGGCGCGTTGCTCAACGGTCTGCTGCACGCAGAGCATAACTCGGACGAGCCGGGAGATGACGAGCTGGAAGCCGGCCGGGAAGCTGCCAGAGAAGAGGACTGGGCAAACGCAGCAGAGCACTATGACAATGCAGCCGGAAAGGGCAATCTCCGCGGGCTGACGCTGCTGGCGGACTGCATTTATAAGGGCCGGGGCACCCGGCAGAACCGCACCGAAGCTGTCAGAATGTGGAAGCTCGCCGCAAAGGAGGGCGACATTCTGGCAATGCTTGCACTGGGAGATGACAGAGCCTTGCATGACAACAACGGACAGGCGCTGATCTGGTACCGCAGTGCACGGAAAACAGCCGCCGGAACGCCGGATATCGACCATACTCCGCTGGTGTGCCTGCGGATGGCGCAGTACGAGACCCGCTACACCTCCCGCAAAAAGGCGCTGGCATTGGCAGCGGAAGCTCAGCAGGGCTTTGCTGTGCTGGCGCGGGAGCACGAGCCGGACGCACAGCAGTGGCTGGCTGAAGCCGACCAGCTTATCCGGGAGCTGACGGCTCCGCAGCCCGCGCAGCCGGCGGCCTATGACATGGAATCTTTACAATTGGACTAAAAAAGCGTCATACAGATACGATACAATAACTGGGAAAATGAATTTCAGCCTGACGCGGTTGCGGGCAGGGCAGTTGGAGAGGAAACAGTATGAGTAAAGTGATCGGCATCGATCTGGGCACTACCAATTCCTGTGTGGCAGTGGTGGAAGGCGGCAAGCCTGTGGTCATTACCAATGCGGAGGGCGAGCGCACCACCCCCAGCGTGGTGGCATTTACAAAGGACGGCGAACGACTGGTGGGCGGCGCGGCCAAGCGCCAGATCGCCACGAACTCCGGCCGTACCGTCTCCAGTATCAAGCGCCACATGGGCAGCGACTACCGGGTGCATATCGATGGCAAGGATCTGACTCCGCAGGAGATCAGCGCCATGATCCTTTCCAAGATCCGCCGGGACGCCGAGAGCTATCTGGGCGAGCCGGTGACCGAGGCTGTCATCACGGTGCCCGCCTACTTTGACGACAGCCAGCGCAAGGCCACGCAGGACGCCGGACGCATTGCAGGCCTGAATGTGCTGCGCATCATCAACGAGCCGACAGCCGCCGCTGTGGCTTACGGTCTGGACAACGAAGCACCGCAGAAGATCCTCGTCTACGATCTGGGCGGCGGCACCTTTGATGTGTCCATCATCGAGATCGAGGACGGCACCTTTACCGTGCTGGCCACCGGCGGCGACACCCATCTGGGCGGCGATGATTTCGATCAGCGCATCGTGGAGTACGCGGTGGCTGAGTTCAAGAAGTCCGACCGCATCGACCTGACACGCGACCCCGCCGCCATGGGACGGCTGAAGGAGGAAGCCGAAAAGGCCAAGAAGGAGCTTTCCAGTGCGCCGTCTGCCCAGCTGAACCTGCCTTTCATCGCGGTGGGCAAGGACGGCCCGCACCATCTGGATATTTCGCTCTCCCGCCCGCAGTTTGAAATGATGACCGGCGACCTGCTGGCCCGCACCGTCACCCCGGTGCAGAACGCCCTGCGGGATGCTGGCATCTCGGCCGGCCAGCTGGGCAAGGTGCTGCTGGTGGGCGGCAGCACCCGGATGCCTGCCGTGGAGCGTCAGGTGAAAGAGCTGCTGGGCTGCGAACCCAGCCATACCCTGAACCCGGACGAATGCGTGGCCATGGGTGCTGCAGTGCAGGGCGGTCTGCTGCAGGGCGGCGGCAAGCTGGCCGGTGCCACCGGTGCCGCTGCGCAGGGCCTTGTGCTGATGGACGTTACCCCGCTGACCCTCTCCATCGAGACGCTGGGCGGCGTGGCCACCCCGCTCATCACCCGCAACAGCATGATCCCCACCCGCAAGAGCCAGATCTTTACCACGGCTCGCCCCATGCAGACCAGTGTGGAGATCAATGTGCTGCAGGGCGAGCGTCACTTTGCGCGGGACAACAAGAGCCTTGGCAAGTTCAAGCTCACCGGCATCCGGGCAAGCTTTTCCTCTAAACCCCAGATCGAAGTGACTTTTGACATCGACGTCAACGGCGTGGTGAAGGTATCTGCCAAGGACCTCGGCACCGGCCGGGAACAGAACATCACCATCACCGGCAGCACGAACCTTTCGGAAAACGAGATCCAGCGCGCCATGGCGGACGCCGCCGCCTACGAGGCCGAGGACAGCCGCCGCAAGGAGCGGCTCGACCTGCACAATCAGGCCGAAATGCTGGCCTACAAGGTGGACGAAGCCCTCTCCAAGTGCAAAAAGGAGCTGGACAAGGACGAGAAAAACCGCATCAAGGGCGACCTTGCCAACCTGCGCCGCTGCCTGCGGAAGGACAAGCCCGAAAAGATGAACGAGACCGAGGAAGCGGCTCTCCGTCAGGCCAAGAGCCAGTTGGAAGAAAGCGCTAACCACCTGATGGTGCTTTATACCAGTGAGCAGAGCGAGGGCGGAAACAACGAAACCTTGTAATAGCCTATCGAGAATCGACTGTCAGGGAGGAGTATCAATGGAAGATTACGAAGTCGCCTATGCCATCATCCGGGGAGAAACCTTTGAAGAAATTGTATTTTCTTCAGAAGAGGAAGCAGAGACCTATTGTGACGAAAGAAGAAACGGCGCTTCCGGAGATGCTCTTGACGAAATGGGTTGTGAGGACCCGGAACCCGAAGATGAAATGGAAGCATCTTTTTATGCAGGAATGCAGGGAGATTACTGGCACGTAGAAACGGTGCATCTGACTGGAAAAGACGATGACGACCCGGTCCGGATCAGCAGAGATACATGGCCGGCAGGAACGATTCGTGAGATGCTGAGAGAAACGGACGAATAAGCAACAGGCAGGACACGGCAATGCCGAACGGCAAAATACGCAGGAACAGAAAGGATAAAATCATGGAACTTGTATACTATGCATACAATTGCGACACCGGCGAAGTTGTTAAGGCGGGTCGCAAAAAAGATGAGATCGAGAAATATGTACAGGGTCGGGATGAGTGCGTAGGGAAGAAACTCGACCTGGATACAGTCGAGGAAAATGATGAGCAGGAGATCAGGTACGACGGCTTAACGCGAATGGTACCGGTGCAGGATATCCTTGAAGCGCTGGATTATGAAACAGAGGACGAAGAGATAGACCTGGATGATGACCCGACGCCGGATGAAGAGGAAGATGCCTGCAAAGCATATGGGTTGAAAAAGCCTGAATAAATACAAAACGCTCCGCTGCATTTTGCACAGCGGAGCGTTTTTATTGTTGAAAAAAGCCTTACAGCATCTTGGAAAGGAACGCTTTCAGTCGGGGATGCTTCGGATTCGTGAACAGCTCCTGCGGCGGCTCGTCCTCCTGAATCCGTCCGTCATCGATGAAAATGACGCGGTTGGACACCTCGCGTGCAAAGCCCATCTCATGGGTGACCACCAGCATGGTGATGCCGGTGTGGGCCAGCTCTTTCATCAGCTCCAGCACTTCGCCGACCATCTCCGGGTCCAGGGCGGAGGTGGGCTCGTCAAACAGGATGACGTCCGGGTCCATGGCCAGGGCACGAGCAATGGCAATGCGCTGCTGCTGGCCGCCGGAAAGGCTCTTGGGGAAGACATTGGCCTTATCGGACAGGCCCACGCGGGCCAGCAGCTCGTCGGCACGGGCGGAGGCCTCCTGCTTGTTCTTGAGCTTGAGCAATTCCGGGGCCAGGCAGAGGTTCTGCTTGACCGTCAGGTGCGGGAAGAGGTTGAAGTGCTGGAACACCATCCCCATCTTCTGGCGGACGGCATCAATGTGGCTGTCATCGATCTCGACGCCCTCAAACTTGATGGAGCCGCCGGTTGGGATCTCCAGCCGGTTCAGGCAGCGCAGGAAGGTGGATTTGCCGCAGCCGGAAGGGCCAATCAGGCAGACCACGTCGCCGCGGTAGATGTCGATGTCGATACCCTTCAGGACATCGAGGGTGGGGGTGGGCTGCTTTGCGCCCTTCTTCTTGTCGCCGCCGTAGGTCTTGGTCAGACCGCGGACTTCCAGAATCTTATCGGTCACCTTGAGCCATCCTCCTCTCAAACTTCGTCAGCAGCCAGGTAAACAGCATGACGAGGATCAAATAAACAAGTGCAACGCCGCACAGCGGGAACATGGCCTCGTAGGTGCGGTTCATGATGCCCTGGGCCGCATACAGCAGCTCCTTGCCGCCGATGACGGTGATGAGCGAGGTATCCTTGAGCAGGATGATGAACTCGTTGCCCAGTGCAGGCAGCACCGCGCGGATGGCCTGCGGAATGACGATGACCACCATGGTGGTCATGTAGTTCAGGCCCAGGCTGCGGCCGGCTTCCATCTGGCCGGGGTCCACCGCCATCAGGCCGCCGCGGATGATCTCCGAGACGTAAGCGCCCGAGTTAATGCCCAGTGCCAGCGCTCCGACCATGGTAAAGTTGCGGCTGTTGGCAAAGATGACCATGCTCATAATGAGCAGCTGGACCATCATGGGGGTGCCGCGGATGATAGTGGTGTACACCTGACAGACGGCGTTGAAGAAGCCCAGCACCGGGTTCCTGCGGCCGGGACGCTGCTGGTCGTGCGCAACACGCACCAGTGCGACCACGCTGCCCAGCACCACGCCCATTGCCAGCGCAATGGCGGTGACCAGCAGAGTGGTGCCCACGCCCTGGATGTACTGCACCCAGCGGTCGTTCAGGATGAACGCCTGATAGAATTTGAAGAACATTTCCTGCCCGAAGCCCAGCTTCGTGCCGCTATTCAGCAGCTCTTTCAGCAGTTCGTATTGTGCGGCCATTCGCATCCTCGCTTTCTGAAATTGTTAGAATTTTGTAACCTGTTCTTTCCAAAAAAGGGGAGGTGCCCCAGATGGGGCCGCCTCCCCGTGATACAAGATACAGCTGAATTATTCAGCGGTGATGTACTTGTCCACGATGGACTGCAGGGTGCCGTCAGCCTTCAGCT
>OGKG01004971.1_pt1 | contig 10696 bp, 8 predicted proteins | sample 1572201 | NCBI WGS metagenome assembly OGKG01 (sample SAMEA2582146, study PRJEB24529) | metagenome | biome: Human gut stool | place: China | collected 2011 | reverse complement strand
TGAATGTGAATAACAGAATCCATCTGATTTTTGGGGATGAATATGGTATGCACGTTTATTCTGTACCGGGAGAAGGGACAGATGTGGAGATCACCATCCCTATACTTACTGACGACAGACAGGTAAAAAACAGGAGTGTGCTGGCATGAGAAATGAAGTTCTCAGAATGGAGCGTGTGACGTATAAAGAGGATGAGGTTGTAAAGCTGAAGGACTTCAACCTTCAGATCTTTCAGGGGGAGGTTATGGGATTTCTGCCTGTTAACAGTCATGGGAAAACAGCTCTTCTGAAGCTTCTGGAACGGAATCTTCCCCTCTATGACGGTTATATATATTATGGAGGGGAAAAGGTAAATACCTGGAAAGAAAATTATAAGGCAGCAAACAGGATCAGCATTATCCAGGAGAAAAGTTCTCTGGCAGAAAATCTGAATATTGCAGATAATATTTTTGTGCTGCGTCCGGGCTTTCGTCAGTGGATGATTCGCACAAAGATCCTGAACCGGCAGATGAAGGCCTTTTTCGAAGATATCGGAATGGACATTCCTCTTGATAAAGATGTGGAGAAGCTTTCTGCTTTTGAACGGATCATTGTAGAATTGCTCCGGGCAGTGATTATGGGATATCATCTGATCGTGCTGGATGAGGTTGGAGCCCTTGTCAGTGATGACGAGTTGAAAAAGCTTCATGCAATTATCCGTCATTATGTGAAAAAAGGTTTTTCTTTTCTTTATATCTGTTCTCATTTGGAGGAGATTTCCAGTATCTGTGACAGATGTGCGCTGTTTACAAATGGAAGAATCCAGAAGATTCTGGAAAGAGAGGAACTGTTCAATGATCCGCCTGTAACTTACATGACGGAATATAATGACATGGTCCGTTATCATACAGAAAAAAGGGAAGGGCAGCAGGCTGCACCAGTTGTTTTTCAGTGGAAGGGCTACGGAGAGAATGCAGCTTGCAAGTTTTCCTTTGATGTGCATAAGGGAGAATGTCTGGCAGTACAGATTATGGATGCCGGTGGAATGGAAGAACTGAGGAGAATTTTAACCGGAGATATTTTACCGGAAAGTGGAGAAATCCTGTTGAATGGGAAGAAGACAGAGATTCCGAGAAATGGCAGGATTGCAGTAATCCAGGAACGTACTACAAAAACTATGATTTTTCCAGAACTGGATTATATGAATAATCTCTGTATTTGTCTGGCAGAGAAAGTTCCTTCAATCTGGCATAACAAATGTCTTAGGAAAAGTATTCGAAATGAGTACAGTCCCATATTAGGGAGAGATGTTTTTGAAATGCCGGTGGAGGAGCTGAGTGAAAAGCAGAAGTATCAGCTGGTGTATACAAGAGTACTTTTGCAGAAACCAGAGATTCTGCTTTGTATTCAGCCTTTCCGCGGCGCTGATCTTGCCCACCGGATGTTTATCTGGAGTATGTTGTAAAAGTTTCTGGATAAGGGGATTTCAGTTGTGATCTTATCTTTGAATTTGTCGGATTCCCTGGCAATGGCAGATCGCCTGCTGATTCTTGGGGAGAATGGGGAAAAGAGGGAAATTGCAAGAGAAAATTTCCATAAAATTACATCGCCGGTGCCCTGGCTGCATATGTATCCGTCGGAGAGAAAATAAAATGTGTAAATATAATACTAAGGCTTAGGATTGTATTTCAGAGAGTTTAAAGAAGAAGGCCATTGCGAATATCTGCTTGATTATTTTATTGAGAAAAGCCTGAGAAAAGTATAAAATAGGAGATAATAAAAAATAAACGAAAGGGGTTTTTTTCATGAGTAAACGAACAGAGAGAATGAGCCGGAGTGCAGCAGAGAGAATTAACCGCAAAGATACCGTGATCAGACAGAATAATGCAGAACTCGAGGAGCTGAGGAGTCAGTATGAGAATCTGGATATCTGTGAGGAGGATAAGCAGGTGATTGATGATTATATTGCTTGCAAAGATGCCAGAGCTGACAGGATGGCAGAGAAGCTCTATGAAAAGGGAAGAAAAGATGTAAAGAGATGTATCCGCATCCGAAAACTGATCCGCAGATGCATGATCCTGTCTGCCATTGTTACGGTGGTACTGATTCAGTATAATAAGAATGAGAAGCTGAGAGAAAGTCTGGAAGAGTTGCTGAAAATGTTCCGGGATGGAGTGTCGGACGAGGATTTATAACTGATATAAATAACGCAGATAAAAATGTACTCTCGGAATCTTTTTACAAAAGCAAATACAAGGAAGACTCCGAGAGTGCATAAACAAAAGGAGTAAAACAGCATGGAAACACAAAGATATTCAATTCTGTACAGCAGTAAAACAGGGAACACAAAGAAGCTTGCAGAGAAGATCAGGGAGATACTGCCTGAGGAAAACTGTGATTATTTTGGAACAGAAGGCGCGAAGGCTCTCTCATCCGATATATTATACATTGGATTCTGGACAGATATAGGGAATGCAGATCCTGCAACACTTGAACTGTTAAAAAGCCTGAAAAATAAGAAAATTTTTCTGTTTGGAACAGCAGGCTTCGGAGGCAGTGAAGCCTATTTCCAGCAGGTTCTCGGGAAAGTTAAGGAATCTGTGGATGAGAGTAATACAGTGATGGGAGAATTTATGTGTCAGGGGAAAATGCCCCAGTCAGTTAGGGACAGATACGTAAAGATGAAAGAGAAGCCGGATCATGCGCCGAACCTGGATGAACTGATCCAGAATTTTGACAGGGCGTTATCTCATCCTGACAATGAGGATCTGGACAGGCTGGAAGAAATAATCAGAAGAGACCTGGAAAAATAATTAAGTCTTGACTAACAGAGGGAACTGCGGTATAGTGCTCGTTACTAAAAAAGGTAATTCATAAATTTTTATAGATTTTCACGAAAGAGAGGTAACGAGACATGACATTTTATCAGGAATTACAATTGAGTTCGACCGGCTCCAAACAGCTGATCAGAAACACCACAGACCCCAAAGAGAAAAGACGGCACATTCTGATCTATAACTTTAAAGTGTATCTGGTCATGGCATTCTGTGTGGCAGTGGTAAGCATGTACAGTAAGCTTACAGGGAGTAGCAACAGTGTAGTTGGTGTTACTGTTCTGTTGGCAGTGCTTGTGCTGCGGCAGGCAGATTTCGGGATCAGGACAACACATGGACTGCTTTCCATTGCAGGGATCTTCGGTATTCTTATGGCAGGACCCCGTCTGGCAAATATGGTGCCTCCGTTAGCTGCGTTTGCAGTGAATGCTGTGTGTATTTTACTGCTGATGATACTGGGCTGTCACAATGTGATCATGTACAATCATTCCACCTTTGTGCTGGGCTATTTGCTGCTTCTGGGCTATGATGTGACAGGAAAGGAATACACCTTCCGTGTGATCGGCTTGTTGGTGGGAATGGTGATCTGTATGATCGTCTTCTATAAGAACCAGAGAAACAGAGCCTATCGAAGAACCTTCCTGGATTTGTTCCGGGAATTTGATCTTAAGTCAGCAAGAAGCAGATGGTATGTGAAACTGACACTGATCGTATCCAGCGCAATGCTGTTTATGAATCTTCTGGGACTTCCAAGAGCAATGTGGGCAGGAATCGCCTGTATGTCCGTATGTCTGCCTTTTACAGAGGACTGTATCCCAAGGTCTGTGAGCAGAGGAATGTTTAATGTTGTGGGCTGTCTGCTGTTTATTGTGCTGTATCTGGTACTTCCTAAATCCATGTATCCGTACATTGGAATGATCGGAGGAATCGGAGTTGGATATTCAGCTGGATATCCGTGGCAGACTGCATTTAATACTTTTGGAGCCTTATCTATTGCAGCAGGGATCTTCGGAATGCCGGCAGCAGTAGCACTTCGTATAGGTGCCAATGTACTGGGAGCAGCTTATACGGTAATCTGCAATAAAGTGACAGATAAAGTAGCAGAGTATATAGGCACAAATAAATGTGCAGAAAATCTTTCCTGACTAAAACTGCGGAGCGGTTATAAGCAAGTAAAAGAGCGGATGATTTTATCCGTCTGATATGTGTTCTGGGAATAGAGTGAATATTAACGTACAATGACAGAGGGAGAGAGAAAGAATATGAAACAGGATACCCTGGAAGGCAGGGCGAAAACGAAAAATGGTGTAAAACGATTATGCTTTTCCGCAGTATGTATTTTACTGGAAGCAGCTTTTATCATTGCTATGATCACAAAGCTGAATCAATATGCGGAGATTATCAATCTGATGACAAGGCTTCTTGCAGGTGTACTGGTTCTTAAGCTGTATGCGTCAGACCAGACTTCATCTATGAAAATGCCCTGGGTTATTTTGATCCTTGTATTCCCTATCTTGGGAGTGGGATTGTACTTACTGATTGGTCTCAATGGCGGTACCCGTAAAATGCGGGAGCGTTATGACCAGATCGACAGGGAACTTCTGCCGTTGCTTCCCAATGACAGTGAGTGCAGGGAAACGCTTGGCAGGAAAATCCCGAAGGCAGGCAATATTTCTGATTATATACAGAAAAATGCCTCCTATCCGGTCTATCAGAATACAGATGTTATTTATTATGATGAGGCAGTCAAAGGGCTGGAGGCTCAGCTGGCAGATCTGGCAAAGGCAGAGAAATTCATTTTTATGGAATATCATGCCATTGAGGATGCACAGGCCTGGCATAAAATCCAGAGAGTTCTGGAAGACCGCGTAAAGGCAGGCGTAGAAGTCAGAGTGTTTTATGACGACATGGGTTCCATTGGGTTTATCAATACAGACTTCATTAAGAAAATGGAAAATGTGGGAATCCATTGCAGAGTGTTCAACCCTTTTACTCCGGGTCTGAATGTGTTTCTGAATAACAGGGATCACCGCAAGATCACAGTGATCGATGGAAAAGTGGGATTTACTGGCGGTTACAACCTTGCCAATGAATATTTTAATTTTACACATCCTTATGGACAGTGGAAGGATACAGGTATCCGTCTGGAGGGGGAGGCAGTCCGTTCCCTAACAGTAACATTCCTGGAGATGTGGAATGCTGTCAGTGATAAGGATAAAAATGACAGTGATTTTACCGGATTTCTGGTTCAGACAGATTATCAGGCAAAGCAGACAGGCTTTATCCAGCCTTATGCGGACAGTCCTATGGACCATGAACAGGTAGGCGAAGAGGTGTATATCAGTATGGTGAATAAAGCGGAAAAATACTGCTGGTTTATGACTCCGTACCTGATCATCACAGATGAAATGAGCCATGCCCTGTGTCTGGCTGCTAAGCGTGGGGTGGATGTGAGGATCATCACACCTGGTATTCCGGATAAAAAGATAATCTACAATATCACACGTTCCTTTTACCATGGACTGGTAAAACATGGAGTGCGTATCTACGAATGGACACCTGGTTTCTGTCATGCAAAGATGAGTGTGGCAGATGATTGTATGGCAACCTGCGGAACTATAAATCTGGATTACAGAAGTCTGTATCATCATTTTGAAAACGGCTGCTTTATGGCAGACTGCCAGGCAGTTCTGGATATCCGAAATGATCTTGCAGCAACAATGGATGAATGCCGTGAAGTCACAGAACAGTACAGTACCGGACGCAGCGCATATCTGCGATTGGGACAGCTGTTTATGAGATTATTTGCGGGATTATTATAACGTTACTGTTTACTCCATAACACTTGGAAAAAAGCAGGATATCGTGTACAATGGAATGGGGAACAACAAAACTATTATAAATACGGGAGGAATTTTAACTATGGATCTTTCAACCCTAGTAAAAATGTCAAATACTTATGGAAGCAACCCTGCTTATGTTCTTGCAGGCGGTGGTAATACTTCAGTAAAAGACGACACCACATTGTATGTAAAAGGCTCTGGTACACAGCTTGCCACAATCAAGGCAGAGGAATTTGTGGAAATGAGCAGAGCACGTTTGAATGAAATCATGAAAACAGATTATCCTGAAGATGATGTCAAACGTGAATCACTGTATCTTGCAGATGTTATGGCTGCAGTAACAGATGCTGACAAAACAAAACGTCCAAGTGTAGAAGCACTGCTTCATAACTTATTTGCCTACACATATGTACTGCATGTTCATCCTACACTTGTCAATGGACTGACCTGCGGAAAAGGGGCAAAGGAACTCAGCGAACAGCTTCTTGGAAAAGATGTACTCTGGATCGATATCTGCAAACCCGGATATACACTTGCGCGTATCTGTTATGAGAAAATGAATGCTTATAAAGAAGAATACGGAAAAGATGTTCAGGTTCTTCTGCTCCAGAATCACGGAATTTTCGTTGCAGCAAATACTGTAGAGGAAATTGGAGTGTTATTTGACGATGTGATCAGTAAATTAGAGAAACAGGTAAAGAGAACTGCTGATGTCAGTGATGCGGTTACACCTGAAAAAGAGCAGGCAGCAGAGAAGCTTTCCCGGTTACTGGGACATGCGGTAGAAGTTGTACCTGTAGCGGAAGCTGATAACTTCGTAAAAGATAAGGCAGCGGCGGCACCGCTTCTGAAACCATTTACACCGGATCACATTGTATATTGTGGACCATATCCGTTATTTGTAGAAAATATTGATCAGTCAAAAGCAGCGCTGGACGCATTTATGGCAGAGAATGACAAAGAGCCAAGACTGATCCTGGTACAGGGAGTTGGCGCCTTTATTATGGAAGATGATAAGGGAAAAGCTGCAAAAGCACAGCTTCTTGTAAAAGATGCCATCAAGCTTGCAGTATATGCAGAAAGCTTTGGCGGTCCGCTTCATATGACGGATGATATTACATACTTTATCACACATTGGGAAGCAGAAGCATATCGCAGTAAGAAATAATATAATAAGGGGCTGTCTTTTTTTGACAGCCCCATTTTGTTGGTTTAAACACTATATTTTTAAAGGAAAAAGTTTATTTTCAGCAAATCTTATTTCTCTTCTTTTTTCTCTTTGGCTTTCCCGGATTCAGGAATATTTCCCTCACCATAGTAAGCTTTCAGATAGATTTCTTTCAGTTCAGACATTAATGGATATCTAGGGTTGGCACCGGTACACTGGTCGTTGAATGCCTGTTCGGTCATTTCGTCCAGAGTTTCAAGGAAGTACTTCTCGTCTACGCCGTATTCTTTGATCGTATGTTTGATCTCAATAGTATCCATCAGTTCCTGCAGTTTCTGGAGAAGCTTTTCAAATACTTCGCTGTCGTTCTTGCCTGTCAGACCTACAGAACGGCCAATCTCAGCGTAACGTGCAAGTGTGTGCGGATACTGATACTGTGGGAAGGTACCCATCTTAGCCGGAACTTCGGCTGCATTATAGCGCAGAACATGAAGCAGAACCAGAGCATTTGCAATACCATGTGGAAGATGATGAAAAGCTCCCAGCTTATGAGCAAGAGAGTGGTTTACGCCAAGGAAAGCATTTGCGAAAGCCATACCAGCCATGCAGGAAGCATTTGCCATATGCTGTCTTGCTTCTACATCAGAACCATCTTTGTATGCACGTGGCAGATAGTTAAATACCAGTTTGATCGCATTTAATGCAAGACCATCTGTATAATCAGATGCCATCATGGAAGCATAGGCTTCAAGTGCATGAGTCATAACGTCGATACCGGAAGCACAGGTCAGTCCCTTAGGTGCGCTCATCATATTATCTGTATCAACAATAGCCATGTCAGGCATTAATTCATAATCAGCCAGAGGCCATTTGATACCTGTAGTCTTATCAGTAATGATAGCAAAAGGTGTTACCTCGGAACCTGTACCGGAAGATGTTGGAACAGCTATAAAGTAAGCTTTCTTACCCATATGCGGGAATGTGAAGATTCTCTTACGGATATCCATAAAGTCCATAGCCATATCATCAAAGTTGGCGTCCGGATTTTCATAGAGAACCCACATGATCTTGCCGGCATCCATTGCGGAACCACCGCCCATTGCGATAATGCAGTCAGGCTCGAACATTCTCATTGCAGCAGCACCGGCTCTTGCAGAAGCGAGAGATGGATCTGGCTCTACATCGTAGAAGCAGGTATGTACGATTCCCATCTGATCTAATTTATCTTCGATCTTTTTAGTATATCCATTCTTATAAAGGAAAGAGTCTGTTACGATAAAGCAGCGTTTCTTGTGCATAACAGTGCCAAGTTCATCCAGAGCAACCGGCAGGCAGCCTTTTTTGAAATAAACTTTTTCCGGTGTTCTAATCCAGAGCATATTTTCTCTCCTTTCAGCAACGGTCTTGATGTTAATGAGATGTTTTACACCTACGTTCTCAGATACGGAGTTGCCACCCCAGGAACCGCAGCCCAGAGTCAGGGACGGAACAAGTTTGAAGTTGTAAAGGTCGCCGATGCCGCCCTGAGAAGATGGAGTATTGATGAGGATACGGCAGGTCTTCATAGCTGCTGCGTGTTTTTCCATTTTTTCCTTTTCTCTTGTGTCAATGTAGAGAGCGGAGGTATGTCCATAACCGCCGTCAGCTACAAGCTGTTCAGCTTTGGCAATCGCTTCGTCAAAAGTTTTGGCCTTGTACATGGCAAGTACAGGGGAAAGCTTCTCATGTGCGAATTCTTCGCTGATGTCTACAGATTCAACTTCGCCGATCAGGATCTTTGTCTCAGGAGAAACTGTAATACCGGCCATCTCAGCGATAGTGGCAGCTTTCTGACCTACGATCTTTGCATTCAATGCGCCATTGATAAGGATAGTTTTTCTTACTTTCTCTAATTCATCCGGTTTCAGGAAGTAACATCCTCTGTAAAGGAATTCTTCTTTTACTTTCTTATAAATGCTCTCAAGAACAGTTACAGACTGTTCGGAAGCACAGATCATACCATTGTCAAAGGTCTTGGAATGGATGATGGAGTTAACTGCCAGACGGATATCTGCACTGTCATCAATGATAACAGGAGTATTTCCGGGACCTACACCTAAAGCAGGTTTTCCGGAAGAATAGGCAGCCTTAACCATTCCGGGACCACCTGTGGCAAGGATGATGTCTGCTTCACGCATAACCTGATTTGTCAGATCAAGACTTGGAACATCAATCCATCCGATGATTCCCTCCGGTGCACCGGCTTCTACAGCTGCCTCCAGAACAACCTTTGCTGCCTCAATGGTACATTTCTTTGCGCGGGGATGCGGACTGATGATGATTGCATTACGTGTTTTCAGTGCGATCAGAGTTTTGAAGATTGCAGTAGATGTTGGGTTGGTTGTAGGAATAACAGCAGCAATCAGACCAATCGGCTCAGCTATTTTCTTAATACCGTAAGCAGTATCTTCTTCAATCACACCGCAGGTTCTGGTATTCTTATATGCGTTGTATACATACTCGGCTGCGTAATGGTTCTTGATAACCTTATCTTCTACAATACCCATTCCTGTTTCTTCAACAGCATCTTTAGCAAGCGGGATACGTGCTTTGTCAGCAGCAGTAGCGGCAGCTTTAAAAATCTTATCTACCTGCTCCTGGGTAAATGTTGCGAAAATCTTCTGTGCCTCTTTCATGGCTGCAATCTTTGCAGTAAGGGCTTCAGGGGTGTCGATGATGGTTGGGATAGTGTTCTCTTTTTTTGCCATTTGGGAATCCTCCTGTTTGTGTTTTCGTTAAAAGTATTTACCGTGACCTGTTATGTTTTTATTATACAAATAAACTGATTATTCGGTCAACAGTAACATTAATATGAGCATAACGAAATATTATGGTGAAAATTGTGCATAATCACGTAAATAATGTGAATAAAATATCAATTGTCAGAATATATGAGAAAAATTTAACAATATATGTTCTGTTGGCAACTGAGAGAAAGTTAAAAAAATAACGTTAATAAATTAACAACCTCGATGATGCTATTATATGACTTTGTTAATCATTTGTCAATTACAAAGCATATGAAAAAGTTAACAAATACTAACTGGGAATTTCGTGAAAATATAACAATATAATTTGTAGAAGGATTTATGTTTTTAACCAAATCAAGTAAGTCCCCTGCTTCAATTGCGAAGAGCAATAAGCAGTGGGTGGGGACTTGCTTGTATCAGAAGGGGTACAAGCCCCTTCTGATAAACTGCGAAGCAGTTATTTGGTTATGAGCAAGTAGCGAAAGCGGATTGCGAATATCCGATTGAATATGTTTGCAGGAGATTAAGAGTTACTGTGAACGGAGTGAACAGTAATGATTAAGAAAAATTAAGCCCCGCAAAATCTGCGGGGCTTAATTTTTCTTAAATTTCTATTTGTTTCAGGCTTTTCTGAAAGCGGCTCTCTTACGTTCTCTGGAATCCAGCAGTCTCTTACGGATACGGAGAGACTCCGGTGTAACCTCAAGGAGTTCATCCTGGTCGATGAAATCGATGGCCTGTTCCAGACTGAGAACTCTTGGTGGAGTTAATTTCAGTGCATCATCAGCGGAAGAAGAACGTGTGTTAGTCAGATGTTTTGTCTTGCATACGTTCAGCTCGATATCTTCGGCTTTACCATTCTGTCCGATAACCATACCACTGTAAACCTTAGCACCAGGTCCGATAAACAGAGTACCACGCTCCTGAGCTGCGAACAGGCCATAAGTAACAGCCTCACCAGCCTCAAATGCGATCAGAGATCCCTGTTTTCTGTACTGGAAATCTCCCTTGTAAGGAGCATATCCGTCAAACATAGTATTGATGATGCCGGTACCCTTGGTGGAAGTAAGGAACTCACCGCGG
>OGKG01004967.1_pt1 | contig 10704 bp, 7 predicted proteins | sample 1572201 | NCBI WGS metagenome assembly OGKG01 (sample SAMEA2582146, study PRJEB24529) | metagenome | biome: Human gut stool | place: China | collected 2011 | reverse complement strand
TGCCCATGATGATCGCGGCCGTGGCCGTCGGCACCGGCGGCCTGGAAGTGGAAGTCCACTACGACCCCGCCCACGCATGGAGTGACGGTGCCCAGTGCCTGACTCCGGACGCCTTTGCGCAGGCCATGGCAAAGTGCCGTCAGGTGGCATGGGCCATTGGCCGGGAGATGTAATTTTTATGATCGTTCAAATTCAGCCCCCCGCCCGCATCGGCGGCACGGTGTCCGCACCTCCCAGCAAGAGCATGGCCCACAGGGCTGTGCTTTGCGCAGCCCTGGCCCGCGGCACCTCTCACATTGAAAATCTCGAGTTCAGCAAGGATATCTCGGCCACGCTGGCCGCTGCCGGGCAGCTCTGCGCCCGGGTGGAATCCGGTCCCGCCGACGTCCTTGTGGAGGGACTGGGGCATTTCCGCCCCGTGTTCGGCCCGTTGGACTGCTGCGAGAGCGGCAGCACCCTGCGGTTCCTCATCCCTCTGGCAAGCCTTACCGGGCAGTCCATCACCTTTGTGGGCCGTGGGCGGCTGATGGAACGGCCTCAATCTGTATACGAAACGTTATATCGAGAGCAGAATCTCCATTTCGAGCAGGCAAACGGGCAGCTGACCGTGGCCGGAAGCCTGCGCAGCGGGGAGTACACGCTGGCGGGCAATGTGTCCAGCCAGTTCATCAGCGGGCTGCTGTTCGCCCTGCCCCTGCTGGCCGGGGACAGCACCCTGCACCTCATCCCGCCGGTGGAGAGCCGCAGCTACATTGAGATGACCCGGGCCGCGCAGGCGGCATTCGGCGTCACCAGCCATTGGCTGGACGACACCACCCTCTGCATCCCGGGCGGGCAGCAGTACCACCCCCGCGATTACATCGTGGAGGGCGATTACAGCCAGGCAGCGTTCCTCGCCGTGCTGGGGGCCGTCAAGGGCGGCATCACCCTTACCGGGCTGGCCGCCGAGACCCTGCAGGGCGACGCGGCCATTCTGGACATCCTGCGCCGCTGCGGGGCAAAGTTCACGCGGACCGAGGCAGGGCTTGTGTTCGAGCAGGCCCCGCTCCACGGCGTGGACATCGACCTGGCCGACTGCCCCGACCTGGGCCCTGTGCTGATGGTTCTGGGCCTGCTGTGTGAGGGGACGACCGTGATCCGGAACGCCGAGCGGCTCCGCATCAAAGAGAGCGACCGCATCGCGGCCATGGAGGCCGAGCTGCGGGCCTGCGGCGGCGTTCTTTCCAGTGAGGGCGGTACGATCACGGTGCAGGGCTGCAAACCGCGGCTCCATGCCCCGGAGGCCCCCCTCAGCGGCCACAACGACCACCGGGTGGTCATGAGCCTGACGGTGCTGGCGCTGGCGGCGGACATCCCGCTGGCCATCAACGAGGCCGAAGCCGTGCAGAAGAGCTGGCCCCATTTCTTTGACGCCCTCAAACTGCTGGGCGTGGAGGTACACTATGCTGGATAAATCCAAACGCTATCTCATCGTAGGCCTGGGCCTGCTGGGCGGCAAGTACGCCCTGGAGCTCACCCGGGCAGGCTACACCGTGGACGGCATCAACCGCAGCGAGGGGCACTTGCAGTTTGCCCTTGACCACGGCTATATCCGCAGCGGCAAGACCCACGATTTTGAGGACCTGGTGCAAAGCGCGGACCACATCATTTTCGCGCTTTACCCCACCGCCCTGATCGAGTGGTTCAAAACTTACGGCTCCCTGCTCAAACCCGGCTGCATCTTCACCGATGTCTCGGGCGTCAAAACCGGGCTGGTGGAGCCCATCCAGGCCCTGTGCCCGGACGGCGTGGAATTCATCGCCAGCCACCCCATGGCGGGCCGGGAGACTTCCAGCGTGGAGCATGCCGCCGAGGTCAACTTTGCCCCGGCCAACTTCATCATTACCCCGACGGAAAAGAACACCCCGGAGGCCGTCCAGTGGGCCAGAGAGCTGGCGGAGGTGCTGGGCTTCAAGCACATCTGCACCCTGACGGTGCAGGAGCACGACAAGATGATCGGCTATGTGAGCCAGCTGTGCCACGCCATCGCCGTGAGCCTGATGTGCGCCAACGATAACTCTTCACTGTGCGAGTACACCGGCGACTCCTTCCGTGACCTGACCCGCATTGCACGCATCAACGATAAAATGTGGGCAGAGCTGTTTTTGTGGAATAAGGAAAACCTCATCAGCGAGATCGACCAGTTCGATGCCGCTCTGCTGGAAATGCGCTCTGCTCTTGTGGCCGACGACCGGGATAAGCTGGAACAGATGTTCCGTCTTTCCACCCAGCGCCGCGCGGCGTTCGACAAAAAACTGCCCGAATAAACCGGAGGTGCTCCCATGCCCAAGCAGGAAGGCCAGAAATCCAAGCTTTTGACCCTTTTGCGCATTCTGGAACAAAAGACCGACGAAGAACACCTGCTCAATGTACCGCAGCTGGTAGAGCTGCTGGAACAGCAGGACATTCTTGCCGAGCGCAAAAGCATCTACAGCGATATCGACACCCTGCGCAGTCTGGGGTACGACATCCAGCTGCGGCGCGGGCGCGGCGGCGGCTACTGGCTGGCCAGCCGCACCTTTGAGCTTTCTGAGCTGAAGCTGCTGGTGGATGCCGTACAGGCCAGCAAGGTTGTGTCGGCACGCACCAGCAGTAAACTCATCCATAAACTGGAAGCCCTCTGCTCCGACTACGAGGGCACCCAGCTGCAGCGTCAGGTGTACGTGGATGGCCGCCCCAAAAGCGACAGCCACACCCTGCTTTACAGCATCGATGCGCTGCACAGCGCCATCAATGCAGGCAGAATGGTGCGGTTCCGCTACAAGGACGGCGGCACCCGCACCGTCAGCCCGTGGCAGCTGGCATGGGAAAACGGCTGCTACTACCTTATCGCTTATCAGGACGAGAAAGAGCCTGCGGGCATCCGCAACTACCGCGTGGACCGCATGTCTTCCGTGACGGTGCTGGGCGATGCCCGCCGGGGCAAGGCCGAGTTCCGCCAGTTCGACCTGCCCGCCTATCTGCGCAAGCACTTCAACATGTTCGGCGGGCCGGAGTACCGGGTCACCCTGCGCTGCACCGCCGACCTGGAAAGCGCCATGCGCGACCGCTTTGGCAAAACGCCGCTGTTCGTGCCGGAGGAAGACGGTGCATATTTCCACTTTGATGTGCCGGTATGCGTCAGCCCCCAGTTCTACGGCTGGGTGTGCGGCTTTGGCGGCAAGGTGGAAGTAACGGCTCCCGCCGAGGTGCGGCAGGGCCTGCGGGAAATAGCCAAAAAATTAGCGGAGATGCATCAATAACCGAAAAAAACGGCTCCTGCCCATTGGGTAGGAGCCGTTCTCATATATGGAAGTTATTCTTCAAATTCCAGATCACCGGGCAGGATCAGGTCCAGCTCGGCGGCAGGTTCTGCCACAAGGCGGCGGCTCTGGTGGAAGATGGCCTTTTCCAGCGTGTTGCGGGCAAGACGGCCGTTGCCGGCGGTGCGGCTGTCCAGCGCCTGACGGCGCTTGTAGTAGCCCAAAAGCGGGAAGGTACAGCCCTCGGCAAGGCGGTAGCCCTTGCCCTTTGCCAGCACGTTGGTGATGTCCAGCAGCTCGTCTGCCGTGTAATCCGGGAACTCGATCTTGTTGGGGAAGCGGCTGGCAAGACCGCTGTTGGCGGTAAGGAACACTTCCATCTCCCGGGTGTAGCCCGCCAGAACGACCACCAGCTCGTCCCGGTGATCCTCCATGCCCTTCACAAGGGTGTCGATGGCTTCGAGACCAAAGCTGTCCTGCTCGCCGCGGTAGAGGCTGTAGGCTTCATCGATAAACAGCACACCGCCGAGGGCACTCTCGATGACGCTGTTTGTCAGCGGGGCGGTGTGGCCGGTGTAGCGGCCCACAAGGTCGGCACGGGTCACTTCCACCAGCTGGCCGCCGCGCAGTGCGCCGATGGCTTTCAGATACTTGGCCAGAATGCGGGCAATCGTGGTTTTGCCGGTGCCGGGGTTGCCGGTAAAAATCATGTGCATGTTCACATCGGCAACTTTCAGGCCCTGGGCCTTGCGCTTTTGCTGGGCCTGCACGTTCTGGGCAATGCCGCGCACAAAATCCTTTACTTCGTCAAGGCCCACAATGGCATCTAGCTCCGCTTCCACGGCATCCACATCGCCGCGGTACTGGCGGGGCAGCAGGGCCAGCAGGTCAAACGGTTCACCGCTGCCAATGGCGGCCATCAGGCGGCTGCCGTCCACCGTCAATTTGGCGGGCGTTCCGGCGGTAGGAATGTCGTCCGCATCCAGAACGTACTCTGCAAAGGCGCGGTAGATGCTGTCGACATAATCGCGCATGGCGGTCATGCCGCTGGTTTTGCCGTACTGCGCGGCAACCAGGTCCCGCACATCGCTGCCCATGGCAAGCACAAGGCCGCACTGCGCCTTGACCCGCTGGGCCAGGTGGTTCAGCTCCCGCGCGGCAATGGCGGCCAGGCTTTCGGGGGTGAACGCCTGGGTGCGGCAGATGTCCCCCTCCAGCGCGTCCACGAACCGCGCGCCGAACTTGTCCGCCAGGGCGGTTTCGTCCCGGTTGGAGAAAAATACAAAATACTTGCCGGCAGCCTGCAATTCGCCGATCGCGCCGGGGGCCAGGGCGGTGCCCACATCCACCAGAATGCCGCGCTGCAATACATAGCGGCTGGTCAGCGGCAGAGTGCCGTCAATGGCCAGCGTTGCCAGCATGTTCAGGTAATTGGATGCACAGCTTTCGTAATGGTCAAAGGCCAGAACCTCGGCGTCAGACTGCAAGGCGGCATACAGGTCCTGCAAAAACAGCTTTTCCTGTGCGGGGCCGGGGTACAGGGCCAGATCCATCGTTTCAATCAGGGCGCTGTGCAAAAGTCCGCGGCCTGCCATCTCGTCCACAATGCAGGTCAGGGCATAGTGCCGCCCGGTACCGGTGGGGCCGCACAGCAGCATGCTGCCGCGGGCATGGGCGGTATCGGCGGTACCCATCACAAAGGGGCGGCGGAACGCCTTGACCACCTGCCCCACAAAGGCATCCTGCCCCAGCACCTGCTGGCGCACCCGGTCGGCCAGGCCATTAAAGTTTTCCGGGCCGGCTTTTACCGGTTCTGCTGCGGGGGCAGGCTGTGCGGTTTTGCCGCCCAGCAGGCCGTCCTGGCGCAGGCTTTGGGTCAGCTCGCTGCTCATGCGGCGCACACTGTCCGCGGTGGCGGCGCTGGCGCGCTGCACGGCGTTCAGGGCGTCCGCGGCAGATTTCTGGCGTTTTTGGCTTTCAGCCAAAGCGTCCAGCTGGGCCTGCATGGCGTTCAGGCTGTTTTGCGCGGCATCGCGGTCCTGTTTGGTAGCGCTGTGGCGGCCTGTACCGGTCACACTTCGCACCCAGGCATCGTATTGATCTTCCAGGCTCATGGCTTTGCCCTCCGTTATATCAGTCGGCTTTTTTTACGGTAATTTTATAAAAGTTTTTGGTACTGCACCCGGCGCGGCCGCCGCCCGCACACGCGCAGGCGCATGCACAGCTGGAAACACAGGCACACGCACACGCGCAGCTGGAATGGTTGGAGTGATCCGAACCGCCGCTGCGCCGCCCGGCACCACCGCCGCGGGTCTTTCCGCCCCCGGCCTTGAAGTTTGCGGGTGGGGGAACGCGATGGTAGCCTTCTGGCGGGGGCAGATTACGGGCAACATGGATATGGGTGTGCCCGTTGGAATACCAGTACCAGTCGTCGGGGTCATCCTCGCCAAAACCACCGTTCCAGATCCCGTTTGTGCGGGAAACGGAAACCGTGATCAGAGCAATCACGATAATGACCAGAAGGAGCACGAAGAAGAAAACCAGTACCTGGTCACTGTCGTCATAATACATTTCGCTGTCCGTTGCGGCAGCATCGGGGGAGTAGTTTTGTGCTGTATGGGCGGGAACGCTGACATGCACCGTGGCGCTTTCGCCATGGTCCAGCGGGCCAAAGTTCCACACAAGATAGTTGCCGTCCTGGCTGTCGTTATCGGCCTGGATACCGTCCAGCGCCACCCAGCGGATGGTCAGCTTATCCACACACAAATCATCGAACCAGCCGGGGGTAAAGCTGTAGTCGGCGTTGCCGTCCTCGTTCAGCAAAAACAGATGGGACTGGTGTACCTGGAACGCAAAGTGTACGCTGCTCTGTGCGCCGATGGTGGCGGCAATATCCGGCGGGAAGTAGGCGTTGATAAAATCAACCTTGGCAAAGGAACCGCCGTCATCCACGGAACTTACGTTAAGAACTGTATCCGGCGTCAGGTTGACCAGGCTGTCGTTGTGGCTGTTGGGCAGGCCGATGCGCACCCAGGTCAGCGGTTCATCCAGGCTGCCGCCGATCACGTTCCAGTCCAGCTCATAGGTGATATCGGCGGAGCCATCGGCGCGGGTGTCCACTGTTACGGTATAGTGGGTGATCTCATCCATGTCGCCGTCATCCGCATGGGCGGGCAGGGCGGCGGCAACAAACAGCAGCAGAACGGCCAGCATAGCCCACAGCTGCGCGGCAAAGCGTAAAACGGATTGTTTCATCACAAACCTCCCTGTGCGGGAACGGTTGTGCCAAGCTGGCAGATGTGTTCCATTTTCGCACTTTCTTCCCGCACACGGCGGCAGGCGGGGGCATTCCAGATCTTGTGCCAGGGGTCATGCAGGATGTTGCCCAGGCCAGCGCCCTCCCGCAGCCAGCTCTGGCAGGGCAGAACGGTGCCGTCCGGCGCAACGGCCATGTTGGAAAGGCAGGCCCCGCAGCTGGGCACCTGGGTAAAGCCAAGGTCCAACAGTACCGCATCCGGCAGCCAGCCGGGGCTGGTAAAGTTGATCTCCATGTGGTTTTGTTCAGCATAGGCCATCGCGGGGCGCAGCACGGCGGTCAGTGCTTCCGGCGTTAAGCGGGTGGCCTTGCTGGGGTCGGTTTCGGCCCCGCCAGTGGGAATTAGCCCGCTGCAGGTGGCATAGCGCACGCCAAGAGAGTTGGCCAGCGCCAGCGTTGCGGTGTAATCCTGGTTCAGGCTGCACAGTGGGGTGTTGATGCTGACGTTCAGCCCCGCCTCCACCGCATTGCGGATGCCGCTGATGGTGTCCGTATAGCCGGGGGCACCCACCAGCGTGTTATGGATAGCTTCATCCGCCGAATATAGGGTGACCTGCACGCTGTCCAGGCTGGCGTCCGCCAGTTCCCGGCAAAGGGCGCTGGTCAGCATGCGGCCGTTGGTGTTCAGCCGGGTAACAAACCACTGTGCGGCATGCACCAGGCTGACCAGGTCATTGCGCATGGTGGGTTCGCCGCCGGTAAAGGTCAGCTGCGGAATGCCCGCCGCGCGGCATTTTTGGATAACAGCCAGCCATTGGTCGGTATCTAGCTCTTTCACCGCGCCAAGGGGCTGGTTGGCGGCGTAACAGTGCAGGCATTTCTGGTTGCAGTGCCAGGCACCGTCCTTTTCCATGGAGCTTACCATCAGGTCCATACGGTGGGGGGCTGCCATATAGCGGGCGTAAGCGCCCAGGTCCATCGGCTGCACATGCACGGGCGGTTCCTGCCCGGCGGTCAGCGCGCGGAAGGAGGTCAGCATGGCATTCAAATCCGCGCGGATCTGGTCGGGAGCCGTTTTCGGGTAAACAGCAGCGGCGGTTTCCACAGCCTGGGCGGCAATGCCGGCCCACTGGTCCTCGGTGATCTCCTTGCCCTCAAAAGGCTGCAGGGCGTCCATCAGTCCTGCCAGCAGAATGGCCCAGGAAACGCTGAGCGGCAAAATATCCTGCCCGTTCAAAAGTGCAACAAACGGCACATTGCGCTGTGCTTTTTTGCAAGGGAGCAGGTGAATGCGCAGCACACCGGGGCCCTCCGGGTCCAGGGTGACATGGCGCACAACGCTTAGGTGCTGGTGCAGATAAGAGGACTCTGCACGCGATAAAAACATCATCTAAAACACTCCAAAACAGATTTAGCGGCCGAACACATAAAAGCAGTGCCGCTGCAGTGGTTGACTATTAAATAATTCACCCAAATGTGTTAAAAATAGTACAAAGAGATAATTCTGTCCCATTATACCATGTTAAGCAGGTGAATACAATCTGCAACCCCAAAAACCTGACGATGCAAAAACAAAACCCCAGGCAAGCCAGCGGCGCTGCCTGGGGGAAATGTACTGTAATACCAGAGAGAAAGCAGGCTGCGGTTCAGCCGCGCTTCATGCGGCCCAGCAGCAAATAATACCCCGCCCAGTCCAGCTTGCCGAACAGGGGGCTCTGCGTGCGCGCAGCTTCGGACAACATCCATAGCAGACGCAAGCTGTTCCAGCGGCAGGGCAGGTAATAGGGGCTATAACAGTGCTCATGGCGCATTGTATCCAGCAGGCTTTTCAGCCATGGACTTTGCAGCGCGGTGCGGGCTTTGGCGCGGCGTGCGGGCATGGCGTCGGGGTCCCGCCGCAAAATGTCCGCGGCACCCTCCGCCAAAACCTGCAATTCCGCGCGGTGCAGCGGCAGCATATCCTGCGGCGGGCAGGCAGCAGCGGTGCAGGCGGCGTTCAGCTTGGCAAAATGCTTGGGCCAAATTTCGCAGTAATTGGCGTGGTACTTGGTGGAAAGGGTGCCGGTGCGGCTGCAATCGTAAAAGGTTAGGGCGCTTTCCAGCACAAGGTAGCTGAAATCCGGCTGGCAGCGCCCCAGCAGAGCCAGATAATCCAGCACAAACTGCAAATCTTCGCCAAGGGTATAAGCCTGGTCAAAGGCAAGCTGCCGGGCGTATGTGCGCCGGTAAAGTTTGTTCCACGGCATGGCGATCAGGCAGTCCAGGTGCAGGCGGGCTAGGTCGCTCTGTTGGGCTGGGTGGGCTACTGCGGTTACAGGGGTGGTATCGTCCGGCTGCATGGTGTAGTGCCAGAGCACAAAAGCGTTGGGGGCAGCGGCCTGTGCTGCAAGGGCGGCGGCCAAAGCGCCGGGGCGCAGGGCATCGTCACTGTCCAAAAATACAATATACTCGCCGGTGGCGGCCCGTAGCCCGGCATTGCGCGCGCCGGAAACCCCGCGTTCCCTGCGGTGCAGTACCATCACACGGGGATCCTTTGCTGCGTAAGCGTCACAAATTTTGCCGCTGCGGTCTGGACTTTGATCGTCCACCAAGATCAGCCGCAGCCCGCCCGGCAGCTGCTGGGTCAGCACACTTTCGATGCAGCGGGGCAGGGTGGCTTCCGCCTTGTATACCGGAACGATCACACAGATGACGGGCTGTTCCATAGGTGACCTCCAAAATCGTACACAATGCGTACAAAATCATCATAAAAGCGTGCAGAAGAATAGCGCTGTGCCGTCTTTGCACCGGCGGTGCTCATCTGGGCGCGCAGATCCGGGTGTTCGTACAGCATGCGGATGGCAAAGCTCAGCTGCCCGGCCACATTGCCGTCACGGTCCACCAGCACGGCCTGGCTGCCGTCCAGATATTCCGGCATGCCGCCGCTGCGGGTGGCAAGCACTGGTCGGCCGCAGCCCATGGCTTCCACCGCCACAAGCCCGGCGGCTTCCTCCACCAAGGTGGGCACGCAGACAAGGTCCGCCAGGCGGTAATATTCCGGCATCGAATCATTGGGCACATAGCCAGTAAAGCGCACCCGGTCGCCAAGGATCTCGGCCTGCTGTTCCAACTTGCGTAAAAACGGGCTTTGCTGGGTACGGCCAAAAAACGGGCTGCCCACAATCAGCAGCTTGATGCGCGGGTCATGGATATTCTCCATCGCTTCCAACAGTTTGTGGATGCCCTTATCCGGCTCTAGGCGGCCGCAGAACAGTACAACAAAATCTTCCGGCGCAAAGCCGAGGGAAGCCCGCAGCGCAGCATCCGCCGGGCCGGGCACAAAGCGGGCGGTATCAATGCAGTTGTGCAGGATGTAGGCATGCTTGCGGTCCAGCTCGCTGGTTTTGAGGTAATCATCGCGGATAAACTCGCTCAGGGCCAGAATACCGCCGTAAATGGCGTCCATCTCATGGCTGCAGCTGGTCTGGCCGTGCAGGTGGGCCAGGCAACGCCGCTTGCCGAACATTTTGCTGATGGCGCTGCACTGGGTCAGGGTGCCGCCCTCCGCCACAATCAGGTCCGGCGTGGGCAGCTCCAGTGCAAGGGAAAGCTGAACCTTTTGATACCACGGGTCATACGGGGCGGCAACGCCAAAGCAGCGCTCCAGAAACACCATGGGGTAATACCGGCGCACGCCGCGGGGCTTGGCAACGTACAGCATTTTGGTGTGCTGCAGCCCTTGTGCCTGGGCGGCGGCTTCCGGGTCCGGGATGCTGGCGCACAGCAAATCCAGTTTGCCCGCCCGTTCATTTTCACGGATCAGGTGGGTGACAAGGGTTTCCACCGCGCCGCCCTGCACAGCAGGAACCGGCAGCTCCGGCGGCGGAACCAGCAAAATGCGCGGTTTGCGCGGTGTATTCGGCGAGCGCAGCGGCAAAATGGACAACCCCTTTTTTCGTTGGTTTGAAAGTTTGGTGTGGACGGAGGAATAGTTAGGAGGTAGGAGGTTAATTAGAAATTAGGAATGAGAAATTAGGAATTGGAGATGTTTTTGGGGATGTGCGGAACAGATAAAATATTTGTAGGGCGCGATGCCCTCATCGCGCCGGGGAGAAACGCAAAATGGTTATCGCAAACCTAAGGCAACACCGCACAATTCCCGCCTTGCGGCTTAAGCACCGCTCCGGC
>OGKG01004965.1_pt1 | contig 10708 bp, 8 predicted proteins | sample 1572201 | NCBI WGS metagenome assembly OGKG01 (sample SAMEA2582146, study PRJEB24529) | metagenome | biome: Human gut stool | place: China | collected 2011 | reverse complement strand
CCTTCCACTCGCTGGAGGACCGGCTGGTCAAGAACAAGTTCCGCCGCTGGTCCACCGCCTGCACCTGCCCGCCGGAGTTCCCGGTGTGCGTCTGCGGCGGCAAGGCCAAGGCAAAGCTGATCACACGCAAACCCATTGAAGCCAACACGCAGGAGCTGGAAGAGAACCGGCGCAGCCGCTCGGCCCACCTGCGGGTTTTGGAAAAGATCTGAGGGCGGCACAGCCCCGGAGATGTGAGGAGGAGATCACCATGGGTCAGGCAGCATACGATATGACAGAGGTTCGGCGGAGAAGAGCGCCGCAGGCACAGCCCAAAGTCCCGCTGCGGGTAGAAAAGGGCGGCAAAAAGCGGCTGAACCCCGTGCGGGCCGCCATGCAGCACGCGCTACAGCTGGTGGGCGTGGCTTTGCTGGTGGGCTTTGCGGTGAGCCTGCTGTGGAGCGAGGCACAGCTGGTGGAGCTGAATTCTCAGATCCAGAGCGCCAAGGCAGAGCTTGTGAGCGAGCAGAGCCAGTATACATACTACAACAGTGCCCTGAACAGCCGCACCAACATCACAAGTGTTGAGGAGACCGCCACCCGCCTGGGGCTGATGAAGATCGACCAGAGCCAGATCACCTACATCCGGCTGGATGAGGGCAGCGTTCTGGTGCGCAAGGCATCCGCTGTGCGGCAGTGGTCGGATCTGCTCCACGATGGGGCAATGACCATTCTTGCCTCTGTCAGAACGGCAAAATAAACCAAACAACGAAAAGCGTGCGGCAGCGCACGCTTTTTCGGTTTTCTTCGGGAGTACGCAATGCAAACACCATCCTCCAATCCCAAAAAGAACAGCGCCCGCCGCCGCAGTGCGGACCCGCACGCACGGCTCAGTGCCCGGCTGCGTCATATCAGCTTTGGTGCCGCCGTGCTTCTTGTGGTGGCCGCCGCGCTGACCGTGATCTACAGCCTGTACAAGATCCAGATCCGCGACGGTGCCACCTACCGCCAGTACGCCGCCGAGCAGCAGCTGCTGGACAGCACCATTCAGGCCACCCGCGGCGAGATCTACGACACCAGCGGCATCACGCTGGCCTCCACCAGCGTGGTCTGGACCATCTGGGCCGATCCCTCCTACAGCACGGCCCTGTATACCACCACCACCGATCAGGACACCAAGGCGGAGATCCGCACCATCGATGAGGCCGCCATGAAGGAGGTCTGCACCCAGATCACCCTCCGCCTGCTTTCGGGCGATGGCGAGAGTCTGGACAGCGTGGACACCACTTCGGCAGAGTACCAGACCCAGTATCAGGCGGTCTGCGATGCCCTCTCCCAAAACGAAAGCTCCTATCAGGTGCTGGCCACCAAGGTCAACAACGCCATCAAGCTCTCCATTGAGGAGTACGTCAAGACCTACAACAAGGCCCACAGCAAGAGCGAAAAATCCGCCGGTGCGCTGGAAAAGATCCTGGCCAAGCTGGGGCTGGGCCAGCAGGAGAGCGATGACGGCACCCCCACTGTCCGCAAGGGACGGGTGTCGGTGTCGGCCTCCAAGGGCTTCCAGCGGGATTACCCCTATGGCCGCTTTGCCGCCGCCGTGCTGGGCTTCTGCAATGCGGATGGTCAGGGCGTGTACGGTCTGGAAAACTCCTATGAGTCCACGCTGGCCGGTGTGAATGGCCGCACCATCACCCTGCGCAACGCCTACGGCAACGCCATTGCCGATGAAAACGCCACCACCTACGCCGCCAAGGACGGCTCCAATCTGGTGCTCTCGCTGGATGTGAACATTCAGGAGGTGGTGGAGCGCTACCTGAACGAGGCCGTGGCGGCCAACACCGTTGAGAACCGCGGCTGCGCCATTGTGATGAACGTCAAGACCGGTGCCATCCTTGCCATGGCCTCCAAGCCGGACTTTGACCCCAATGACCCACAGGATTTCAGTGCCAATCTGGCCTACCTGACGGAGCAGGTGCAGGCTGAGCCGGAGCTGTACACTATCTATAAAAAAGACGAGAACGGCAACTACCTGCGGGACGAGAACGGCCAGAAGATCGTGGATGAGGAGGCCGACTACACCGGCACCTACCGGGATATCCAATGGAAGAACAAGACCATCACCGAGCTGTACTACCCCGGAAGCGTGTTCAAGGTCATCACCGCCGCCATGGGTGTGGACAGCGGCAAGGCGACCTATTACACCACCCTGAACTGCTCCGGCGCGTACAGCGTGGCAAAGCAGACCTACCACTGCGCCGGCAGAAAGGCGCACGGGGCCCAGAATCTGGCCGAGGCCCTGCGCAACAGCTGCAACATCTACATCATCCAGCTGGGCCAGCGCGTGGGTTCCAGCCTGTTCTATGATTACTTTGATGCCTTTGGCTTTACCGAGCGCACCGGTGTGGACCTGCCCAATGAGACCAGCTTCATGCAGTATTACAGCAAGAGCCGTCTGGGCGAGGTGGAGCTGGCCTCCTCCGCCTTTGGTCAGGCCATGGCCGTGACCCCGCTGCAGGTGTGCACCGCCATCTCGGCGGCAGTCAACGGCGGCTACCTGGTCACCCCCCATGTGGTGGATAAGATCACGGACCAGAACGGCAATGTGGTGCAGGAGATCGGCACCAACATCCGCCGTCAGGTCATCAGCGAGAGCGCCAGCGAGACCATCCGCCAGATCATGGAGTTTGAGGTGGGCGACGGCACCCAGGGCGGCGGCGGCAACGCCTACGTTGCAGGCTACCGCATCGGCGGCAAGTCCGGTACCTCCGAGCAGCTGAACATGGACCGCCGCGCCGATGGCGACTACAAGAAAGTGGCATCCTTTGCGGCTGTCCTGCCCGCCAACGACCCGGAGATCCTGGTCTATGTCATGCTGGACGACCCCAACAATGTCCGCACCGACTATTCCTCCATTCTGGCGGCTCCGGTGGTGGGCAACATCATCAGTGAGATCGCGCCCTATCTGGGCATCGCCACCGACGGCGTGGACCGCAGCGGCACCACCGTCAAGGTGCCCAACCTGACGGGCAAGGAGTGGAGCAACGCGCAGGTGCAGCTGAACATCAAGGGCTTGAAGCATCACCTGGCCGAGAGCGAATCCGACCAGACCGCCGCCCTTGTCACCTACCAGTACCCCCGCGCGGGGGCAGAGGTGCCCTACGGCACCACCGTTTATCTGTATACCGATACCTATGAGGGCAAACACGCCGAGGTGCCGGACGTGACCGGCAAGAGCGCGGACTTTGCCCGGCAGATGCTGAACGCTGCAGGGCTCAACTGCACAGTCGAAGGCTCCGGCACGGTCCAGAGCCAGAGTGAGGCACCCGGCTCCAGCGTCCAGCGGGGAACCATCGTACATCTGATCTGTGGATAAAGGGGAATGAGAGTATGGAAGCAATTGCAGCAAACATCCTGTTGGAGGGCCTGGCCGTCAACGCGCTGGCCCAGTGCGAGACCCCGGTCACGCTGGTGACCACCGACAGCCGTGAGGTCTGCCCCGGGTGCATCTTTGTGGCGTTCCCGGGCGAAAAATTCGACGGCCATGATTTTGCCGCCAAGGCGCTGGAGAATGGCGCGCTCTGCGTGGTGCTGAACCACCCCGTGGAAGGCGTGCCGGAAGAGAAGAGTGTGATCTGTCCGGACAGCTACCACGCCATGATGGTGCTGGGGGCCAATTATCGCAGCCAGTTCCACCCCAAAGTGGTGGGCGTGACCGGCAGCGTGGGCAAGACCACCACCAAGCAGATGACCTATGCCGCCATTGCAGGCTTTGGCAATACCATCAAGACCGAGGGCAACCAGAACAATGAGCTGGGCCTGCCCCGCACCATGTTCCGCATCGGCAAAGAGACCCAGTACGCCGTGGTGGAGATGGGAATGAGCCACGCCGGGGAGATCGAGCGCCTGAGCAAGTGCGCCCGCCCGGATGTAGGCATCATCACCTGCATCGGGGTGTCCCACATCGGCAACCTGGGCAGTCAGGAGAACATCTGCAAGGCAAAGCTGGAGATCTGCGCCGGTCTGCCGGAGGGTGCCCCGCTGGTGCTGAACGGGGACGACCCCTTCCTGCGCAAGGCGGTCCTGCCCGACCATGTCCGCCCGGTCTGGTTCAGCCTGGGCGATGAGAACGCTGATGTCTGTGCCCTGTCCATCCAGCAGGATGAAAAGGGCATGAGCTTTGTGCTGGAGGATCACGAGGAGGGGACTTTCCTCGTAAAGATCCCCGCCATGGGCCGGCATAATGTGGCCAACGCGCTGGCTGCCTACTGCGCCGCCACCCGTCTGGGGCTGGATGCCCGCCGGGTCATTGCCGGTCTGGCCGACTTTGAGCAGACCGGAATGCGCCAGAAGGTGGTGCACGCCAGAGGCGTGGATGTCATTGAGGATTGTTACAACGCCAACCCCGACAGCATGAAGGCCGCGCTGGCCATGTTCAGGGAATATCCCTGCAAGCGCCGCTTTGCCCTGCTGGGCGATATGCTGGAGCTGGGCGATATCAGCCGCGCCGCCCACGAGGAGGTGGGCCGTCAGGCCGTGGAGAACAAGGTGGACTACCTCGTCACCTATGGCGAGCAGGCCAAGCGCATTGCCGTGGTGGCTGCTGCCAAGGGGCTGCCCACCCTCCATGCCGACACCTACGCTCAGGCCGCCGAGACCCTGCTGCAGAAAATGCAGCCCGGCGATGCCCTGCTGGTCAAGGCCAGCCGCGGCATGGCACTGGAAAAAGTGCTGGAGATCTTTTACAAGGAGTAACATCGAGCTATGATTCGTTTCGCCTTGATCGCCGCCTCAACGCTGGGGTTCTTCCTCACGGCGGCGCTCGGGAATCTGATGGTGCCGCTGCTGCGGGCGTTCCAGGGACGCTGGGATGAGCCCAAGGCCCGGCAGGCACCCGGGCAGGAAGCGCCGGATGCCGAGCCGGAGCGCCCGCCGCAGGCCCCCACCATGGGCGGGCTCTGCCTGATGGTGGGGGTGCTGGCTGCTGTGGGCGTGGGCTGGACAGCTGCCTGTGTGGCCCAGCCTGAGCTGCTGGGGGCCGAGAGCCTGTTCTCGGTCCGGCTGCTCACAGCGCTGCTGGGAGCTTTGCTCTTTGGCGGCGTGGGTCTGCTGGAGGATCTGGCCCGCATCCGCAGCCGTTCCGTGCTGGGCCTGCGGCGGCACACCCGCCTTGGGTTGGAAGCCGCTGCCGGTGCCGTGGTGCTGGTGCTGCTGGGAGCCAAAGGCTGCCTTGCAGCCGGGATCACCCTGCCGGGCGTGGGCTATGTCGATCTGGGCATTGCCGCCCCGCTGCTGTGGGAAGGGCTGCTGGTCGCACTGGCCGAGTGTGCCCGCATTGCCGATGGCATGGACGGCATCGTCTGCGGCACGTCCTTTGCGGCCATGCTGGGCCTGATGGGGGTGATGACCCTGCTGGGCTGGTTCCCGCTGGGCGTTCTGCCCGCCGCACTGGCTGGTTCCCTGATGGCCTTCCTGCTCTGGAACTTCCCGCCCGCAAAGCTGCGGCTGGGCAGCGTGGGCAGCCTGTTTCTGGCCGGGATGCTGGGGTGCGTGCCCCTGTGCATCGGCTGGCCCGGCCTCACCCTGCCGCTGGCCCTGCCCTTCTGGCTGGAGGGCGGCATGGTGGCCCTGCAGATCCTGGTCTGCAAGGCCAGCCGGGGCCGCAGGCAGCTGTTCCGCTCGGCACCGCTCCACCGCTGGCTGGAGCTGCGGGGCCAGAGCGCGGAACAGATCTTTTATACCTTTTGTGTCATTGCCATGCTGGGCGTGGCGCTGACCGTTCAGCTGGCAAAAATCAGTTAAGGAGGGGTGCAGTTTGGCAACACTCCGCAGAAAAAAAGCAGAGCCGTTTTCCGTCTTTCAGCGGGACCCCGGCCCCTGGCCGCCCATCCTGCTCAACTGGATGGCGACCCTGGCCATCATCATGGTGTTCGGGCTGGTCATGCTGTTCAGTGCAAGCTATACCACGGGCTATCTCCGCTTTGGGGACAGCTTCCATTACATCAAATCCCAGCTGCTCTGCACGGTGCTGGGCCTGGGCATGATGTTCCTGTTCTCCTATTTTGACCACCGCTTCCTGCGCAGAATGGTCAAGCTGGGCTATATCGTCTGCCTGATCTTGCTGGTGCTGGTGCTGTTCAGCAGCCCCATCAACGGCTGCCGCCGGTGGATCAGCTTCGGCGGCCTGACCTTACAGGCCTCCGAGGTGGCAAAGTTTGAGATGATCCTGCTCACGGCAGACATCGCCGCCAGGACCCCGCAGGTCAGATTCGGCGAGGTGCCCCTGCGCAAGTGGGTCCACCACAGCATCGTGGTGGAGCTCATCCGGCCCATCCTGTGGCTGGTGCCTGTCCTGATCCTGCTGGTGCTGGAGCCCCACATGTCGGGCATCCTGCTGACCACGGCCATTGTGGGCACCATCCTGCTGCTGGGCGGCAGCGGCGGCATCATTACCTGGGGCTGTGCCGGTGCCGCACTGTTCCTGCTGGAGACTTTGCTGAAGCACGTGGACTCCATCGACTACCTGCAGAGCCGTCTGGACGGCTGGACGCAGGATCTTGACCGGATGACCAGCCAGACCAAGCAGAGCCTGTACGCCATCGGCTCAGGCGGTGCCACGGGGCTGGGCCTTGGCAACAGCATCGAAAAGCAGCTCTGGCTGCCGGAGAGCACCAACGACTTTATCTTCAGTGTCGTGTGCGAGGAGCTGGGCTTCGTCGGCGCGGTGATCGTCATCGTGCTGTTCGTCCTCTTTCTGGTGCAGGGCTTCTGGATCGCTTTCCATGCCGAAAACCGGTTCTGCACGCTGGTGGGCATTGGTATCATGGCGCAGATCGCCTGGCAGGTGTTCTGCAACATCGCCGTTGTCACCAACACCCTGCCCAACACCGGCATTTCGCTGCCCTTCTTCTCCTCCGGCGGCACCAGTCTGATCCTGCTGCTGGCCGAGATGGGCGTTATGGTCAATATCGGACGCAACGGCGAACGGGCCCGTCTGGAACGGGAGGAAGCCCACGCCGAGCGGGAGCGCCAGCGCAAGGCAAAGACCATCGTGCTGGATACCGCGCGCAGAGCGCAGACAGAACAGTAAGGAGGAACCAAGATGCGTGTACTCATTGCAGCCGGCGGCACTGCCGGCCATATCAACCCGGCTCTGGCCATTGCGGGAGCCATCAAAAAGGCCGACCCCACCGCCGAGATCCATTTTGCGGGCCGGAAGGAGGGCATGGAGTACCGTCTGGTCACACAGGCGGGCTATCCCTTCCATCACATCGAGATCACCGGCTTTCAGCGGAAGCTGAGCCTGAACAATATCAGGCGGAACATCATTACCCTGTGGAATCTGGCACTCTCCGGCCCCAAGGCCAAAAAGATGATGAAGGACATCCAGCCCGACCTGGTCATTGGCTGCGGCGGCTATGTGTCCGGCCCGGTGGTGCGCTGCGCCGCCAGACAGGGCATCAAGACCGCCCTGCATGAGCAGAACGCCTTTCCCGGTGTGACCAACAAGCTGCTGGCCCCGGATGTGGACATCGTGTTTGCCGCTGTGCCCGCCGCCGTGGAAAAGCTGGGCGCACCCGAAAAGACCATCGTGGTGGGCAATCCCGTCCGGCCTGAGGTGTTCACCCAGGCGAAGAACCGGGAAGCCATCCGTGCCGAACTGGGCGCAGGTGACCGCACCGTGATCCTCTCCTTCGGCGGCAGTCTGGGTGCCCGCCGCGTGAACGAGGTGGTGGCCGACCTCTGCGCATGGGAGCAGAAAAATAAAAAGCCTGTCCTCCATCTCCATGCCACCGGCCAGTACGGCGTGCAGCTGTTTCAGGATCTGGAAAAGAAAAAGGGCTTTGCCCCCGGCGAGAGCCTTGTGGTGAAGGAATACATCAACAATATGCCCGAGCTGCTGGCCGCAGCGGACCTTGTCATCAGCCGCGCCGGTGCCCTGACACTGGCCGAGCTGGAGGCTGTGGGCCGTGCCGCTGTGCTCATCCCCAGCCCCAACGTGGCCGAGAACCACCAGTATTACAACGCCATGGAGCTGCAGAAGGCCGGTGCCGCTGTGGTCATTGAGGAAAAAGACCTGACCGGCGAAAAGCTGGTGCAGACCGTTTCCGGGATGCTGGCCCAGCCCGGCAAGCTGGCTGAGATGGGCCGCAATGCCCGGAGCCTGTCGGTGGACGACAGCCTGGACCGCATTGCAGATGCCCTGCTCAAGCTGGTCAAGACCCCGTAACGGAAGGAAAAAACAGAGGAAAGGAGGTGCAGCCGGATGCCGCAGAATGACCGGAACAGCCGGAACCGCAAGCGCCGCCGGGCCTACGATCAGGCCCGGGATGACCGGCGCGGCGGGCAGAGCACCCAGCGCCGCAGCAGCGCGGGTGCTGGCAGTGACCTGGGGTACAGCGGGTACGCAGGATATTCCTCCGGCGGCCACCCCATCACGAACCCCAATTATGACCCCGATGCGCCCCGCCCCAGCCGGTATACGGAGCGCACGGTGAACTACGGCTCCTACCCGGATAACAGCATCACCTTTCCCACCGGCGGGCGGAGCAGCCAGAGCGGCGCACAGCGCCCCCGCAGCGGGCAGAACGGCCAGCGGCGCACCTCCGGGGGCAACCAGCGGAACCGCCGCCCGGCCAGCGGCCAGAACCGGAACGCCCAGCGCCGCCCACAGAACGCCCAGAGCCGCAGCGGCCAGCGGATGCGGCCGGTGCAGGGGCAGAACGCCCGGCGTGACCCCGTCCGGCGGGAGGGCAGGAAAAAGCGGAAGCTGACCCGGGCCGCCATCCGGCGGCGCAGGCTCATGCGGCGGCTCACGGCCCTTGTCATGCTGCTCTGCGTCATCGGCGCGGGAGTCTACCTCACCGTGACGATGCTGTTCAAGATCAGCTCTATTCAGGTGCAGACAGCGGACGGTGTGGTGCAGGAGGCCGGCGGCTATACCAGCGACCAGATCCTGCAGGCGCTGGATGTCCATCCGGAAGAGAATATCTTCAGCTTTGACCCCGGCAGCAAAGCCGCCGCGCTGGAAAAGGTGTTCCCCATGCTGGAGGATATCCGGGTGGAGCGGGATTACCCCGGCACCGTGGTGGTGCGGGTAACAGAAGCCCGGCCTGCCTGGGCCATGCAGACCTCCTCCGGCTGGCTGACCCTCTCGGGCGGCCTGAAGATCCTGGAGAAGGATTCTGCCCAGCCTGCCGGTCTGCCCACCCTGTACGGCGGCGAACCGGTCTCTGCTGAGCCCGGCGAACAGCTGACCTTTGCGGCGGAGCCCAAGGCCGACAGCACCCCGGACAGCGCCGCCGACAGCAGCGCCTCCGGCACTGTTGAGGAGGAGGCGGACCAGCGGCTGGAAAGCCTGAACACCCTGCTGGCTGCGCTGGATGCCGCAGGCATGAGCGCCGACGTGACCCGCATCGAGTTTGCGGATGTGGACGAGATGGCCTTCCTCTATCAGGACCGCATCAGCGTCTGGCTGGGCACCCTGAACGAGCTGGAATATAAGCTCAAGCTGGCAAAGCACGTCCTGCTGAATGAGGACGGCAAGGGCTGTGCCGCGACCGACACCGGAAAGCTGGACTTCACCCATATCAGCATGTCCAGCACCCGCAAGTTCACCTTTGCACAGGGTGAGCCGGAGCTGCCCTCCGGCTACATCGTGCCTGAACCGGTGGAGGAAACACCCGCCGAAGAAGGTGTGACCGGTGAAACGGCAGAAGGCACGGCCACAGACGGCACTGCCCCGGCAGAGGGTGAAGCCGCCGCAGATGCCGCTGCCGAAACACCAACGGATACCGCCGCAGCCCCGGCAGGACCCGAAGCCGGACAGACGGCACAGCCGACCCCCGCCGAAGGAACGACCCCGGCGGCGGGCGATGCAGACCCAACCCAAACGACCCAATAAGGAGCGTGTAATGTTATGAAGCTGGAACAATTACTGGAAGGCGTGCCCTTTACCCTGGTGCAGGGCAGTCTGGATACCGAAGTGCAGGACATCATCTACGACAGCCGGAAGGCAGCCCCGGGCCTTGCCTTTGTCTGCATCGTGGGCACCCAGCGTGACAGCCACGAGTTTGCCGCGGACTGCGCCGCCAAGGGCGTGAGCGTGCTGGTCATCCAGCACGACATCGACCTTTCTGCCATGCCCGGGGTGACCGTGGTCAAGGTGGAGAACAGCCGCTATGCCATGGCACTGATGAGCGCCAACCTCTTCGGCAACCCTGCCCGCCAGATGACCATGATCGGCGTCACCGGTACCAAGGGCAAGACCACCACCACCCACATGATCAAAAGCGTGCTGGAGGCCGCAGGCCGCAAGGTAGGTATGATCGGCACCAACGGCATCTACTATATGGGACGCCACAAGGACACCGCCAACACCACCCCGGAAAGCTACGAGCTGCAAAAGACCTTCCGGGAGTTTCTGGATGCCGGCTGCGACACCGCACTGATGGAAGTGTCCAGTCAGGGTCTGATGATGGACCGTGTGGCGGGCGTGCACTACGATGTGGGCGTGTTCACCAACCTTTCGCCGGATCATATCGGCCCCGGCGAGCACAAGACCTTTGAGGAGTACCGCAGCTGGAAGGGACAGCTGTTCAAGCGCTGCGATGTGGGCGTGGTGAACATCGACGACGAGAACACCGCCGCCCTGCTGGAGGGTCATACCTGCAAATTGGTCACCTATGGCCGCGATGAAAAGGCCGACTACCGCAGATGAAAAGCCGGA
>OGKG01004957.1_pt1 | contig 10727 bp, 12 predicted proteins | sample 1572201 | NCBI WGS metagenome assembly OGKG01 (sample SAMEA2582146, study PRJEB24529) | metagenome | biome: Human gut stool | place: China | collected 2011 | reverse complement strand
TGAAAGTCAGGGCTTTGTGATTTTTTTAAGAATCAGGGAGTTTTGACACACCCTCACTGTCATTTTATTTTTTATCTCATACCTGAAGCTTTATTCCTTGGTAATCTGAATGCCCTCGGCCTCTTCGGTCGTTGAATTGCCTGCAGCATCGGTTACGGTGAAGTGAATGTGGTATTCGCCGGCAGGAGCGTCTGTAGGAATCTGAGGATGCTCGTGAAAGAGAGCTGAGGTCTCGCCTACATATTTCTCGTCTGTATAGGTGAATACATGTTCGTAACCAGCTGCTGTGTTGTGGAATTCCACTTCTATCTTGGCTATTTTGTGAGGAGCTTCGATTTGTGCCTCCAAGTGCATCTTCTGGCCAGTTACAGCCTTCTTGCTATCATCCTCGCCCACTTCCTTGAAAGTAATGGTTGGGGCTGTCTTGTCGAGTGCCTTGACTGTAAGGTCGGAAGTGAAGGTAGTGCTCTGACCCAACTTGTCGGTTACGACAAATGTTACAGTATAAGCACCAGGAGCAGCATCGGCAGGGATGTCAAGATGCTCGTGGAAGGTAGTGTTTCTCACACCGATGTATTTGCCCTCGGTATAAGATTGCTTGACGATGGTCTTGTTGCCGTCTTTTGCGGCGATAGTCACGTCAATGCGGGCAATCAAACCATCTGCCACCAAGTCGCCCTCCAAGTGGAGATCCTTGCCGGCGATGGCTTCCTTGGAGTTCTCCTTGCCTACCTCGGCAAGGGCTACAACTGGTTTTGCTACACTCTGCTTTGCATCATCATCATCGCTGCAAGATGACAACACTAAACTAAATACACAAAACAGCACTGAGGCTGCAAAAAATATAATCTTTTTCATTGTTTCTAATCTTTTTTATTTACTTTTATATACTTACAGAAACGCTTTGTTGTACACCAGAAGCGCACTGTTCGTCCATGTTTGTCAAACTGACAGGAGGGCTTCCTTGCCGCTTGGCTATCATTCTTCCAAGAGAACTCCTTATTATTCGAGTTATGGTTCGAGGAAGGAATCAGAAGTTCCAGGAAACCATAGCCGAGAAGTTTCTTCCAGGTTCAGGCACTCCCATCAGTCTGTAATAACTGGTGTGGTCGTAGTATCGCTTGCTCAACAAGTTTTCTCCACGAAGGGTTATTTCCAACTGGTTTTCACCAAGTTTGAACTTCTTTCCGATGCTGGCATTCAGGAGCTGGTGCCCCTTGGTCTTCTCCTCGGGAGGAACGATTATATCTTGCGTTCCCACTACTTGCCATTCCAAAGCCACGAATCCCGACTTGGCAGGATTTTGTGTGGGCAATAGATAGCGTAACTCTGCGCGAGCCGACCATGGGGTGGAGAACGGAAGGCCATAACCTTTCTTCTCTCCACTGAGCTGGCGTGCGTAAAGGTACTCGCCGTCGGCATCCAATTTCAAGTATGGAAGAATCTTCCACGAAACGCTTGCCTCGAAGCCCCATCTCAGTACCTTGGCCTGTGTGTAATAGTAGAGCTGCAAGCCCTCCTTGTACTGAGGCGTAGGATTGAGATAGATATAGTTGGGGAAATAGTTGAGATAAGGAGTCAACTGCATCGAAAGCACACCCTTTTCGCATACGATGCCCGCATCCACCTGATAACTTTCCTCAGGCTTCAGACTGGTGTTGCCTTTCTCATAACGGAAGATATTGTAGTTCACGCCGTCCATTCCCAACTCCTTGGCTATCGGCATACGGAAACTCTTGCCCACATTGAGTTTGAGCACCCAGTCGCCCAGCATCCGATTCACGCCCACCGACCAAGTGAAGCTGTTGTAGCTACGTCTCAGATTGGCGGAACGCTCCATGTAAGTGGAATCTCCTTGCTGTACTGTACCTTGCAGCACAGTTCCATCCATGGGAGAATCGGAAGTTGATGCCTTCAACGGTGTCTTGTACCAATCGTGATAGCTGTGAATCCTCACGCTTCCACGGTCGAATCTCGCCCCGGCGGTCAAGCTGAGCTTGTCGCTCAAATTCCACTTGTCCATGGCGAAGACACCAAAGGTCAACTGCTCGAAGTCTGGTAAGATGAATCCCCATCCTCCCTGGCGGTTGCGTTGGTACTCTACGTTGCCCCCTGCCTGCAGGTCGTGTTTGCCCATCTGCTGCATCGCCTTCACGTTGGCGGAGAAGGTTTGCTTCGTAAAACTTCTCTCCAGGGTGTTCGTCGGTATCGGCATATAGCCATGCGACACTGGTTCGGCAAGTTCGCGCTGTCGGTTGTTTTGGTAGGCGAAATTACTTTCCAGCATGCCATCCGCCCAATTCCAGTCGGTATGATTTGATACCCAGAAGTGGTTGACGGTATGGTAAGGCAAGTCGATGTCGCGACGCGAACTGTCATAATCGATGTCCGACAATCTCACCTCCAAACCGTGAGCGTTGGCAAAGAAACCAGCCTTTGCATTCACATCGGCAATGCGAAAAGAGGTGTTCCACCTGTCCCCAGCATATCCGAGCATCAGATTCCCATCCATTTCGCGTCCTGCCGTATTGCGAAGACGCTGGTCCTTGAGCTTAATCCAATAGGAGTAATACTCGATGCTGTCGGCAGGAACCTTGTAGTCGGCGTAATCCATCCATGTGGCATTCGCTTTATACCAGAACTTGCCATTTCTACCTGTCAGTCGAACCGATGAGCCTATCGACTCATTGTTGGTTCTGCCAAAGAGATTCACCTGTCCTGCAAACTTCTTCAGCGGCATCGTGTTACTCTTCAGATTGATGACACCACCGATGGCATCGGAGCCATAGGTGAGCGAGGCAGGCCCCTTGATGACCTCAGCTTGGTCGATGGCATACTGGTCTATCTCCAGACCATGGTCATCGCCCCATTGCTGTCCCTCATGCTTGATGCCGTTTTCTGCCACCAACACACGGTTGAAGCCCAAGCCTCGAATTACAGGCTTCGACTCTCCCGAACCTACATTCATTGCCTGCACACCAGGCAATCGGCTCAGCGTCTGCATCAGCGAACCGCTGAAATTTTCCTCTATGAATTTTTGGTTTGCCCTCATCACATTGAGGGCTGACTTCATCTGTATTTCTTTATTGGAGCTTCCGCTTACTACAACTTCTTTTAGGGATACACCATCCCTCATCATCCGCTTGACACTGTCTGCCTGAGCCGAAATCCTCACCGAATCTTTAGGTAAGAACATAGCCTTGGCACTTGCCGTAAGCGCATGAAACAAGTTGATGAAAAGAGGAAGCACAATATATATCAGCTTCTTGTTTTTCATCATAAATCTTTGAAAATCAATCGGCTAAACCGACCATAAGGAAGCTAAATCGCCCGTCAGGATATAGCTATAGCCGATTTTGGTTTTGATTAATCATCAAAAAAACTACAAAGATAGGAATACAGGTGGAGCACGAGTAGAATGTACATCGCCTTGGCGGGTCTTGACAAATGGGCAAGACATGACAACGGCGATATGAACCATAGCAATAAACACTGCTATGTGAACGATGTTTGGTACCACATATGGCAAACTGTGCAATTGGCAGAGTACGCACTCGTGCATGAAGTTCTGCTCGGCTGTGAGATGTCCATCGTGGTGGATGTGATGCTAACATTCATAACAATAAGATGTAACGGCACTACCCTCCGCCTCCGAGTGGTGGTGGAAGGTGAAGGCGAGCATCATTGGCAGATACACCAACATCAGCAGCCAGGCAAACCGCATTCTTCTATTGTTAATAATACGCATTATCCCAAACTTTTTATCTCGTTATTAGCATGAGTTTCTTAAGGCGAATGCTCATGTTACCTAACGGGTACAAAGATAACACTTGTTTTTCAAAACGCCATCAAACAACTCATGGAATTATCACTTTTTAGCAATTTTTCCGTAGTATCAATAGTCCGTTAAATTTTTCTTCAAAGCAAGGGTTTCCTATTGCTCACAGAAGGAGACGCTTACACATGGCATGGGAGATAGGCTGATGCACAGCGAGATATACCGATACTGGAAGATATGGCAGATGTTTTCACCAACTCGATTTTTGTATAACAATCTGTCGAGAATCCAAACAGCAATAAATCTCCGAAAAGATTTTGCCGTTTGGATTTAATATTGTAGATTTGCGGTGTTAAAATGTATGGAGGATTATTTATGAATACAATAACTATAGACAATAACACATATAATAGTATTGTCAGATATGCTCAACAGAACAATATTAGTGTGTCTGAAGCTGTTGTAACAGGATTGAATTCTTTTCTGGAGAAATTTAAGGAAAAGATTTCTACGAAAGAAAAATATTACATATCCCCTGAAGTGAAAGCTTTGGAGGTTGGATTCAACTGCCCACAAGATTTGTCAGATGACTACAGAAAAGAGCGTGTGATTTAATATAGTTTTGTTGTATGAAAACCCTCCTCACTCATCGTCTCTCTCAATCTGAAATCAAGCAATTGTGCGCCTTGACTCAAGGCGAGCATAACGACAATCTTAAAGAGGAACTATACCAATTGACATTGGATGCCAACCGCTGTGTAGCAACCAATGCACTTTGGACGTTCACCCATTTCGCGGTGGCAGACAACGAGTGGCTTTACGCCAAGCACGACCAGCTTATTGACCGTTGCTTGAATGAAAAGGACACAACGAAGCTCCGCCTTATTCTCAGTATTCTTCTTCGCCAACCTTTTGAAAAAGAAACCGTCCGCACCGACTTCATTGACTTTTGCCTTGCGCGTTTCACCGATGTCCGAGCGCCATATGCAATAAGGGCATTGTGCATCAAACTTGCCTACGAACAGATGAAGTATTGGTCCGAACTGCTTAACGAGCTGCGCCAAATGCTCGATTTGATTTCCAACGAGCCATTATCTCCTGGACTTCGTTCGGCTTGGAGACAAGTGATAAAGAAAATAAAAGCATAAAAACTATAAGTATGCGAAAAAATGTGTCAGAAGTGTCAGCAGACGCATAGTCCATTATAAATCAGAGAGTTGAGGGCTGATAGATAGCTGTTCGGCCAGGGTTATCTGCCAGCCATCTATCAGTTGTCTACCAGTTATCTATCAGTTCTCCGACGAGAGACATGGCGAAGTATGCTTGCCGCAAATGAATTGTTCTACGATTTTCATAAGTTCTTGTCAAGTATCCTGTCGAGCATTCCTATGTAATAGAAAGGAAGGTTTATTAGTCGGAAAGTTTTACCGTTTGGAGTTGTCACTTCGTCTATGCTATATTTGCCGGGCCATATCCTAACGGCGATGCCGGTTGCTTCAGTTGTGTCCATAAACGAATGCAGTGATCGAAGGTGGGCATTGGTGCCCGACTTCACCTCGATAGGTACTATAGTGGCGTTATGCTGCCATACGAAATCAACTTCGGCTGTGGCTCCCTTTCTGTCTCTAACCCAGAAATACTGTTCGTTTCTGTAGTTGCGGTCGAGCACGATGCGTAGTTCTTGGGCTACAATCTGTTCTGCAGCATGTCCTTTCCATACATCAAGCAGCGAGCTGTTCTGTAAGTATTCGGTTTGTATATCAACCGAGAAATTCATTATTCCAGAGTCGAGCCATATCAGTTTTGGTTGTCGTGTAAGTGCAGGTATTGCTGGAGCCTTCACTGTTGTTACTGGATAGTCGAGACTGAGTAGAAATGCGTTTTGCAGCACTTCAAGCGCCTCATGTACCTCCTTACTCGTGTAGTTGCTGCCGCCGAAGCGGTTGAACGTAATGGTCTGTCCAGCCTCTGTCCATCCGTGTGTAAGCAAGTGGCGTATCACGTTCACTTGATTGGCGTTCTTTGCATATTTCTCAACATCCTCGTTGTAACCGTTAAGCAATGATCGGTATATTGGCGAAAGCCTTGAGACATCCTCATTTGTGGTATACTCTACAAGAGCTTCTGGCATACCTCCAACGAGTGTGTACTTGTTGAAAAGGGCTATGAGCATATCGTGGTAGATAGGCGAGACGTTTAGCTGGCGTATCATCTCTGCCAAAGGTTCGTTAGCTGTAGCGTTCAAAAATTCGAGGAACGAACATGGACGTAGCGACATGTATTCCACACGTCCTACCGGAAATGATATGCGTTGCTTTATAAGTGTCTGTAGCCTTGACCCGGCAGCTACGATGTGCAGCCATGGCATTTCTTCATAGAAATAGCGGAGCAGTCCTACGGCTTTAGGTTCGTTTTGTATCTCGTCAATGAACAGCAATGTGCGTTTGCTTTTGTCTGCAACAATCTTTTTTTGCAGACATATATACTGGAATATTTCAGCCACATTGTCTGATATGCCGAATGCCTTGGCATCGCTACTTTGCTCAAGATTCAACTTTATATAGCAGTCGTACTGCTTGCTGAATTCGTCAATAAGAGTAGTCTTTCCAACTTGTCGTGCTCCGCGTAATACAAGAGGTTTCCTGTTCTTACGTTTGCCCCATTCGGTCAAATCTTCGATTAATAGTCTGTGTATCATAATAGTTATATCGTTAATTTGTATTGCAAAGATACAGCTTTTTCCTAAAACATAGGCAAAATCGAAGTAAAACTTTCCTAAAACATAGGCAAAACCGAAGTAAAACTTTCCTAAAACATAGGCAAAATCGAAGTAAAACTTTCCTAAAGCATAGGCAACAAACTGCGAAACTCCCGCACAACTGGAGTGTTGTTCCAGTGCTGCTTTTTGTTGTTTCGGTGGCACCGAAGTGTTATTCCGGTGCTGCCGGAGTTTTGTTCCGGTGCTACCGGAGTTTTATTCCGGCACTGCCGGAGTTTTATTACAGCAGTGCGGGAATTAGTATTATTAGAAGTTTCCAAAACATCATATCATTCACCACGTAGGTGCATATATCGTCAAGATCGGGCAGAGAGTCGGCCTTTGTCAATTTGATGTCGCATTTCTTGCAGAAATCACTGGAATGCTGCGTCGAGCATTGAGTCTGTTAGTATCATAAATTTCAGTTTTTGCTTACAAGTTTAGATAAAATTTCCGAATTATAAGCCAGTTGGGATAAAAACAGAAATGGATATCTCCGAGTGCTCGCTGATAGGCTGGGAGATAGGCTGGGAGATAAGTCGTTTCGGCGCTTATCTGTCAGCCTTTATTCTGTTGATACACAGTGAGATGTGCCGTTGCTGGAAGATATGGCAGATATTTTCACCAACTCGATTTTTGTATAACAATCTGTTGAGAATCCAAACAGCAATAATTCTCCGAAAAGATTTTGCTGTTTGGATTTAATGTTGTAGATTTGCAAATATGAAAACCCTCCTCGCTCACCGTCTTTCTCAATCTGAAATCATGCAATTGTGCGCCTCTACCCACGGCGCGCATAACAATCATCTTAAGGAGGAACTGTATCAGCTTACGCTTGACGACGACCGCCGTGTAGCAACCAATGCGCTGTGGGTATTCACGCATTTTGCTGCAGTAGACATGGAGTGGCTTTACGCCAAGCACGACCAGCTTATTGACCGTTGCTTGAATGAAAAGGACGCTACAAAGCTTCGTCTAATGCTCAATCTGCTTCTTAGTCAGCCTTATACCGAAGAAGACATCCGTACCGACTTTATTGACTTTTGCCTTGCGCGTATAACCGATGCCCGAGCATCGTATGCAATAAGGGCGCAGTGCATCAAGCTTGCCTACGAGCAGATGCGCTACTGGCCCGAACTGCTTGATGAACTGCGCCAGACATTTGAAATGATTAGCTGCGAACCGCTATCGCCTGGGCTGCGTTCGGCTTGGCGGCAGGTGATGCGGAAATTGTAGTTTCCAATCGGCTGTATACAATTATAGATTCATTTTTCCTCCGATTTCTTTGCCAATCACATTTTTCTTTATACCTTTGATGACAATAATGTTGCCAAAAGTGGCGGGATGTTTTTTGCCAAGCATACAGAGTATGTGTTTTTCTATGCAATTATGCGCTGTGTACTGTTTAAGGGAACGGACAAAGTGTACATTATTGATGACAAAACTTTTGGTGGTCCTCTCTTTCAACAATACAATAAAGCTATAGAATGGTTGAAAGGCAATAGGCATTGGACGTATTTCTGTTTACAAAATTGTCAAAAGCCTTAAAGAAATTGGAGTTTTAGAACATAAGGGAAGAAAAAGTGATGGAAAGTGAGTTGTGAAAAACAATTAAGAAGTTAATATTTCCGCTTCAAAGGCTTGTTATTCCGCTTCGTCAAATAATATGCTGTTATGTGAAACCTGTTTGCTAATTTTACAAATAAAAAAAACAATAGTAACTATTCAGCGAATATGTATCGCTGAATATTTACCTTCATAGGAAAAATAAGTTGATTTAATTGTCAAAGTAAGTCAACTTCATAAGGCGATGATGCCGACTTCCTAAAGACAAGCAAAAGCATGTCTAAAAAGTATTATCTATTAATTTGTCATTAAATGTTGCCCTACGGGCTATATGTAGTGAAAGTTGAAGATTTTTTTAAAAAACGTTTTAACTCACATGAAAAGTATGTATCTTTGTAACATTAATATATTACTATTATCTAACTATTAAATAAATATTTATTATGAGACAATTGGCATTTAAGTTGGTGTTTTTAATTCTATTCTTCATGATGTGTGGTTTCAATTTGGTAAACGCACAAAGTTTTGAGGGAGTATGGTCACCTTCAAATGAGAAGATGATGTGGGGTAAAATGAAAATAAATAAAGTAGATGAGAAACATTATAAGGTACAAATGAAAACCACTGAAAAAATGTTGTCTTGCATTGCAGATTTTATTGACGGTGAGTTGCATTGTACTTTTATGGATGAGGTGAATTATGGAAAATGGTGGTTAGGAACATATGATGGAGAAACTGGTAATATTCTTCAAGGAGGAGAAGGAAACAGTTTTGGATCAATCGGTCAGGTTACAAAAATCTATGATGCATCTTATAATAGAAGATATCATTGTGCAACAAAAGAAATTGGCTACATTAAATTTATCTTGAAACAAAATGACGATAATATAGAACTTCATACTTGTTTCTCCAGTGACTATCTTGCTAACGATAGAGTTGTCTTCTCTCAGTCTTCATATTATGTAAAGGTGGATACTTACACTAATTGGTAGATTTCGATATCTTTATATTATTTAGGGTGTGGTTACGATGATAACGATATGTAATGTTTGTAGTTAAAATGATTTAAAATATTTGATATGATGTGTGTTAGACTTTGCTGCATTTTTATTTTTGATTACATTTGTCTTGTAATTTAATCACTTTTAATCTATTTGTTAATATGAAGTTAAAACATGTGTGCATTTGCTTGCTTACAATTGTTGTAAGTTTGTTACCGATATCAAACGTTTGTGCACAAAATACACAAACGAATTGGACCTTCATGGGGAAGGTCCTTGCAGTATGCAGTATAGAAAAATACTGGGACAAAGAAACATGTATTAGGAAAGAAACAGAATGGGTTCTTTTATACTCTTCATTTGATGGAGAAAAAATGGCATATAAAATCTATGTGCCTGCTAAAGATGAAGCTTTACAAGTGAAGAAAAGTCTGTATTATAATGGAGAAACCATAGAGTGGTCACGTAATGGTAAATACATAACCAAATTTCCTTCTTTATTAGAAATGTATACTCATTATGCTATTGGTAAAGGACAAGGTTATTATTTTAATGTTACTGATATAAGAAAGGATTGACCTATAACCCCATCTGTATCAACATCGACAGAATATTAGGACAACTTGTGAATAGTGTATTACATATCTCATAAGTTGTTTTTTTTTAACTATTCAGCGAATGCCATAGCATAGCTGTCCGTGCTCCCCCAAAGGGCACGGATAGCTTTATATGGTGATAAGTCATGCTTTTTTGCTGTTTCTACAATAGAGTGCAGTTCCAAGAATGCGTCCGCTCCAAGTTCAGACCGGAATGTGCCGGAGTTTTTCAATTTGATTTTCAGTTTTCTAATTCCACGTTCACTGGCGTTGTTGTCCGACGGAATCAAAGGGTCTTCAAGAAAATTGAACATGTAGTCTCTGCACTTGATCAATCCGTTCTTCAAACGCTGAAAGTCTTTGTCAAGACTTGTGACACTCTGCTTGAGTGTATCATCAAGCCTTTTAAGCCACGGTTCTTTAGGAATGATGTCTTGCGGATGCTCGTTACGTTCATGTATGGCTTGTTGCAGAATGCTTTCAATGCGCCTTGACCGCTGCTGTTTGTCATCAACCTCATTCAGATATTGCAGTTCTCGCAGAATGTGGGCAAGACATACTTGGTGATTCAAGAAATGCAATGCAAAGTATGCACTGTGACGGTCTGTCACCGCAATCATACGCTCAAGTGATTCGCCGAATCTGTCCGTCAGTTCCTTGCCGCTCCGTCCATTCCCCCTGAACAGCAAGGTGAAATAGACGGTTTGGGCAATCCAAGCCCAATCGAGTCTCTTGTTGCAGTAGCATCCCGACTCGTCAAAGCCAACAACGGCTGACTGCATGATGTGTTCCTTTATTTTCTTGATTGCTGGCTGTGCCTTGGCTTTCGCGTCATTAATCCAGTTTACAAGTGAGCCTTGCGTCAGTTCAATGCCGAATATCTAGTGAAATATATTCTCAATACGTCCATAAGGAAGAAATTGTACGACAGAAAGATACACGGCAAGTGACTTCACGCTGGCATCGTATATGACGGCATAGCCTCCGCGTCTGCGTGGCTTGTGTGACTGTACCGTAGCTCCACATCT
>OGKG01004955.1_pt1 | contig 10732 bp, 8 predicted proteins | sample 1572201 | NCBI WGS metagenome assembly OGKG01 (sample SAMEA2582146, study PRJEB24529) | metagenome | biome: Human gut stool | place: China | collected 2011 | reverse complement strand
TGGGAAACAGATTAAACTGCTGGAACACCATTCCGATTTTTTCACGGACATGATTGATATCCACAGATGCATCTGTCATGTCTGTGCCCTCAAACAGTACGTGTCCGCTGGTTGGAACTTCAAGTAAATTTAAGGAACGAAGGAATGTTGATTTTCCACAGCCAGACGGGCCGATCAATGCCAGTACATCTCCTTTTTTTATAGTTGTAGAGATACCTTTTAATACTTCGTGATCTCCATAGGATTTGTGCAGATCATTTACTTCAAGAATCACTGTATTATCGCTCATTGCTTCTTAACTTCCTTTCTAACAGATTTACCACTTTGCTAAGTCCCATTACCATAATAAGGTAGATCAGGGCAACTGCGATCAGCGGCATAAATGCCTCATAAGTTACACTTCGTATGATATCTCCGCCTTTCGTCAGATCCATAAGTCCGATATAACCACTGATAGATGTCTCTTTTAAGAGACTGATAAACTCATTACACAGTGCCGGAAGTATATTTTTTACCGCCTGCGGCAGAATGATCGACATCATTGTCTGCTTGTAATTAAGTCCAAGGCTTCGTCCTGCTTCAAACTGTCCGATATCTACTGCCATGATTCCGGAACGGACGATCTCAGCAACGTATGCTGCAGAGTTTAAACCGAATGCAATGACTGCCACAACAACTTTTCCGGTATCAATACTCTGGAAAATAACATAATAGATAATCAGTAACTGGATCATTACAGGTGTTCCACGCACAATGGTAAGATAAAGTTTACACAATGCGTTTAAAATTGTCAGTCCACCGTTTCTGTCATGATTGGTACGCACGATCGCGATCAGGAAACCAAATACAACTCCGACCAATAATGCAAGCACCGTGATAAGCAGTGTATTTCCAAGACCTTTTAACAAATACACATAGCGGCTGTCCTTTACGAAGTTATCATAAAATTTCTCACTCATTCCTGCTTTTTCTGCCGAAACCGTATCATCTTTTACAATGATAACCTGTTTTGATGTCGTATAAGTATCCGTAAAATTAACATTCTTTTTCCGCTCTTCTGTCACGGTAAAGCCGGCAGCTCCGATATCAACTTTGCCTGTTGAGATTGCCGGAATGATCGAATCAAATGCCATATCCTCGATCTTTAATTCCATGCCAAGTTCATCTGCGATCGCCTGTGCCACTTCCACGTCGATTCCTGCATAATCCTGTCCGTCCACATATTCATATGGTGGGAAAGTCGCATTGGTCGCCATGACCAAAGTTTCCTTTTTATCACTTGCAGCCTGCTTGTCACTGCTCTTGCTTCCACAGCCTGTCATCATACCTACCGCAAGAGCAGCCACCAGAACGGCTGCTAAACCTCTTTTTAACTTCATAATTTTCTTCCTTTCTTCCGTCTTCGCTTTCGCCTTAAATTTATAAATATACATATATATTGTATAATATAACACCGTCAGCCCCTCAAAGTCAATCTACCAATAGCGTTTTCTACGAAAGAGGATCATAGAAAAGATCACGATCAGGACTGCTGCCACCAGAACCCCCACATAACCATAACGCCAGTGCAGTTCCGGCATATATTCAAAATTCATGCCATACCAGCCTGCCAAAAGGCTGAGCGGCAAAAAAATAGTTGTTACAATTGTCAGGATCTTCATAATATCATTCTGTCGGATAGAGATCTGCGACTGGTAGATCTCCCAGATCTCCATGGCATACTCCCGCATGATCTCCATATCATCTGCCAGCCGTTTTGTCCTTGTGATGAAGCGTGAAAAGCACTCCATTTCTCCCGGATCTAAAAAGCCGCCCTCCCACTCCATCAGATCATCCGCCAGTTCCGTCAGTTGCTGATAGTAACGGAACAACTGATAAATGCTGTGTTTCATGGTATACATTTTTTGCAGGAAAAAGCGGGCATTATCCTTGGGGATCTCTTCTTCCAAAGTTGCCAGTTGTTTGTATATGACATCCAGCACATGAATATCATTTTCAACAAGGATCTGAAACAGCCGGTAGAGCATGGCTTCCGGTGTCTTTTTCCCATTTTCCTTACGCAGACGGTCCATGATCCCCTGCAAATAACCGTCAAAATCCGCAAAACAGATCCCGTCCTCCCATACGACAAAGGCAAACTTGGAAAAGGTATGTCCCTGTCCCAACAGCGGCACAGTCTGCTTTTTCCCCTCTACTTTTTTCTCCTCCTGCAAGGGCACCTGCATCTGTACCAAGAGGTCGTGATCTTTCTTTTCTACCAGACAGGAGTGAATGGCCTCAGGATCGATCAGATCCTCTTTTCCCTCCTCCCATGTATAAGGATGGATATAACCGCAGCCATCCTTTTTTTCCAATAAAAAATACATACTAAGTGGTATCTCCTATCTCTTTTCTACCTCTTAGTATGTATCTTTTTCTATCCTGTCTATACGATTTTAAGATAAATCAATCTTGACTTTTTTCACTTTCTTCTTTGGCAGATCGTCATCTTCCTCCTCTGCTTCCGGCTCGGATGCCTGTACCAAAGCCTCGGTGATCTCATTGATGTCATGATAACCGTCTACCACATTGCCGATGTTACTGTGGAGATTGTTGATACTTGCGGAGATCTCCTCCATGGCTGCGGATGTTGACTCGATATTGTCGTTGATATTGTTGACATTCTCCAAAGTCGTGTTCATCAGGCTTTCCAGTTCCTGTGCCTGCTTCTCGATCACATTGGCACGGTGCAATACCTGGGAAGTATTCTCGGCGATCTCCTGGAATGAGAAGTTGACATCATTGGCATTCTGCGTACAGATCTCCACAGACTTCTGTCCTGTTAAGATCTCCTTTTGTACCTGTGCGGTCTGCTCCTCGACACCGTTTAAGATGCCATGGATCTGCTCTGTGAACTTGGCGGAGTCATCAGATAACTGACGGATCTCCGTTGCAACAACAGCAAAGCCCTTGCCATGCTCTCCGGCTCTGGCAGCCTCGATGGAAGCATTCAAAGACAGAAGATTGGTCTGGGATGTGATCTGATCCAGTGTCGCTAAGATCTCGATAATCTTGGCATTTTCCTCGGATAAAGACTGGATGGAGGAAGCAACCGTTTCCATGCGCTTGTTGAGATCCTGCATCTGGGAAGACAGGTCTCCTACCAACTGACCGCCTGTCTGTACCTGGGTGTTGGTCTCGTTGGAAGCCCCCGCCATGCGGGTACTGCTGTCCGCGATATCCTTGATCTGGGAAACCCCGTTTTGTACCATGCCCTTGATCTGCTCAATATCTCCGACCTCTGCCACTGTCCTGCGCGCAATGTCCTCGGTAGCCTCTGCGATCTGATCAGAGATCGTGCCGGTCATAGTAATATTGTCATTTAACTTGCCACTGGTCGTATCTAAGACACCAACAGACTTACCGATCTCTGCTAAGAGTTGTTCTGCCTTTTTACGCTCCTTTTCGCTTGCCTTGTGGGTCTTGCGCAGTTGGTGGAACTGTTCTTTGGTCAGGCGGCAAAGAGAAATATATACCAGCATGCCACTGACAATATAAACAACGCACATTGCCATGGCATCCGTCGACCAGGAATCTCGCAATTCCTGTGTATAGTGGAAATAGAAATATACCATAGCAGCCGCACTGATCGCCGACTGCATGATGATCGGTCGGATGTCCTCATAGATCACAACAAAAAAGATCGACAAGAAAAACATCAGATAATTGGTCGTGCAAGGAAAGGCTATCATCAGAATGATACTGATCGCCGACATGAGTACCACCATAGCATACATCATGACCACCGGATGTACCTTTTTGTTCAAGAGTAACAGGAGCGCCGTAAAGATCAGTCCTCCGATACCCATCGGGATGACCTGTACGATCCCGGTAAAAAATGTATTTACGATACAGCGAAGCACAATACAGATCAAGAGTGTGATCGCTAATATTCTGTTTTTGTTACGAATGACGTCATTATAGTCCATCGTCTTATCCCCCTCGTTTACTATACAAGTGTACAGTTTTCCCCTCAACTGCCCTGTGTATGAAGATAAATACATTATACAATAAGAAAGTTTATTAGGAAAGTATTGTTAAAAAAATTTTTCGTGCTATTATATCTAAAGCGAATTTTGATATATAAGGAAAGGAATGCAATTATGGCAAAAGATACAACAAAAAGATTAACGACAGGAAAACCTATGTCACTGATCCTTGGTTTCTCCCTGCCTCTTTTGGTGGGTATGCTCTTTCAGCAGTTCTACAGTCTGGTAGATACCATCATCGTTGGAAAGTTTCTGGGTGTGGATGCCCTCGCCGCCGTCGGTTCCACCGGAGCCATCAACTTTCTCATCATCGGTTTCTGCATGGGCGTGTGCAGTGGCTTTGCCATCCCGGTCGCCCAGCGTTTTGGTGCCGGTGATTATGAAAGCCTGCGCAAATACGTTGCCAACAGTGTCTGGCTCTGCCTCATTTTTTCTGCTGTCATGACTCTGATCGTCTCCGTCTTTTGCCGGCAGATCCTGGAACTCATGCAGACACCGTCCAATATCATAGATCAGGCATACTCCTATATCTTTATCATTTTTGTGGGTATTCCGGTTACTTACCTATATAATATCACTTCCGGTATCATGCGGTCTCTCGGTGACTCCAAGACTCCGGTCTATTTCCTTTTGCTGGCATCCGGGATCAACATCGTACTGGATCTGATCTTTATCACACAGATCGGCATGGGTGTCGAAGGCGCCGGTTATGCAACCGTGATCTCCCAGTTTATCTCCGGGATCTCCTGCCTCATCTATATGAAGGCAAAGTTCCCGATCTTAAAAATGCAGCCGGGCGAATGGGCTTGGAACGGACACTGTGTTGCTACTCTCTGTCATATGGGCGTACCTATGGGCTTACAGTATTCTATCACAGCGATCGGCTCTGTCATCTTGCAGGCTGCCGTCAACAACTTAGGGTCCAATGCCGTTGCCTCCATCACCGCAGCCAACCGTATCTCCATGTTCATCGTATGTCCGTTTGATGCCTTGGGTTCTACCATGGCAACTTACGGCGGACAAAATGTCGGTGCCATGGAACTGGGGCGTGTCAAAGAAGGCTTAAAATCTGCGACCATCCTTGGTCTTTGCTATGCGATCATCGCCTTTTTTGTCCTGCTCTTTGCTGGAAAATATCTCCTGCTTTTGTTCCTGTCCGCAAATGAGACAGCCATCATCGCAGATGCACGGACTTTCCTGCTGATCCAGTCCTGCTTTTATTTTCCGCTGGCTCTGGTCAACATCGTACGTTTTCTCATTCAGGGCATGGGCTTTTCCATCTTTGCCATTCTTGCAGGCGTTATGGAAATGCTGGCGCGAAGCATTGTTGCCTTTTCCCTGGTACCGGCGATTGGCTTTCTGGGTGCCTGCTTTGCCAGTCCCTTTGCCTGGATCATGGCGGATGTATTCCTCATCCCGGCCTTCTTCCATGTGCATAAAAAACTGCAAAAGAAGTTTGCTGCACACATAGCGATTTAGATATAGCCACAGGGACGTTCCTTGTGGCAAAAGGAACGTCCCTGTGGCTTCGTATTTCTAGGCTTCTACGCCTTTGGATTTGTAATAATCATCAAACAATTTGTTGGCTGCATCCATAGTCTGCTGGCTGATGCTTGGAAGCGATTTGCCCCATGCTGCTGTCGCCTGCTTGAAACCTTTTTGCATGGCTTCCTGCATCTTCTGCATCTTTTCTACATCATCTCCTGCAAGTGCACTTGCAAAATCAAACAAACGCTGTGAGGTCTGGGAAACACCCCAGTATCCGTCATCTGCGATATCTGCCTGCGCCTGTGCCTTGGTTGCTGCATCCACAGTAAAGTTGCCGCTGGCTAAGAATTTCCAGATAGAATCATCACCGGTTGCCTGACTGTAGGACTTTGCCTGTCCGTTCATCATATCCTGTACCAGTGAGATCAAACTCTGCTGCCTGTTCTCCTGATCCTGCTTCAACTGCCGCACCAGTGCTGCACGATCGGATGAACTCATCTTGTTGATGGAATAAGTTGCTTTCTTTTCTGTTGTTCCCTTCTCATAAACCGCCTCTTTTTCCTCAGTGGCACTTGTTTTTTCAGCCTCTTTGGAAGTCTTGGCAGAAGAAGTCTTTCCGTAGCGGTTGTAAACGCTATCGGTCTTAGTAGTTCCTACCGGATTCATACTCATAATCTTGTCCTCCTTGATCAATAATGCAATGTCGAAATCCTTTTCAACGTTTCTTATCTTCTATATCGGCGGAAATTTTGCAAAATAAACCCCTTAGCCTACTTTTGTGCATTTTTTCGCCCCATGGAAAGCAAGCCTAAGGCAAGCAGGATGGCTTTTAAGATGTTGTTACAGATCATCATGATCCAGACAGCCGTGATCCCCAGTCCAAAGACGCGCACGCAGAGATATGTGCCGACCACACGCACACCCCACATCCTGATCAGTTCCACCACCAGAGGATAGCGGGTGCGTCCCATACCATTATAAATACCTTCCATGACTGCCGATGTGCCAAAGACCGGTTCCGTAAAGGCCACCATCCGAAGCAGACGCGTCCCGATAGCGATCACCTGCGGATCTTTTGTAAAAACAGACATCATGGCATGGGCGCCGACAAAGAGCAGGATACCTGTGATGCACATGAGTCCAAAGATCAGAGCGATTGACACGATCTTAACATCCTTTTCTTTCTTTTTATTCTTCTCACCGATGGCGTGGCCGATCAAGGTAGAAGTCGCCGCCATCATGCCATAGCCCGGAATATAAAAGATCTCCTCCGACGTAATGGCAATGGCATGTGCCGCATAGGTGATCGTATCCATAGAGGAGACAAAACTGGTAAAGACCACATGTCCCAGGCAGGATGCCAGACGGGTCATAACGACCGGAAGACTGATGGCAAGGACAGCCGTCAGAACCTGTCGGGTCGTAACCGGCAAAATGTCTTGCGCTTTTTCTGTTACAAGCGGCTTACCTTCTTTCCCCTGCGCCGGGGATCCCCCCTTCCCCAGCACATCCAGTCTGGGATTGTGCAGGAATACGACCGTCATCAAAAGACCCCCGATCGTATAAGATACCATGGTCTCCATACCGGCTCCCACAGCCCCCTTTCCCAAAAGATAGATAAAAACATAGTTGAGTCCGATATTGATAACATTGACCCAGACATTGACGATCATAGGTGTCTTGGTATCGCCTGTCGCCCGGATAGCAGAGGCAAATATAATGGTCGCCGCACGAAAGATCATAGGCAGATTGATAAAGATAAAATAGCGTGTAGCATCTGCATGAATCGCCTTTTCTGCCCCCATCCAGACCGGCACATGGGGTGCCATCCAAAGAGTGATTGCCATAAGGATGCCCCCGGCAAGCAGTGCCACGATCATGGCGAGTCTGGATGCCTTGCGGATCTTACTTTGATCTTTTTCTCCCACTGCCCTTGCAATATAGGAAAGGAAGCCCACGCCAAGGGCACCGATCACGCTCTGAATCAGCCAGGTATAGGTAGCGGTCAGAGATACCGTTGCCGTTGCCTGTGCGCCCAGATGTCCCACCATGGCAGTATCTACATATTGTAAGATGGTCTCCAAGAGATTTTCTAAGATCGTAGGCCATGCCAGGGTAAGCAGCATACCTAGGACTGCCTTATCCAAGCCAAATTTTATGCGATTGTCTGTATTCGACTGTGTCATCTTATATTCTTTCTCCTTTTTCACCTTTCTGCGCCCCGGATGCAATGCACAGCGCAAACACTGGCTCTGTCCCTCTCCACGGTAAAGTGGATGTCCCAGCGGTCAAAGGCGATCTTATAGACCTGATCGGCATGATTGTGATAAGGCGGTCTGGGATCCTGCTTTAAAAAGGCGATCGCTGCCTTTTGCTTTTCTTTGGGAAGCTTGTCCAGCAATTCCTGCGGAAAGTCCACCTTTAGTGCATGGGAAAAGACCGCATCGGCAAATCCCCCTTTGGCATCTGCCCTTGCATCCGCATAAGGCAGATAAGGCTTGATATCATAAATGGGCGTGCCATCCACCATATCTACCCCTGCCACATAAAGTACCGGTGCCTTGGCACAAGCATAGTCGACGTCTAATAACCTGACACAGGACAGTCCAATGGGATTGGGGCGAAAGGGTGAGCGCGTGGCAAAGACTCCCATACGCTTTTTTCCTCCCAGACGTGGCGGTTTTACCGTCGCCGACCAATGCTCTTTTTGACTGAGAGAAAACTGCCATAGGATCCAAAGATGGGAAAATTCCTCAATGCCGCGGAAGGCTTCAGCACGGCGAAATTCCGGCTTCAATTCGATGCGCCCGACCAGTTCCTCTATCAGACCGCTCTGTCTGGGCAAACCAAACTTGGTCGGGAAATCCGTATGCACATGTCCGATGATCTGCATGCTTGTCTCTTCCATGACTTTTTCTCTCCTCTTGTTTATAGTACATTCTCTTGTCCGAGATACTTCTTCAAACGTTCAAGCCCGAGTATAACACAAGCGCAGATAAAAAAATAGAGGTCAGCATCTTTGCCGACCTCCCTCGTCATTTTTATGTAAGACCAATTACACTTTATGATTCTGCCTGATGTAACTGTTCTGCTGCCGCATCACGTTTGGCCTGATTGTCTGCCTGCACCTGTGCGAGCGTTTCCACATCCAGCGTGTAGTTCTTCATGGCAAAAATATTGCAGAGGAATCCAATGATCGGAAGGACAAAGGACAGTCCGATTCCCATCCAGAATACACCGCTTGTAACCTCATCCCCCATCTGTGGTACTGTGTTGACATAACCGATCAAAGAAATTGCTGCGGTTGCTATCATAGCACAGATAGATGACATACCCTTATCGAACAAAGAGTAAACGCCTGCGATAACAGATGGCATGCAGTTGCCGGAACGATGTTCCTCACCATCCGTAACATCTGCACGCATGGTTCCTGCTGCAACGGAAAGAAGCATTCTGCCTGCGGTCATACCAACCGTACATGCTACCCAAAGAAGGAATGCCCAAGAGCCTGTGGTTCCGATCTCACGCATACCGCTTGGTCCTAAGATGATACATACAGCAAGCTGGATAACAGAAATTGCAATAGCAAACCATGAGAACCATACCGTTCCCTTCTTGGCACCGATCTTTCCGATGATGATACCACCGCCAAAGGCAAATACCAGACCAATAGCAGATGCATAGTTGTTTGCTACCTGTGTTGCAGAATAGGATCCGATCAGTACACCGGATACCAGGTTCATGATTACCGATTGCGTTGCTGTTGTCTGTGCAAACTTATCGGTAGCGCATGTTACGATATAACGCTGTACATCCTTGTTTTTGGAAAGCACTTCCCACATCTGTTTAAGACCAATCTTCTCCTGCTTTCCGGATACCTTAGCACTCGCCTCTTTCCAAACCTCATCGTTATCTGCTCTTGCGATACCAATCATGGAAACAATACAGCAGACAAAAGAAACTGCGATGTAAAACAAAGTCATTTCCTTTAACATTGGCATATTGTACTGATTGTCATATTTTGGCAAAATGTTGAATGTTACGACATTGCTCAAAAGGATCGGTACACCATAAGAAAAAATGGTAGATACAAAGTTGAACATCGGGCGCTGCTTAGGATCGTTGGTAAGAACGGATGCCATAACAGAACCTGCTACGTTATTTACGGTATAACCGATGATGTAAATAATGTAGATCAGAATGAACATAACCAGTCCTGCCACACCCTTGAAGTGGTTTGCACCTGCTCCATACATCAGATAGGCTGCACCTGCCTCGATAATCCAGCCAATGAGCAGGAATGGGCGACACTTACCATACTTGGTAGGGAATTTCTCAAATACATATGCAATCGCTGTATCTGTTACTGCATCCAGGATTCTGGATAAGGTGATGATAACACCCACAACCGCAGTTGCGATACCGTAGCCTTCACTGCCGGCATAAGAAGCATAAACCATACACATGTACATACAAATGTTGTTACCAGCACACGCCGGAGCCATGATCATCTCCCATAACTTGGCGCTGCGGTATTTCGTGCCTGTAGCACTTACCTCTTTACTCATAATAAGTCCTCCTCTATTGTTGAAACGAATACTTCGTCCCCCTCGTTTAACTATACATTAGCACGAGTAGGCTCAAAGCATCGTACATAAATTCATGTTTATATTATTTTTTTCGTGATTTTTATAGAAATTTAATATTTTTGCGTTATACTGGATACAAACAAAGCAAATAAGGAGTATGTCAGTATGTTTTCTAAAGAGACCTGTGAGATGACCATAAAAATCTTATCCACATGCTATCCCCTGCAGTTCTGGGAGTATTCCCCTGCCATGGAACTGCTTTCGAATCATGATGGACAGGCAGAGTTTATGGATCGGCTCATTTCTTTAAATGGTATGAAAGACTTTCTGATCGCATATGCCAAAGAAGATGTCTGCCCTCCCTATGAATTTTCAGACGATCTGGGCATTATCATAGGCTGTGTATTTTCCAAAGAGGATAAAAGAACCGACCGTGTCCTTTTACTGGGACCGACCTTTGCCAATGACCGGTCTCTAAAACGCCTGCTGGATGATCTGGAGATCCATGATCTTTCCGTGTCCGCCCGTAAATATATGTACGAGCAGTTCAAGGACAATCCCATCATCCCCATTAATATCTTTGAGCAATACCTGCGCATGCTCCACAATGCCATCTGCGATGAATGT
>OGKG01004941.1_pt1 | contig 10763 bp, 11 predicted proteins | sample 1572201 | NCBI WGS metagenome assembly OGKG01 (sample SAMEA2582146, study PRJEB24529) | metagenome | biome: Human gut stool | place: China | collected 2011 | reverse complement strand
ACAGCTCACTGCCGCCGAATTTTCCCACCGCCGGTCTTTCCTTGATGGTGATTGCTTTTTTCTTTATTTTTATATTTAGTCTTCTTCGTCTTTTTCAACAATTTCTATACTAACAACTTTTCCGCCATCATTTGTTCTCATAAGAGTAACACCTTGTGTTGACCTTCCTAGAACGCTTATTTCCTTAACACTCATTCTAATTATTGTACCAGTATCAGTAATAAGCATAACATCTTGAGTTTCATCTGCAATTTTAACACCAACAAGTTCTCCTGTTTTTGGAGTAACTTTGTATGTAATTACACCTCTTCCTCCTCTTAATTGAACTCTATATTCGTCTAGTTCCGTACGTTTTCCAAATCCATTTTCTGTTATTGCAAGTAAAGTTGCTTTGCTTCCACTAATTATTGATTCCATTCCAATTACTTCATCATCGTCTGATAATCTAATTCCAATAACACCTTGAGCAATTCTTCCGATTGGTCTAACCTCTTTTTCTTCAAATGTAATACATAAACCTTTACGTGTTACTAATACTACATTATCTTGTCCATCAGTTAATTTAACTGAAATTAATTCATCATTATCTTTTAAAGTTATTGCAAGTAATCCTGTTTTCTTACCAGAATCATATTCTGCTAGAGATGTTTTCTTAATTAAACCATTTTTTGTTCCCATTAATAAATATTTACCTTCAGCAAAATTTTGAATTGGAATAACTGCAGATATTTTTTCTCCAGCATCTAAACTTAATAAGTTTACAATTGCCGTTCCTTTTGCTGTTCTTCCAGATTCTGGAATTTCATATCCTTTTAGCTTGTATAGTTTTCCTTTGTTCGTAAAGAATAGTATTAGATCATGTGTTGATGATGTAAAGATTTGTTTTACAAAATCTCCTTCACGAGTTGCAATTCCTGTAATTCCTTTTCCACCTCTTCTTTGGTTTTTATATGTATCTATTGGCATTCTTTTAATATAACCAAAGTGTGTTAAAGCAACTACTGTTTGTTCTTCTTTAATTAAATCTTCTGCAACGAATTCACCTTCTGCAGCAACAATTTTTGTTAATCTATCATCACCATATTTGTCTTTAATTTCTAATAACTCTTCTTTTATAATATCATATACTAAAGTTTCACTTGATAATATATCTCTTAAATGAGCTATTAATTTCATTAATTCATTGTATTCATCTTCTATTTTCTCTCTTTGCAATCCAGATAATGTTTTTAATCTCATGTCCAAAATTGCTTGAGCTTGAATATCAGATAAACCAAATCTTTCCATTAATCTTTCTTTTGGATTATCATAAGATGAACGAATTATAGAAATTACTTCATCAATATTATCAAGAGCTATTTTTAATCCTTCTAATATGTGAGCTCTAGCTAATGCTTTATCTAATTCGAATTTTGTTCTTCTTAAAATTACTACTTTTCTATGATTAATATAGCAATCTAAGCATTGTCTTAATGTTAATATTTTAGGTTCTCCATCAACTAATGCTAACATAATAGCACCAAAAGTTTCTTGAAGTTGAGTATGTTTATATAATTGATTTAATATAATTCTTGCATTTGCATCTCTTCTTAATTCAATTACAACTCTTGTCTTTTCTTTTCTATCAGATTCATCTCTAACTTCTGAAATACCTTCTATTTTCTTTTCTTTTACTAAGTCTGAAATAGTTTTAACTAATTTAGCTTTATTTACTTGATATGGTAAAGATGTTATAATAATTTTTTGTCTATTACCACTCATTTCTTCTATTTCAGCTTCACCTCTCATTGTGATTTTTCCTCTACCTGTTGTGTAAGCTTCTTTAATTCCTTGCATTCCTAATATTGTTGCACCTGTTGGGAAATCTGGTCCTTTTATAGTTTCCATTAATTCTTCTATTGTTATTTCTGGATTATCTATTACTTTTATAATTCCATCTATAACTTCAGATAAGTTGTGTGGTGGTATATTAGTTGCCATACCTACGGCGATACCTGATGAACCATTTACTAATAATGCAGGTATTCTTGCAGGTAAAACTGTTGGCTCTTGTAATCTATCATCATAGTTTGGCATAAAATCAACAGTATTTTTTTCAATATCTGTTAACATTGATTCAGCAATTTTTGACATTCTTGCTTCTGTATACCTCATAGCTGCTGGGCTATCTCCATCTACAGAGCCAAAGTTTCCATGTCCATCTACTAATGGATATCTCATTGTAAAGTCTTGTGCTAATCTTACCATTGCATCATAAACTGAACTATCTCCATGTGGATGGTATCTACCAAGAACAGAACCTACGGTATTAGCACATTTACGATATGGTTTATCTGATGTAATTCCGTCTTCATGCATAGCATATAAAATTCTTCTATGTACTGGTTTTAAACCATCTCTTGCATCTGGAAGTGCACGTGATACTATAACACTCATAGCATAGTCTATGTATGCTGTTCTCATTTCTTTGTCGATGTCTCTTTCGATTATTTTTCCGTCTCTTCTTTGTGGTGTTTCTTCCATTATTTTTCCCTCTTTTCATTGTTTTTTGTACATTTGTATTATACTAAACCGTACGGAATTTTGCAAGTGATTTTGACAAAAAAGTTGCTTTTTTACTAGGGGTTTCTACTATTTTTGAGTTTTGCTTTATTTAATAAAATTATATTGCGTTATTTCCAATTTTGGATATTTTTTTGTTATTTTTTGCATTCCATTATTAGATTTACTCCATCTATAAATCCTTGTTTATACATTTCTTGCATTATAATTGAGTTTTTTATGTTGTTGTTTTCTTCTATGTTTTTTATTAAATTTTCTACTTGCTTTTTTATAGATTCTTGGTTTATTTCTATTTCTTCTATTTTAATAAATTTGTTTTTTTTCTCTTTTATTTTTTCTATTATAATTTTGTCTAGAATCTCATACCTTGATTTATATATTTTTTCAACCATATTTTCTTTACTCTCCATTTTTATCTTCTCCCCAATTTTATTTTTCTCTAGTTTTACTCTTTTATTCATTTATATTTATTTTATTTTTATTATTTTTTCAACTGTAATTATACTATAAATATTAACTTATTTCTTTATATTTTTATTTTTTTCTTATTTTTTCTTATTTTTCTATTATTTTTATTATTATTTCATTTTTACTATTTAAAAAACCTTGTATTAATACTAAATTACCAACTTTTAATTTGCTATAACAATAATCAGCCAAATTATTATATGCTTTTGCTGTTACAATTGATTTATTAAAAAGTTCAATTTTAAATATTGCTATTGATTTATTATTACTATTAATAATAAATTTAAAATCTATTTCACTAATAATTTTTCCTTGAATAAAAACTAAATTCATAATTATACCCTTTTCTTTACTTTATTTAATATTATAAAAAGCCAGATTTTAAAATTAATTTAATTCTGGCTTTCATACAATTCATATATTCAATAAATTTACTAATACAAATTATATTGATTCATTTTTACCTATATTAGGAAGGAATAAATCTCTTTAATATCTAATACTTCATTGTATATGTTCCTTAAAACATATAATCTAGAAAAAATATTAGAGTGGGCGGAAACCGATGTTGCTGTTGGAATTGCTGGTACTGTTGTTGTTACGATTGCTCGTGTAATTGTTGGTGTTGTTGTAATTGCCTCCCCTATTAGTACAAGGGTTACCGGAATTGCTAGAAGTTTTCGATTTATCCCTAATTTTATTATTCTTTATAAAATAATTTATCTGTTAAATTTTTAACATTTGCTATTTTTATATATCCCATGTGCCCCGTTAAATATTTATGTGCTTCTTGTGTTGTTATTTTTCCTAACTTTATTTGTTCTTGTAGCTTTTTTACTTTTTTCTTTAATTTCCTTTTTCCTTTGTCCCTTATTTTTAATCTGTATTCATTTATTTTATATCCACAAAAATTAACTCCTTGTTTATTTTTAAATATTTGTGTTTTTTTATTTAATTTTAATTTTAAATTATTTTCTAAAAATTTTTCTATTTCAGTTAAAGCTTTTTTAGCTTCATTTTTAGTTTTTACTATAACTAAACTATCATCTAAATATCTACAATAATTTTTTATATGTAATTTATGTTTTATAAATTGATCAATTTCATTTAAATATATATTTGCAAACATTTGTGATGTGTAATTTCCTATTTCTAAGCCTTTTTCTCTCTTTTGCGCATATAGAATTTCTTTTATTAACCATAATAGTTTTTCGTCTTTTATTTTTCTTTTAATTATATTTAATAATATCTCTTTGTTTATATTATCAAAATATTTTGAAACATCCATTTTTAATATATAATACTCTCCCCATGTTCTTTTACAATGTTTCATTGTATTTTGTACATATAAGCAAGCTCTATGCATTCCTTTATTTTTTAAACAGGCATATGTTGTGTTTAAAAATTGTGGAACAAATATTGGTTCTAAAAAATTGTCTACTATCCATCTATGCACTATTCTATCTATATATCTTGATTTTTCTATTTTTCTTAGTTTTGGCTTCGTTACATAAAACGCTGTATATCCTCCATGTTTATATTTTTGAGTTTGTAATTGTTCTAAAAGCCACATTATATATTCTTCTTGTTTAAGATTAAATTCTATTATTTCTTTTCTATAGCCTTTACCTTTTCTTGATTTTATATGTGCTTCCATTAAATTTTCATATGTTAGTTTTTTATCAAACTCATTTTTTAATGTTTTTGGCATAATATTTTATTAATCCTCCAAGTATTTTTCCTATCTCATATATTTGCTCCATTGCTATTTTAAATTTTCTTTCATCTATCCATTTATTATTCTTCATAATTATTAAATATATTCTTTGTGTATTTAATTCTGCATCTATATTGTTTGCTATTTCTAAACATTTGCTTTTTTCTATCTTACTTAAATACATTATATTTCTTAGCATTTCATACATGCTTAGCTTGTATTCGTTGCCTATATTAAATTTTTCTACTCTAGGAAGTTTAGTTATAAGTTGTAACATATATTCTATGTATTTTTCTGTTTTTGGTATTAGTTGTAATTTATTTTCTTTTTCCGTTTTAGTTTCCATATTATTTTCCTTTTGTTTTCTTTTATCTTTTTATTTTCTAATTCTTCTTCTTCGTACAAATTAGCTACTGCTTTTATATATTTATCATGTTTTTTATACATTTTGACTGTGTTTGTGCATATGTAACAATTTAGTTTTTCTTCATTTATCTCGTTTAAGTATTTTCCATTATAATATTTTAAAATATTTAATTTTTCTAATTTGCTATCATAATTGTAAACTATGTAGGAGTATTGTTTTTCCTCTATTAGTTTAGTATATTTTTCTAGTGAATTTAGCGGAAATCCAACTTTGCATACTTCTGTTTCTAGGCAATTTACTTTTAAGTTTAAAACATTATGTAATAGTACCGCGTCCTTTCCTCTGGCAATATAAAAATTTCCAGAGTTGACTAATATTATTTTTCCTTTTTCTTTGTTTTGTAATAGTTCTATCATTTTACTGAAACTCATTTTGGTGTCCTCCTTATAATATTTTTATTAAGATTAAGGCACATTTTTGAGCAAACAAAAATTTTCACTCTAACGTATTTCATTCGTTAGAGCACGGCTTCTGCTGCTCTATATAAAATCAATTTATTTACATAATTAAGTTACGGCTTTAGCACTCAGATTTACACATATAAAAGGTAAATGTTTAAAAAGTAGGATTTTTAGAGAAAAAAATAATTTGTAACAAAGTTGAAAATTATAAATAGATTAATAAAATTAAAATGGATAGTAAATTGGCCTATTCTATTGCCATTTTACTATCCATTAATTTAATTATTCTTTTTAAATTTGCCACTATGTGTGTTAAATATGATTGTACACGCACGCCAGATAAGCCCACAGTTCTTGCTTTACATAATCCGTGTGCTATTTTTGTTTCAGCATTTTTTGCCTCTATTTTATATCTTTCTTCTCTCAGTGTTCTTTTAAAATACTCTGTTTGTTCAAAATCATATTGTTCTTTATGTGCTATACTTAACAATTTTATTGTGTATCTTTTAGCTCTATTTTCTCTATTTTCCCTAGACATGTTTCTTTTTGTGGACAATTTAGACATGTTTCTTTATCAAATGTATACATCATTTTATCATTTCTATATCCATCTTTATATCTTTTTCCTGGTATTATTTTTTTTCTTACAGCAATTGTTCCTATCGGGCATCTCATCGTATCAGCATCTTTTATAAATTCAAATCCATCTTGTTTATTTTCTATTGCATTTGTTATTATTGGATGTATTCTTGATATGATTTTTATATCATTCTTTTTTCCATATTCTAAATTATCTTTTCCTGAATATGCTTTATCTCCTATTACCTCTTTTACTTCTAAACCTGCCTTCTTACTTTGTTCTATCAAACTTTGCATAAATTTTCCATCTGGTGCCTCTCCACTTGTAACCTCTAATGCTGTTACTATTCTTTCTCTTGTCATTGCTACATGACTTTTATATCCAAAAAAATCATTATCTTCACTTTTATATCCTTGTCTTGCATCTTTATCTATTGATGATTGTATCTTTTCTAATTTTTCTTCTGTTAACATTTCTTCTAATTTTTTGTATTTTCTTTTTACTTTTTCATTTGTATTTTCTGTTATCTTTTCTTTTATTGCTGTTGCTAATTTTTTTGTATATTCTATTTCTTCTTCTAAACTTGCTGTTTCTTCTGGTTTAGTTGGAAATACTTCTTTTATTTCTGGTTCATTCCTATATATTTCTTTTCTTAAATTTTTACTTAACTCTCTTAATATTTGAGTTGGTGTTTTCTTTATATTTTTGCTGTTTGTATGTGTTGCATCTACTATTATTGAATTGCTTTTTATTATTCCTTTTTCTATTGCTTGTTTTACTGTTTCTTGTAGCATTTCTTCCAATATTCTTTCATCTTTTATTTTTGTATTTCTAAAAACTGATAAAAGACTATAACTTGGAACATTATCTTCTGGATTTAAATCTAGAAAATATTTATATGCCATGTCTGTTTCTGCTCTTCTTATTACTTCTCTATCTGATAAAGAATCTTTTATTTCTAAGAATAATAATTTATACATCATTTCTGGTTCTTTTGCTGGTCTACCGTATTTTTCACTATATTCTTTTTCTACTAATTTATTTACAAAGCTAAAATCTATATTTTCTTTTAATTTTCTTAAAAAATTATCTTTTGATATTATCTTATCATATAATGATATATGTTCTGATATTGTTATTTGCTTATATTTATTTTCTAACATTAAAATCACTCCAAACCTAGTATTTTCAATATGTTCATTATATCATATTAAAAATATTATTACTAGATTTTAGAGTGATTTTTTATTTTAAATCTATATTCTATTTTACATAATCCTACTTTTTAAACATTTACATATAAAAGTGGGCGGAAACCGATGGTGCTGTTGTAATGGCCGGTACTTTCGGAGTCACGACTGCTCGTGTACCAGTTGGTGCTGCTGTAACCGCCTCCCCTAGAAGTACAAGGGTCACCGGAACTGCTAGAAGTTTCTGTTGTCCATTCGTATACATTACTTGCCATATCATATACATTACATTGTATATCTTTTGTTGTTTGGTTATTTGTTCCTGTTGATTCTAGTGAACCATTATTTAAACTATTTTGTCTTGAATATTTATCATTTGTTCCGCAACTTTGTAAGAATAATGTTGCTGTATCCCAGGCATAACTATTCATTAAATCACTTGTAAATGGATGTGTACTATCATACATGTTTTGTGCTTTTGTCGCTGCAGTTGGTTGGTAACTATTATTCCATACAGTATCTGTGCCTACTTCTGTTATTGTTCCACTTGCATTCTTTCTTGCTTCATATCTACCAATATAATATCCTCCATTTGTTGTAACACTATTTTTAAAGTCTGTTATACTTTTTGCAACTGTGTTTCCTTGACTTGCTGTTTCACTATAATATGTTTCAACAACATTTTCCCCTTGTGGTGTTGGTTTTCCATTTCCATCAAATGTATATCTATCCAAGTTTATTTCTACTGGTGTTCCATCTGCTTTTGTTATTGTTCCTACTGGTATCCAAACAAATTGGTTTCCTGCTGTTGCTGTAGATGTTGCATCTTCTATTACTATTCCTTTGTCTACTGTTGTTGCATTATTTGTATCAGCATTTGATACTATTTTAAATCCTGCTGGTACTACTATTTTATTATTTTTTGCATCTTTTAATTCTGTATTTTTGCTAGCATTTAATATGCTTCCATATTTTATTGCTTCTTCTACAGTTGTTCCAGTAAATGGCTTTTGATATTTACTAGCAACTGAAATTGTTTTTTTGCTTGTATAATCTGTTCCATCTACTGTTCCTACTATTGTAAATGTAACTTCTGTTTCAGTTCCATTTGTTTCATATGGCACTGCCGGTGTTACAGATTTTATTGTTCCATTTTCTATGCTTGAACTAAAATCAATTTGTAATTTTGTTCCTGCTTTTTGGCTATTATCTGCAACTTCTGTTGTTCCATCTGTTGTTATTTTTACATTGCTTATTGTTGGTCGTGGTCCGGCTTTTTGAACGTCTTCTACAAGATTTCCTTCACTATCTATTACTCCAACATAACCTTTTATATAAACTTCATAATTTCCATTTTCTAATTTTTTATAGTCTTCTATTGTAGAATCTGCTACTTTTTCTCCTAAAAATGTTTCCAATGTTTTATCAGATGTTACATGTTCCACTTGCCATTCATGTAACAATAGTGTCATTGATTCTTTTGCATCTGCTAATTTTGATTTTCCTTCTGCATCCTGTGCTTTTTGGAATATTCCTGTATTTGTTAATGCTGATATTGATATACCTGCTAATATTAACAATATGATTATTGTTATTACTAGTGCTACTAATGTAATACCTTTGTTCTTTTTACTTAACATTTTTATACTCCTCCTATGTTTTTTATTTATTTTTCCTAATTTGTATTATTTGTAATTTTTTAATTTTTATTACTTTTATTTTATTATTAATTTTTTTCTTTTAAAATGTTTACATTCATAAATAACCATCTATTGAATGAATTCCGACAAAGGTATTAAATTTTCAATGTACTGGTTATTTACTTCCGTAAATATTTTATAATGTAATTTTAATATATATTTGTATAATTATCAATACTTTTTGCGAAATTTTATATGCTTATTGTATATATTTTTTATTCTCTTTTAGCATATTTAGTATATCATTGTTTTTATAATATAATTAAATTGGAGGAAATAATGGAAGATAATATTATAATAGGAGAAAGAATTAGAAAAATACGTGAAAATTTAAAAATGAATAGAGAAAATTTCTCTGAAATGATTGATATTTCTGATGTCTTTTTAGGGCAACTTGAAAGAGGTGAACGTTCTCTAAGTACAAAAACTCTAAAAAAAATTGTAAAATTTACTGGAGTTTCTGCTGATTTTATTTTATTTGGAAATGAAGAATCTAATTCCACTCTTGCCAAGATAGACAGAATTTTAGGAAAATGTTCTGATGATTTATTAGATTATATTTATGATTTAATTCATACAACTTTCAAATTTTCAAAAGAGCAAAATAATCTATAATATTTATTATTATTATTTTGCTTTTAAATTATTTTAATTTTTCAGCTAATTCAATTTCTTCTGTTATATAAATATGATCATCTTTTTCACTATAGTATGTTTCATAAGGAATATCTACAGGTTTAGATGCTCTTACATAATAGCGTGAAGAAGAAATAGGGTAAACATGTTTACAATCTTCATAATCATGTGACCATCTTTCTACTTGGTGTGTTTTCATGATATCACTGACAACAGCTGAAGCAGTGACATAACGTCCAGCACCACGACCATAATAGATGATGTTATTAACATAATCGTTATCGATTTCAACAACGTTGTAAGAATCCATAACATTGGCTACAAGTTCATTTAGGTTTACAAGTGTTGCTGAAACATCAATTCCTAAACCATCTTTAACAGGTTTTGCTTGAGCAATCATTTTAAAACGATAACCTAATTTTTTAGCATAGTCCATATCAAGCTTTGTCACATTACGAATACCACTTGCTTGAATTTGATCAAAATCAACAAATTTTTGATAACCATTTTGTGCTAAGATACAAATTTTATGAGCAGCATCAATTCCATCTAAGTCTAAAGCAGGATTAGCTTCAACATATCCTAAACCATCTGCAATTGATAAGGCTTCATCAAAATCAAGATTTTCATTTTCCATTAAAGTTAAAATAAAGTTTGTTGTTCCATTTAAAATACCAACAATTTCTTTAGTGTTATTTGCAATCAAACTTTCTTTTTGACTCGCTAGAACAGGAATACCTCCCCCTACAGAAGCTTCATAGAAAATATGTACATCATTTGCTTTAGCAGTTTGGAAAATTTCTTTTCCATAATGAGCTAATAAAGCTTTATTAGCTGTAACTACATGTTTTTTGTTATTTAATGCTTCTAAGATAATGTTTTTCGCAATTGTTGTTCCCCCAATAAGTTCAACCACGACATCAATTTCCTCATCATTAATAACATCATGATAATCTTTTGTATAGATAATTTCCTTAGGTAAGTCTACTTCTTCAAGACCACACCCGTATTTAACAACAATTTCTTGTTTCATTTCTTTTTCTAAACGTGTTTTTTCATTTGTAAGAATTTCAATGACCCCA
>OGKG01004938.1_pt1 | contig 10767 bp, 14 predicted proteins | sample 1572201 | NCBI WGS metagenome assembly OGKG01 (sample SAMEA2582146, study PRJEB24529) | metagenome | biome: Human gut stool | place: China | collected 2011 | reverse complement strand
TATCAGTTCATTATAAAAACATCAAATTTTTGTCTTGACAACTGAGCCATTATAAAACAACCGCATACAATTATATGTGGTATGCCAGATTTGCTGGATTTCTCAGCACCAATATTTGATAAGACAATTGATACATCATTGTTGAATCGGATTCAAATAGAAAGTGATTATGAATTAAAAAAATTCTCTAAACTAATTAGTTTAGAATATGGTAAAAATCTTCCAGAAGAAAATCGTATACCAGGTGAATATCCGGTTATGGGTTCTAATGGACAAGTGGGAACCCATAATAGCTATTTGGTAGAAGGCCCAAGTGTTATTGTTGGTAGAAAAGGAAGTGCAGGACAAATTGTATGGGAAGAAAAAAATTGCAATCCTATTGATACAACATTTTATGTTAATTTATTAGATGATACGTATAATATAAAATTTGTATATTACATGTTGATGGCTATTGATGTTAGACAAATTCCTAAACAAAAAAGAAGTACGGGTGTTCCGGGATTAAGTCGAAAAGATGTGTATCAATTAATGTTACCTATTATTCCTTCACAAATACAAGAGGAACTGATAAAAAAATGTGACATAATAAAAAATAAATATGAGACAACTAGGATGACAGTAGATGAATATTATCTGAAAATAAGAGAAGTATTTTTGAAGAAAAATATATTTAGAATTGTTGAAAATGAAGATTAAGATTGGTAAGTAGGGGGATGCCAAATCTCTACGTCCTTCCATCCGGAAGACCGATGCCCCCTCTCACGCGTATTTTCGCGAAATTGCAAAGGGGGTATTGCCTTTTGTCTAGTATTTGCCGGAGAGACTTGATTTTAAAGGATATGGGGAGATATTTGTGCGCGAATAATATGGTGTTTTGTGTAAAAGTATTTCAGAATTGACTTGCTTTATTATTCATTTAGAGTGATATATGTACATACCAAAAAGAAAGGTGGTATGTGCAATGATTACAGAGATTGATTTTCAGGTTAAAGGTGAGGAACGAAAGAAGCTGGCTTATGCCATAGGTGAATTGCTTGGGATGTCGGTAAAATATACCAGAACACCCAAGTTTGATTATCTGATTGGAAGCTGCATTCTGGATAAAAACGGAGTGTTTCATGCATCCGGGGATTTGTCAGAAAGTAAATTGGACTTGATTTTAGAACGGTTTTACAAAGGTGAGCCCATACAACAATCAGAGCTGCCAGAGTATGAAACTGTGGAAGCAGATGTATTAAGCATATCAGTTCCAAGAAACATGTTTACAGATGATAAGCTGGAAAATTTGCAGAAGTTGATAGAAGGAAAACAAACGCTTTTTAAACATGCATTCCGAGCAGAGCAGTTGGAGGTTGTTATTACCCAGAATCAGGTTTCATTTCTCTGTTTTCCACTTGCGTCTGAGCCGGATAATTACACACCGCATTCCATGAGACATACTACTGCCACCCATATGCTTGAAGCGGGGGTCCCACTTATTGTTGTTAAGAACTTTCTTGGGCATGTATCCTTGCAGACCACTCAGATATATACAGAGATAACGCAGGATACCATGAACAAACAGCTTAGATCATGGAATGACAAATGGTTTCTCAAGGATAACTCTCGTTTTGAAAATACTAATGGAAAAAGTAACATACCGGAATTCTTAAGGTAAAAAGTAGCTACTATTATTCAGAATTTAAAGTGGAGAACTGCAGTTTTACGCTGATGTTGGCAGTTCTCCTAGAATAACAATACTTCTGTGATAATGGACCTTATTCCAGTTCTCGAATAAGGTCCATGCCCGCAGGCGTTTTGATGAAGCACTTGCCGTGATTCCAAAAGAAGGCCAGAAAGAGTCCGCTTCATTCCTGATCATAAAGCAGATTCAGGCGATCTACCGGGAGGAAGGAAAACTCAAAGAACTTTCATCAGAAGAAAGACTCGTTCAGCGTCAGGTGGTTGTAAAACCACTGGTAGATGCTTTGTTTGTGTACCTGAAACAACACGAAAGTGAAGTCGGTACAGAAAAACTGAGAGAAGCTTTCACGTATGCATTAAATCAGGAAAAATACCTTCGGGTTTTCCTGACCGATGGAGATGTTCCAATGGACAACAATGCATCAGAGCGTGCAATCCGTGGATTCTGTGTCGGCAAGAAAAACTGGCAGATGATCGATACCATCAATGGTGCAAAATCATCCGCTATCATTTACAGCATTGCAGAGACAGCAAAAGCGAACCATTTAAAGCCATATGGGTACTTTGAATATCTTCTGACAGAGATTCCGAAACACATGGGTGAAACAGACCGATCCTTTTTAGACGATCTGGTTCCATGGTCAGAAAAGCTGCCGGAGAGTATTCGAAAACCAAAGAAGAGCAATTAAGCCAAGCCGCAAAAGTGGCTTTTGACTGGTTGCGTTAAAAGGAATGACAATCAACCTACGCCAAGTACCAGGATCGGTAGCACCTACCTTTGGAAGATGATTGGTATAAAGAACCGTAAGATGACTTGGTGTGAAACTAAGTGGATCTTTATATTTCTTTTCACCATAAATCTGGTCGGTAGAGCATAGCTGCTTGATTGTGGCTGTATTAAGACGCGTCCCTTCTTCTAACTCGGATGCAATAAGAATACGCTTTCCTTTGATTTTAGCAAGTTCTGGTTTTACATTTCTACGACATCCAACGGTAAGTGCGTCAGCGGATATGTTACCGCTGTATGTTCCCAGGACTTTTGCTATGGTATTCCAGAAAGTCGATTTACCATTTCTGCCTTCGCCATATGCGATAATCAAGGCTTCTACATATACTTTTCCGATAGCAGCAAGTCCGACAATCATCTGTACATATTGGATAAGCTCTGTGTCATTGCAAAAGAATTTATTTAAGGCGTTCAACCATATCTCATTTCCATTATTGTCCGGTGAGACTGCAGTAACCTTTGTCATAAGATCGCTGGCATTGTGAGGCATTACACCTGCGATACCATCCGGAAGATGGTAAGTTGTGGTTGGTGTATTTAAATCATCCGCATTTGCATCTAAATCTGCCGGAGCCTTTAACAACATTGGCCTGGCTTCTTTTAATGCAGATGAAATGTATTTGGAATCACGACGCTTTATTACAAAGTTCTTGTAATTCATAGCTTCTTCAAACATGCTGTATGAATGTTTTTGCTCCGGAGTAAAAAGGTTAAGAGCCTTTGATTTACTCATGCTGGCAAGAATCGACAAAGCACCATTTTGCTTCATTAGCTCCATTGCTTTCAGACGATAGCCTTCGGCATCATCAAGTTGTGAAGCAGTCAAGTCCTGTACAACCGCCTGGGCCTTTTCATCGGATGCTTCCCAGAGGATGCCATTATACCTAAGGTATCCTGTTGCCGTGGTAAAAACCAGTTCATTTTTATGCTCCCTGCTTAAGATTTCTGCCTGCCCGACATCTGAAAAATCATTCGGCATAAGAGACGGTTTAAAGTTGTAAATTTCCGGTGGAATATAATCTTCTTGCTTTGCAATCTGTTTTCCAAAGTTGGTTGCGCTGCCCTTCTGGTATTTCTTCGAAATCTCTACACCAGCTATCATCATTTTCCACAAGAAAAGTATTTAATGACATAGTGCCGGCATGATATTCTACATCAGGAGCTTCTGTTCCAAAGAAAAATCTGGATGCGTCGACAGCGTTTGGATCAACAAAAGGAAAATATTTACTGAGTTGTTCCTTCAATTGCTTGTGTTCTGCAGCAGAAGTGATTGTATCTGTTGCAAAGATAATATGAAATCTTGGACGAGCCGATTGGCTGCCTTTGCATTTCATATGGTTACGACTGTAATGGATGGCATAAGTCAAAGGTTTGAATTCCTGCGCAATTTTTTCAGCAGTAATCCAGTTATCCGGATTGTCAGAAAATTCATTATCGATATCAAAGCCTGCACAATTGCTTTTTATAAAGTTGGCGTTGCTGCGTCGATAATTTGAAAATTTTGCACAGACATAATCGTGACTTACGCATTCTATAAAGGAAGCGGCGTCTACAACATCTATTTTGTGGGAATATTTGTTGTTCTTGGCGTTTCCGGTACAGTCAGCATAATACATGGTTAACATGCGTGTGTTTTCCATTGTAGTTCCGCCTTCCTATTGGCTTTCTGTTTGTGGTGTCAATGCATTTTCGGAATCTAAGTTATGAAGTTGCTCGCACAACTTGTCGTAGTTAACGAGCGCTTTGTTTCCAACATAGATAGCCGGGAGCTTTCCTTCTTTTAATAGAAGTCGTAATGCATGCTCCGATAAAAGTCCGGTTCTGGCAATTTCACGAATTGTCATCATGGTTGGCGTTGTGGACATGTAATCACCTTCTTTCTTAGATTATGAAAGATTGCAGAACTTAGATATACTAAGAAAATAACCTTTCGATAACGTTATTCTAACATGTAATCTAAGAAAATACAATACAAAAAGTTTGAAAAGATAAGAAAATTTACAAAAAGATATTGCATAAACTTAGATTTCGTGATAATATGTAATGCGAAAGGAGGTGAAAGTACATGAATTTTGCAGAGAGAATCAAAGAACTTCGTAAGGAAAAAGGAATAACGCAGATTGATTTAGCCGAAGCAGTTGGCCTTTCAAAAGGTACAGTTGCAATGTGGGAAGTAGATAAAAGAGAAGCGAATTTTGATACATTAAATAAGTTGTCTGATTATTTTCAAGTATCTATTGATTATTTGTTAGGACGTTCAAATGATAGAAGCCAGAAAGCATACGAGGATGAACTTGTAGAAAGGATGCTAGGCCCAGATCCTAAAGAGATGAAACAATGTGTTGAAGAATTTTTTAAGTTAGACGAATTTGGCATTCGAGCTGTTATGGATTTGATAAAAAATGAGTATAAGCGTTGCGTTGAGCAAGATTCGTTGCAGGATACGTATTCTCATTATAAATTGATAGATGAATAAGGAATTGTCTTAGATGAACAAGTCCTCCCGGTAAAAAGGTTATATATTTGTAGGAAGGAGGATTTTTGAAATGTACAATAAAATAATGGCAACGCCGGTGAAAGACCAGGTAAGTGCAACTAGCACCATTACAGAAAGGTGTAAGGATGACAATAATACCTGTTCTAACACCGGCATTTTTGCTTTTGAAGACGATAAAAAGAACGTGCTTGTTCCAGTGTGTGAAAAATACACACTTACGATTAAGGAAGCAGCGGCTTATTTTAATGTAGGAACGAAAAAGTTACGAAGGCTTGCAGAAGAAAATACAGATAGATTTGCTGTGTTTAGCGGCAATAAGTATTTGATAATCCGCACAAAATTTGAAAAATTTATCGATGAATCTTCGGAGATATAAATTGTTTTTATCTGCCAAATAGTACTTTACTAATTGGGCAGACAGAGTGATAAATGGTATGCAAAGAAAGGAGAATGGCTCTATGAGAGAAGGAAGAAAGCCAATGGCAGTATCTGAAAAGTATATGCTTACGATTAAGGAAGCAGTGGAATATTTCAATATTGGAATCAAGAAAATGAGACGTTTAGCAGAGGATAATGAAGGCGAATTTGCTATTTATATGGGAAATAGATACCTTGTTATAAGAGAACGTTTTGAACAGTATATTGTGAATTTGAGCCGTGGTTGGGAGGACGAAGAAGAATGAAAAATCCAAGTCCAGGAGTGAAGAATATAATTACACCGACAGAGGCAATTGATTATTTTGTACTCAGTCGTAGGAAGTTTTATGATTTATTAAAATCGGACAAGCAGAAGGATTTTCTTGTGTTCTATAAGGAACGCAAAATGATAATTCGCACTTCGTTTGCAAAGTATCTGGAAGTGCATCCGGATTTAAGGAGGCGATGTTAAATGGCAAAGTCAGGTATCAGGAGAGATTCAAAGCACCGAGTGTTGCGTAGAGGTGAGTCAATAAGATGGGATGGAAAATACCAATTCAAGTACCATGTAGATGGCAAGGCGCATTTTGTGTACAGTTGGAGATTAGAGCCCACGGATAAGCTGCCGGCAGGAAAGAAGCCATGCTTATCGCTTAGGGAACTTGAAAAGCAGATTGGTTATGATCTGGATTCACAAATGCATCCGGAAGGAAGAAGTATGACGGTTGAGGAATTGGTAGAGCGTTATTTATCTACCAGGATTGGAGTCAAAACGAATACGAAATCCAATTACAATTTTGTAAAGAATCTCATGAAGAAAGAAGATTTTTATTATAAGAAAATTGGCGATGTCAAAACCTCAGATGCAAAGCTGTTTCTGATAAAGCTGCAGCAGGATGGAAAAAGATATAGTACAGTGAAAACAGTCCGGGGCGTATTAAGGCCGGCTTTTCAAATGGCGGTGGATGACGATGTGCTCCATAAAAATCCATTTGGATTTGAACTTGCGGGAGTGGTGGTGAATGACAGTGTTACCAGGGAAGCGTTAACGCGGGATCAAATGCGAAAATTTCTTAAATTTGTTCATGATGATAATGTATACTGCAAGTATTATGAAGTTGTGTATATACTTTTTCATACAGGTATGCGCATTTCGGAATTTTGTGGTCTTACAATTAAGGATATTGATCTAGGGAACAGGATTGTGAATATAGATCATCAGCTTCAACGGTTATCTGATATGACCTTAGTGATTGAGCCAACAAAAACTTTCGGTAACAGAGGAGGTTGCAAAATGCTTTCAAGCCATCATCGAAGACCGGGAGAAACCAAAGGTAGAAAAAGTGGTGGATGGATATACCGGGTTCCTGTTTTTGGATGACAAAGGTCTGCCATTAGTGGCAATGCATTGGGAACATCGCTTTAACCACATGGTGAAGCGGTACAACGATATCTATCGGGTGCAGATGCCGAATATCACGCCACATGTTTGCCGGCACACGTATTGCAGCAATATGGCGAAATCCGGAATGAACCCGAAGACGCTGCAGTATCTTATGGGGCATAGTGATATAGGGGTTACTCTTAACACTTATACGCATTTGGACCTTGAGGATGCAGAGGATGAATTGAAACGGCTGGAAGATCTGCAGAATGCCAGAAAGGAACTGGAACGGACGCAGGGGGAGAAGCCGGTGTCGCAGAAGATGTTTAAGGTGATATAATAAAGTTAAGTAAGCAGACTGGGGTAGTTCTCAGTCTGTTTTATTTTTGATTGAATTGTGAAAGTGTATCATAGTCTTATGCTGTAGAAAAAGCATCTAAAAAATGTTATAATAAAAAGCAAAATATCAATAAGGAGAATATACATGGCACATAGTTCAAATGATAGAGAAAATAAGAAAACGTCAGAAATAAAGCAAAACTTTTTGGCAAGTGCAATATCAGATATTTCAACATACATACAATTGACTGATACAAAAGTCTCTATAATTATGGGAGCTGTTGTTGCAATTCTTGTTGGAATTGCAGCTTGTTATGAATCGATAGGTAGTGTTGTGAGAAAAATTATACCGTGTAGTTGGAAAGGTGTTTTGTTAATTATTTTAATTGTTCTTGGATTTATAAGTATGATATTAGTATTTGCATTTGGAATAATGACAGTTAGAGGACATTCATGCATTATTGATTATAAATCAAAATGGTTTCTTCCAAAGCCAACTAAAGAATATTCTTTTGATGAATTCACTCGAGATATACTAAGAATGAATGATAATGATATTATTATTAACATGTCTGCAGAATTATATAAGTTAAATGATATAAATCGTCGAAAATTGCGGACAATGAAATGGACATTATATGCGTTTTCAGGTTTTCTTATAGTAATAGCTTGTGTTGTTATTTTATTTTTAGTGACTGTATTGTGAGGTGATTAGATGGCAGTAGATGTAGATGAGATTTATAAAAGTACTTGGGAACATTATCAAAAAGCTAAGAGTAATGTGATAAAAAAGGATTTTGTCCTTGAACATCGTGCAGACGCAATTTCAGATATTATTCCTGGGTTTGAGGCAGATAAACTAGAGTTTGGTTCATATGATAAAGAAAATTTTGCAGTATTGTTTGTAGATATGCGAGATTCTACATTAAGGGCACAAAATGTTGGGGCTGAAAAGACTTTTTTGACAATGCATGTATATTTAACTGCATTATTAGAAGTTATTAAATTTTATCATGGTAAAGTTATAGATATAATGGGAGACGGAATAATGGCTTTTTGGGGTGGTCGTGCGGCTCGTGAAGAGGAGAATATGGTAAAAGCGATTGCAGTAAAAAAAGCAGGACTTTGTGGCCGAGATATGTTAGCAGTTCGTGAAAAAGTCATAAATGAAATAATTGATAAAGAAGATCTTGGAGCTCCGATTAATATTGGAATAGGTGTAACATTTGATAGTGTGATTGTAACCAAAATAGGAATTCCAAATTCTTATGATGTAAAAGCATTTGGAGATTGCATAAATGTTGCATCAAAATATTCATCAAAAGTAACAAATAAAGTTAAAGTTTCAAAAAAGGTAAAAAATTTGTGGCCTAAAAGTGAAGGAGGGACAATCCATTTTTCTCCGGTTCATGGAGAGGATGCATATTATTTAACATCAAAGTGAGGTAAATGTTTTGGATGAGAAGATATCTAAAGTGGAAATAGAATTGTTATCTGCTGCAATTGATAGAATTGTTATGCAGGAGGTTTTAGAAGATGAACTGCTGGGTACATTACCTAAGGTTGACGAATTAAATGATTCTAATAAGATATATCGTGGTAAGGTATCAGTTCTTTTTGTGGATATGCGTGAATCGACAAAATTGCCAGAGAAGTATAGTGCAGAACAACTTGTGAAAGTATATAGGAGTTATATTCGAGTTGTAGTACAGGCTATTAGGTATTCTGGTGGAATTGTCAGGGATTTTATGGGCGATGGAGTCCTGGCTCTTTTTATAGATGATACAGATGGTACATCTGAAGATAAGGCAGTGCATGCTGCCAGATATATTACTACCGTAATTGATAAGTTTTTAAATCCGGTATTAGATCAAAAAATGAAGCATCGAATATCATGTGGAATAGGAATACATACAGGAGAGATTTCTCTTTCTAAAGTAGGGATGCGTGGTAAAGAACAAAATGAGAATTCTGAAAATGAATTTGGAATAGCATGGATAGGAAATAGTACTAATTTAGCATGTAAACAAAGTAGTGCAGTAGAATGTGGAACAACCTTTATTAGTACATCGACATACGCAGCGCTTTCGGATGTAAATAAGAGTGAAAAATGGAAACAGGTTGAAATTTCAAAAGGAACAAATATTTTGAAAGGATATATTGCGGAGCAATATTATTTATTACTTGATGAAGAATGCGAGCCGTGTATAGCAAAGAGTTGTCTCAATACAAAAAATACGACGGATATTTTTGACGAGAAAATTGAGAAAATTACGCAAAGAGCAGAGGCTCTTGGTTTAAAACAACAAAAATTGGATGAAAAGGCACAGCAGTTGACAAGGAAAGAAAAATCGTTGAATGAACGAGAAAAGACTCTTAAGGAGAAAAAATATTCATTTTATTGCGAAGTTTTACAAAGCGGACATTGCAAAGAGGAGTATGTTAAAATAATGGGGCAGGAATTTTGGGAGGAGAATTTAGACTGTGCTATTTCTGCTGGTGAAGATATTGGAAAAAGTGAACACAAAGTGAAACAAGAAGTTAGCTATGCTATGGTTAGTATATACGAAGATTTGCAATTATATGATAAAGCTTATGACTTCCTAGTCGAACAGGCAATTGGGTATTCATGGATACAGCTTCATACAGTCCAAAACATAGTAAAAAAAGTTGGTTATTGTAGTAGACTAAAAACTGCGGTATGTGAAAGATTAGAAAAAAATGATTTGTCTACAGATGATCGTAAGGATTTTGAAGAAACCAAAAATTGGATAATGTTTGATTTTGAATTATAAAAAAATTCATGTGGCAACACATATTTATATATAGTATGCAACCTTGTTGGGTTCTAATATTAACAAGGATTTATGGTAGATGGCTCGATTAAGAAAAGATTGATAGTAGTAACCCATCCACTTTTTACTCCGTTTCTACTACGATTGCTGTACACATCTTGCAAAATTTTGCTAAGATTTGCATTTTATGTACAGAAATGACCAATACATAAAGAAAAATTAACACTGCGCAAAATGCTGCAAATGGCAGCAGAAAAGCGCCTTTTGAAAGGAGTTTATATGAGTATACGAGTGCTCTTTATCTGTCACGGCAAGATATCTTCTGAACTCCAAAAGCATTGATTTTACAGGGTTTTCGTGAAAATGAAGCAAGAATTTACTACCAGTTTACTACTTTTGAAATTTGAGTTATTTGCCTCCACACGATAGAGAAAAACTTAACATAGAAAGCAAAAGGGATGCTGTTTTTTGATGATACAGCATCCCTTTTTCCATATACACGCCATGGGTGATCCTGTGGCGTTTTTTCATACCCATTTTGAAAGGAGAAGGATAATGAATTTGAATGAAGATGAAAAGAGAATGGTCTATCAGATTGAAAGTACCAATCAGGTGGCTGCTCTGAATGAGATTTATATGACCTGGCGCTATGCAACAAACCAGGCCATGAAGGATACGGCGGAAAGCCTTTTGAGAAAGTTCCGCCCGCTCTCCGATAAAGAGTGCATGGATGTGATCCGGGAGGTACAGCAGAATTATCGTCTCCCCGGCAAGGCAAGGACGATCGGGGAAATGCTGGCAGAGGCTAGACAGCAATCCGGGGCGCAGAAGTTATCCGGCCATGACATTATGGCTTTGGAGC
>OGKG01004936.1_pt1 | contig 10778 bp, 7 predicted proteins | sample 1572201 | NCBI WGS metagenome assembly OGKG01 (sample SAMEA2582146, study PRJEB24529) | metagenome | biome: Human gut stool | place: China | collected 2011 | reverse complement strand
CTTCCCTACGGCCGGAAGAGGCCAGCCAACGAGGACTCTCGGGAAGTATAAAACTAAAAATGAAAAACAAAGCAGCCGGCACAGTCATCGCACAAAACATCCAGCGCCATCCCATCTGCCCGTTCCACGATTCACGTATCATTTCATACGTAGCTCCTATCTCCACCGGCTCCGCGATCTGCCAGTTCACGATCTGGGAAGCTAAAATACCCAGCACAACCGTCAACTGATTGATAGCGACAAAGCGTCCGCGCAGATGAGCCGGAGCTATCTCCGCAATATACATCGGCGACAGGCTGGAAGCAATACCGATGGCAAACCCGCCGACCAGTCTGAAAACATTGAAAAAAGTAAAGGAATTGGCGGCTCCCGTACCGATAGCGGTACAAATAAAGAGTCCTGCCGCCAATGTAAGAACCGGCTTCCGACCGAAGCGGTCACTCATTTTTCCGGCACTTAACGCACCTATCAGGCAACCTATCAGTGCACTACTCATCGCCCATCCTTGCAGTACGGGATTACCTGCTATCTGAAAGTATTGTTCGTAGAAAGGTTTCGCACCTCCTATCACTACCCAGTCATAGCCAAAAAGAAAACCTCCCATAGCCGATATCAAGGCTATCAGGAACAGATAAAGATTCGATTGTGTTTTCATCAGGGTCATACAAATATTAATCATTCATTTGATGACCGCAAAGTAACCGGGATTTACCCTATAAAGAAATAGAGAGAATCACTTAAAGTATGGACGATTTTACTTTTCCGGTTCGCTCCTTCTCCGTTTGCATTCTTTCCGGAATTCATTAGGCGTTTTTCCGAACTGTTTCTGGAATTGCTGGATAAAATTACTTGTAGAGTTGATGCCGACCAACACACTCACCTCATTAACCTGACAATCTTCCTGCGACAAAATAGTGGCTGCACGGTTCAGCCGAATGAAACGGATAAACTCCACCGGACTCATATTTACAATGCCCTTCAGCTTTTTACTAAAATTAGAATGACTCATATGGATCTTTGCCGTCAGTATCTCCACATTAAAAGTGGGATCGGATATGTTTGCATTCACAATATCCACCACCTGATTTACAAAGTTCTCATCAGACTTATTGATCTCTACCTGCCCGATCGGTATCAGTGGTTTGGTGTTCTGCAGGCTGATGTCCCGGTTTTTGTTCACTATCAAGCTTCTCAGCAAAGCCGATAAGTAATTCAGGTTGAATGGTTTCTCGACATAAGCATCCGCCCCGGCCTCCAGTCCCTGAATCTTCGTGCTAACGTCATTCTTCGATGTCAACAGCACCACCAATATATGGCTGGTAGCTATCTCCGCCTTCAATTTCCGGCAGAGAGACAATCCGTCTAAATTGGGCATGATGATGTCACTCAATACGATGTCTACCTTATTATGTTCTATCACGTCCAAAGCCTGTCTGCCATCGGCCGCCGTCAGGACAGTATATTCTTCATGCAACTGTTCCGATAAGAAATCCACCACATCCGGATGATCGTCTACAATCAACAGAGTAACCCTTATGCTGTTTTTATTCAGCAGAATCTGCCCGTCGTTCATCTCCACCGTCTGTACATTCTCGGTTATCTTCTGGCGAACCGGAAGTTTAAGCACGAAGCAGTTCAGCCCATCCATCTCCTCGTAGGTCAAAGTACCCCGGTGCTGCTCCACCAAGCTCCGGCAAAGCGATAATCCGATCCCCACGCCTATATTCTCCTTACTGTTTTCTGCCCGGACAAACGGTTCGAAAATCGCTTCATGCATATCCTTCGATACCAACAAGCCGTCATTTATAATTTCAAGTGTCAGGTATTCGTCATCACGACTCACCCGTACCGTAATACGAGCGTCACTGTATTTTATAGCATTGAATATCAAGTTATTCATTATCTTGTCAACCGCATCCTTATCGGCTATTACACAGATATCCGGATCTACGCGGTCTGCTATAATCTCAAAAGTCTTATTCTTTTCCGAAAGCAGCACAGAGAACCTTTCTTTCAAGGACTCAATCAGATGCAATGCCTTTATCTCCGAAAAGATCAACGGTTTATTCATGTTTCCGGCCGCTTTGAAGTCCAATAATTGATTTACCAGATTCAATAACTGGTCTACATTCTGTTTGATCAATCCCAGATAACGTTGTATATTCTTCGGAAACTGTACAGACTCCTGTATCACCAGATCCATCGGACCACTGATCAATGTCAGAGGCGTACGTATCTCATGCGTAATATTCGTAAAGAAAGCCACTTTGGATTCATAAAGCTCCTTCTCTTTCTCGATTGTATAAATCAGATTCTTCTCCTCATTTCTACGGGCAATTCTTTTCAGGTAAGAACGTATCCAGTAAAAAAGCAATGAAAACACTACCAGAATATAAATGATATAAGCAACAGGCGATGCCCACCAAGGCGGCAGTACATCAATCATCAAGACCTTCTCCGATTCATCCCATACTCCCATATTATTCGCCCCTTTCACGTGGAGAACATATTTTCCGGTAGTAAGCCCCGCATAAGATATCACATTCTTATCCGTATAGATCCAGTCATTATCGACGTTACTCATACGATAGGCATACCGGTTAGCCCCCGGAGAAGCGAAACTCAATGCAACGAAACGGATACTGATGTTTCGCTCGTCGTATTTAAGTGTTATTTTATAATCCTTATCATACCGGTTGATGACATTGGGGAGAAGGTTTTTCCCATTTACAAGAAAATCTGTGAAATAGACGGAAGGCATTAAATCGTTTCTGACGAACTGCTCCGGATTGAATGAGACCAACCCATGCATGGTTCCCATAAAAATCGTTTCTCCATCCACCACAACCGCCGAGTTATAATTAAACCGGGAGACGCTCAAACCGTCTTTTTTACCAAACACCTGTACTTCTTTGCTCTCCGGATTCAGACACACAAGCCCGTGGTTCGTTCCAAACCAGATATTTCCACGAGTATCCTCCACAGCCTTGAAAACAATATCGTCCGGCAATCCCTCTTCAAGCGAATAGACTTCGAAAGCCTCATCCTGAAAACAACAGATACCTCCCCGGTCCGTGCTAAGCCAGATGCGTCCCTTGCTATCTTCCAAAATGCTGCTGACCGAATTCGAACTGATAGAACCGGGCTTACCATCCGCAAGATACTGCTCCGCCTCCTGTGAACGGATATTATACCGATATACCCCATTTCCCATTGCCGCAATCCAAATATTCCCCTGGCTGTCTTCTTTGATATCCTGTATATATCCGTAGCCGAACTCCGTCACTTTCTCAAAATGCATCGTCCCTTTTTTCGCCGTATATACGCCCCCGCCGTCGCTTATCCAAATAGTACCTGTATGATCTTCACAAAAAGCAAAGATGCTTTCCTCTTTCAAGCCCAGTTCTTTACCTGTATAATGCGTCACCTTCATAGACGGAGACACCACATCCAAACCATTCTTAAAATATCCGATCCAGATATTCCCGTCGATTTTCCGGATACAGGTGACCGTAACAGTAGGATGCGTATTGACCGGAGTAAAAACAGACATATTCTTATCGAAAACCGAACAGCCCTCATCTTCCGTTCCCACCCAGAGCTTCTGGGTCTCTTCATCCCAATACAAACCATGAATCCACTGGCTCTGTACACTCTGCGGATGATCATTCGGAATATAAACCGTAAAATTCTCCGCACTACGGCTCTGATAATTCAAACCGCCATACAACGTACCTACCCAGATCCCCTTTTCCCTATCGGTATACATCGTTGTTACCGTATTATTACTAAGCGAATGCGAATCGAAAGAATCATTTTTGACATTAGTACAGCTCCCGGTCAACACATTATAGATATAGATACCATTATTCGTACCCACCCACAATTCCTCCTCCTTGGACATCATCAGGCAACGGAGCATTACCTTATCCACTTCCGGAAAATCATGCAGGGAAAGTGTTTTCGTATCCATCTTATATTTCAGTAAGCCCCCCTCATGCAAAGCTATAAGCAGGAATTCCTTATAAGACAGCATCGTATAAACTCCTTTTCCCTGAAACATTCCGGTTTCTTTCAATACCCGCACAAATTCGTCTTTCTTCCTGTCATACCGGCAAATGCCCTGTTCGATACAACCGGCCCAGATCGTTCCCTGTTCATCTACCGTCAGTGACAACGGCCCGCCCTTTCCAAATACCGTATCCTCCGATATCGAATAGAGTCGATAGGCTTTTGTCTGTATATTCACTTTCAGTATACCACGGGAAGGTAAGACGACCCACATATTCCCCTCCTTATCGGCAACAATATTTGAGACCCAATTATATAAAAAGTCCGCACTCTGGTCGGGATTCAACCAACGTTCCAAATACGTAAAAGTTTCCAAAGCCGGATCATAGACAAAAACTCCGTCGTCCGTGCCTATCCACAAAAGCCGGTTAGCGTCTTCACACAAAGCAGCAATGTTATTATTCCGTCTGTTCGCCACCGGATCATAACAATCCAGCACCTTAAACTCGCATCCGTCATAACGATTCAGTTTGTTACGGGTTCCGATCCACATATAACCGTAGCTATCCTGCAATATGGCTTTCACTTCACTATGCGACAACCCGTCTTCATTATTCAAACGCGTAAAATGTACCTGCCCGAACAACGATATACATAGATTAATAAAGATGATAAAACACAGAGTTATTCTCATGATTATATAATATATAAATGCAAAAATAACCATAAAGTATCAAAAAACGCCTTTTCAGACCAATATAAAGTCTCACAATATAAAATTTTGATATCAAAATATAAAATATTCACTCAAAAGCCGGGTAATCCCCATCAAAATTAAAATTTGATACTTTTTCATTTTTATCGAATATCCATTGCGAAACCACTCTCCTATATTTGCATCATGAACAATAACCTTTAATTATTTTAATGCTATGCTGAAGATCAAAGAAGGATTTAAAGGCGAACGACTGATCAGTCTTCCCTTATTTGCTATCGAGAAGTTCAAAAAGGATGAATTAGGCAAAGAGTTATACCTTACTAATATAGGTTATTTTCCAAATGCCGAATATCATTACTGCCGGAGAGAAGCAGCTAATTCTGCCGACTATATTCTTATCTATTGCGTAAAAGGCGAAGGCTGGCTCGAATATAACGGAAAAAAATTAAAAGTTGCAGAAGATCAGTTCTTTATCATTCCACAAGGCATGTCCCATGCTTACGGAAGCAGCAAAGGGAAGCCGTGGTCTATCTACTGGATACACTTCAACGGTAAAAAAGCCGGGTATTTCAGTAAAGGTTTCGATATCCCTCAAGATATGCCGTATAACTCACAATCGAGATTCAAAAACAAAATAGATCTGTTTGAGGAAATATTCAGTACCTTGCAATCAGAAAGCAGTACCGAACAAATGTCTTATGCCACCAGCGTATTTTTCCATTTCTTAGGCATCATAAAGTGTTCTAATTCGGGAAAGAAAGAATCGGAAGCCATCAAAGAGAGTAGCATTATCGATACTTCCTTGAAATTCATGCGGGAGAATCTGCACAAGCATCTTTCTTTAAGAAATATGGCAGAGCACGTGAATCTTTCCGTCTCTTACTTCTCCAGAATATTTATTGCCCAGATCGGCACTTCACCATCCAAGTATCTGGCACAGCTCCGTATGGAGAAAGCCTGCCATTATTTAGAAGAAACGGAGATGAAAGTGAATCAAATCAGTCCGTTGGTCGGATTCGATGATCCTCTTTATTTCTCAAGGCTATTTACCAATTATCTGAAATTATCTCCTACCCAATATAGAGAAAATAGAAACAGAACTCTATTTTTCAGAACAACAACACAGACAGCACATCATACAATGGCCATATAAATACTTTAAATACTGGATTACAAGTTTTTTTGCCATATCCATGTAATCCAGTGTTCAAAGTAGTATCCTCTTCGCCCACTCACTCCTTTTTACATTTCAGGACTAACTTATATACGTGACTTCCAGAAGCTTTTATTAAAAAACAAGCATAAATATCCTTATTACCAATACATAACAAGTAATTCCATAGCCATATATGCTCCGCCATCATTTTTCCGAAAAACCGGGATATCAAAACATCCGGATGTTGTCACACAAAACATGGGGATGTTCTTATATGCAACATGGGGATGTTGTGCATGAATACATCCCCATGTTTTTACACCTAAAGTCTATCAAGAATCGAATAATAAACTATCTTACCATTACTTAATCAGTATATTTCTCGGAGTAGTCAATACATGCACTTTAGCGGTGCGTCTTCTCCACTTACCGAAACAACGTACACTCCTTTTTCCGACAAAGGGATAACCGTATTGGAAAAGCCCGTATTAACCGTTCTGCCATCCATGGCATAAACCACCACCTTGTGGTTATCCACTCCCCGGATCACTACTCCGGAATCTACAGTAACGACTCTGAAATGATCGGACGCCGCAACTTGCCGGATACCCGTTGCCGAGAAACCGGCCGTCGCAAACTTACTACCGGCATATGACTGGTCCAACGTCTGAACCCCTACCGTATATTTACCTTCACCGAACACACGCATCCGATAAGAGTTGAGAGCGGAAGAAAGAGAAGTCTGCAAATCAGTACCGACTTTCAGCTTACCGGTTTCAATATCTACCGGGATCATGGTGTACAGTTCACCGGTAGTCTCGTTACGAACATAAATATTATAGCGCAGGGCCGCTTCGGGGGTCTCTTTATCGGAACCGGGTAACCAGGTGATCAGGAGTTCATCCCCCTCCATCGTAGCCGTAACCTTGGCGGGAGGCTCGGGAAAAGTATTTCCGGGAAGCCCGTTTTTCTGAGGATTGTTCTCATAAACCCGCAACGGTGAAGAATAATAAGAGTCGGGAGCTTTATCGTAAGTTCCTACATAACCGCCGACTATCAAGTCCATATTGCCGTCGCCATTCACATCACCCATATTAATACCCCCGTCCTGATTGACCGGAACCACCGGATAAGATTTATCCATCACAAACTTTCCTTCCGGAGTCTGATAATAGATACGGTTTCTATATCCGGAACCGTCACTGGGTTCCCCGTTTATCACCATTAAAGTCGGCAACCAACGGATTGGCCCTACTGACTCCCAAAAGGTTGCTTTCTTTTTCCGAAACATCCCGATAGGTACATTTACCGTCCTTATCAACCGTGTTGTAGAACAAAGAAGCAAGACAAACCCAATTATCGCCATTCCCGGTACTGATAATATCCAATGTTCCGTCACCGTTAATATCTGCCAACGTGGATTGTCCCTGAAAAGCGCCGTAAATATTTGCCGGAGTCTCGTCTGCAAATGAGCCGTCACACTTGTTGATATAGGTTTTAATTCCGGTAGACGCCCGGTCACTATATCCGGAAAATTCAATATCGAGCCAACCGTCGTTATTCAGATCGCCAAACATAACCGAACCATTGGTAGCCCCCTCAAACACTTGTTGCTCCTGATGGATAAAGGTACCGCTCCCACGGTCATTCAGATACAAGTCCACACGCCGCCCCTCGTGATAGTTCATCACAACAACGTCCGTATATCCGTCGTGATTATAATCGCCTACGGAGATCGGATTGTAAAAACCTTCATCTTTGTATGGGAAGAATCCCGGATTGGCAACTTTCTCAAAACGATAATCATTCTCTTCTCCCAAGTTCCGATACAAGGCCACAATCTTAACATCACCGCTTACATTCCAATCTCCTCCCTGCCCCATAATCAGCAAATCGAGATTCCCGTCATTGTTAAAATCAAAAAACACTGCATTGGTATACGTACTTATCGGCAGATAGGATTCCTTTTCAAGTGTAAAAATTCCATCACTATTACACCGTACAAGAATAGCCAATTCATCCCAGACGTGGGCAATCCCCCCGATACAGGGCAACGCCATAAGCAGACAGGCAATCAATCTCTTTTTCATAAGTCCCTCCTTTTATTCTTCTGCCGCCAACCCGCCGGGGCCGTCAAATTTATACTCAAATGAATCAAACCAGGCACTTCCGCCATCCGCTTTCGTATTATAGGAGTAAAGGCCTACGCGGGAACCCTTCCAGTCGCGGGAACCTTCCCGAAACGAATCGCCGCAGTCCAGATAATTCTGTCCGTCCAAACTGTAGGAAAATTGATGATTATTCGTCAAGGCGTCGATCACTAATTTCACATAAACTATCCGGTCATCCGCTCTCTCTATTGTTTTAATCAATTTTACCTGCCCTTCATTCTCATAATAGACAACCGGCTGCAACACTCCGCCGTCCATTTGCATCAAGATACCTGCACCGCAGAATTTATCACCGATACATTCCAGACCGGCCCGTTGTCCTTCTGTCATATCCGAATAATCCATCCGAATGACGGCTTCTCCTTTGTATCCCATCGTTTTCTGTGTAAACTGATTACGGGATTCGCGCACGTTTTCTGCCTTTAACGCTTTAATTTCCAGCCATCCGGGACGGGATGTCAAAGACCAGTTTTCGTTTGCCGGATTGTGGTTGAACTGCCATTGCAAAGCTAACTTATCCGATGTGAAATCGTCACTCGATTGCGGGGCATGAGGGGTTAGATTACATTTTATAGAAGGCTTCTTGCAGACTTTCATCGGCTCCATTCTTGTCATAATCCATGCCGATAACCGGGAAACCGTCTTCCCATACCACCGGCTGCAAATGTACGACACGCCCCTGAGGATCAGCCGACTGGAAATGATAGAACCACCATTCTCCTTCGGGAGTATCTACCAAAGCACCTTGATGCGGACCATTTACTTTGGTCACTCCCATCTCCAGCACACGCTTCGATTCATAAGGACCGTAAATATCTTTAGAACGCATCACCGTCTGCCAACCGGAACCGACGCCGCCTTCGGGAATGCTGATGTAATAGTAACCATCCTTTTTAAAAAGTTTCGTGCCTTCGGCCACCGGACCTTCATATACTTTCTGACCATCGTCAAGAAGCCGTGTGCCGTCCGCACTCATTTTATGAATATAAATAGGGCCACCGCCCAACTGGCTACGCCCGACATAAGCTTGCCCATCCTCATCCCAGAACGGACAGGGATCTTCCCAACCACCGGCACTCTTCACACAATGCAACGGAGACCAGGGGCCGGCCGGATTTGTGGCGGTAGACATAAACAAACCGTCATTCGGCATACAGACGAACATCCAGAATTTCCCGTCATGATAGCGCAAAGCAGGCGCCCAGCTACCGTCGCCATAACGTTTCATTTCCGAAAAGCCGGGATAGTCGATACGATCGTATATCTGACCGATAATGGTCCAGTTAACCATATCTTCGGATTCGAGAACCGGTATTCCCATAAAATGGAACTCAGAACAGATCATATAATATTTATTTCCCACCCGGATAACATCCGGATCGGAATAGTCGCCATTCAGGATGGGGTTGGCAAATGTCCCGTCACCCAAATCTCCCCAACGGGAATCGGTGTACCAACCACTCGAACCACCTAAATCCTGGCCGCCACTGAACAATCCCATATATCCGCTATTGGTATATGCGCCCAATACCGGGCGCGCCCGGTGCTCACCGGGAAAAAACTCCTGTACGGATTCATCATCTGTTCCCACCCTTTCAAAAGCAGTCATTTGCTGGGCAACGCCACTTGTAAAAGGTAAGCAGGCAAACGCAACCGACAAAAGGGAAATACTTTTCTTTAAAGAGAAAATGTGCTTCATAATTTTTAATTTAAAACTTGGTTAATAGTCAAAGACCTGTTGCAAATGTAGTATTATCGACTCTCGGATCGAGTTTTAAATGTATCGATAAATATAATCAATGTAGATATCTTGGTGTGTTTAAATATATTCCGGGCCGATCTTCTACATTTGTACTATAAAATGAGAGTATTGATCTATCTTCGAGAAAAAAATTGGGATTTGCAGTTAGACGGTTATGATATGCGATTGGAGTTATTTCAATCGTACAACATCATAAACCGTCTAATCGCAAATCCCGAACAGTTATATGTTAGTTGTTATAAGGGGTCACCACCAGTTTATAAGAACCGCCGTCCAATAACTTTTCGTCGAACGTAATGGTAACATTCTTCCTCTCACCCGCCATAAGGGTAAAATAGTTGTCATTCATGATAGCCGGCAAAATGCGCTCACCATCCGAGGTGCGGTATGCCTGCACATGCACGGCAAAGGCAACACCTTTGGCAGAAGCGGGGTTGGTGATGGAAGCCTGGATTTCCGCCTTTCCATCTTTTTTCACCATTTTGGAAGAAACCTTCAAATCCGCTTTCGGCAAAGTGTTCAAAGCCGTAAAGTTCAAACGGTCGTTACCACGCCAATAGTTATTTTCCGAAACTACATTTCCGGCTTTATCTTTCAAGGTCAGGCGGATAAAATGAACATCGCTCAATCCTTCACTGGGCTGCGTTCCACTCAAGACATCGAAACTCCACAAGGAATAACCGAACCACCAGCCGAGTTCGATACCGAACATACGTACATAACGGGCATCCACTTCGGGGAAGGTAATTTCGTCTACACCACCGCGTCCTTCATCCGTCTTATAGACTTCCTTCCAGTTTTCCGCATCGTTCGATACCTGTATCTTATAAGCTTTTCCGAACGAAGCCTCCCAATCTAAACGAACACCACCGACAGGCTGCACACTGCCAAGATCTACATAGATCCACTCATTATCCGCTTTGGCTGCTGCCCAACGGGTGTCCTTCTTACCGTCCGTAG
>OGKG01004925.1_pt1 | contig 10811 bp, 7 predicted proteins | sample 1572201 | NCBI WGS metagenome assembly OGKG01 (sample SAMEA2582146, study PRJEB24529) | metagenome | biome: Human gut stool | place: China | collected 2011 | reverse complement strand
CCGTTTTCCACGATGATGTGGAGCTCGATGGAGATGGAGTTGTCGTCGTGATAAGTGATGCTGACGCCCTTGCTCATGGCCTCCCGGCGCAACAGATGCACCAGGCCGTCCGTCATGGAGCGGTAGGCCATGCCCTTGACGCCGAAGCAGTTGGTGGCTGCCGCGCCGGTGATGGTGGTGAATACCGCGCTGCTGATGGTGATCTCGCCCTGACCGGTTTGAACCTTAATCATAGCTAACTTCCTTTCTATAGACTGCCGCCGGAGGGCGGCATAAGCACAATAATATAGGGTATTATATACTATTTGTCCGGCAATAACAAGAAGAATATTTTAAACAAATCTGCCGATTTCCGTAACATTTTCTTAACATTTGACCAAACAAAGACCATTCCGCCCTGAAAATACGCCCTCTGTGCTATTTCCCGACACTTTTTCGTCCGCCGCCCGGCTACAATAGGGGGCAAAGGAGGGCTTGTCCATGAAACTTCTGCCACTGCCCCGGGAGAAACGGCGGCTGCTTGAACCCCTGGGCCGGGCGGCCCTGACCTGCCTGCTGACGGCCGGCTCCTTCGGGGGCCTGTGCGCCCCGCTGCCTCTGGCCATCACGGCGGCGGCCGGGCCGGGACTGCCGGGCCTGTGCTGCGTGCTGGGCTGCGGACTGGGGGCGTTTCTGTTTCTGCCGTTTCAGGCGGGTCTGCGGCAGCTGGCGGCGGCCATTCTGATCTTCTCCGGCAGCATCGCCTTTTTCGACACGAAATTTTTCCCCCGGCGGTTTTTCCGGCCGGGTCTTGCGGCGGCGCTGCTGCTTCTGGTGCAGTCGGCGTATCTCATCGCCCGGCCCATCCGGCTGTGGGCCCTGTGCGTGTTCTGCATGGGCCTCACCGCCGCGGTCACGGACCTGCTGCTGCGCCGCCGGGACCGGCTGCCCCTGCTGCTGGCGGCGGGGCCTGCGGGAGCCTCGGGCGACGGAGCCGGAAAGAACCGGGAGTGCGCCGCCGGAATGAACCTCATGCGGAATCAATGGTCCGGCAAGCGGGTCGCCTTTCTCGGCGATTCGATCACGGACGAACGCCATGTCGGCACGACGAAAAACTACTGGCAGTATCTGTCCGAGATGCTGGGCATCGTGCCTTTCGTCTACGGAATCAACGGACACCAGTGGTCCGATGTGCTGGGGCAGGCCCGGAAGCTGTATGCCGAGCGGGGCGACGCCGTGGATGCCGTCGTCGTCTTTGCCGGGACCAACGATTTCAATGCCGGCGTGCCGCTGGGCGAGTGGTACGAGGTCCGGGAGGCGGAGTGCCCGATGCCGGGTCCCTCCGTGGGGACGCGGATGCGCCGCACGCCTTCGGCGGACACCGGGACCCTCTGCGGACGGATCAACGCCGTGCTGGCCTTTCTCAAAGAGCACTATCCGACCAAGCAGGTCATCCTGCTCACGCCGCTTCACCGCGGTTATGCGCGTTTCAGCGACCGGAACGTCCAGCCCGACGAATCGTACCCCAACCGGCTGGGGCTCTATGCCGACGCCTATGTCGCCAAAATCCGCGAGGCCGGGAGCGTCTGGGCGGTTCCGGTGATCGACCTCAACAGCATCAGCGGTCTTTATCCCGTCGCCGATTCGCATGTCCGTTATTTCAGCGACGGGCAGACCGACCGTCTGCATCCCAACGCCGCGGGTCACGAGCGTATGGCCAAAGCCCTGGCGTATCAGTTGCTGGCGTTCCCGGCCTGTTTCGACTGACGACACCGGAATCCGGCCTTTATCCGGCAGCGGACCCTGACGAACGGAACGGGGTCGGTGCCGTAACGGCACTTTTAGGATGTCGCGGACCTTTTGCCGTACCGCCCGGGGGCGTTCCCGTCCGTTCCTTTTCCAGCGCAGAGTCTTCGATACTTTCGCTCGGAAAAAAATGCAAGCGAACTTGCTTTTTTCTCTCGGCTTATTCGTACTTTGGCTTCGCCGAAGATACTCCGCCTCGGAAAAAATACAAGCGAGCTTGCTTTTTTCTCTCGGCTTATTCGTATCTTTGTTCCCGAGGTTATGAGAAAGATTGCGATCCTTTGTCTGCTGCTCGTCGGCGCACTGCCCGCCCTTGCGGGAAGCTACCGCCCGGACGAGATTCCCAATGTCCAGCGCATGGACCGGCGGCGCTATGTCTCGAATCCCGATGGCATTCTCTCCGCGGGAGCCGTGGCGCGCATCGACTCCCTCTGCGCGTCGCTGCGCGAACGGGGGCTTGCGCAGGTGGCGGTCGTCGCTGTCGATGACATTGCGGGCGGCGACGCTTTTTCGTTCGCCGTCGAACTGTTCCGCAGCTGGGGCGTGGGTTCGGCCAAAAGCAATAACGGACTGGGCATCCTGCTGGTGAAGGACCTGCGTGAGATACGCTTCGTCACGGGCGGCGGCCTCGAAGGCATCCTTCCCGACGCGCTCTGCAAACGCATCCAGCTCAACTATATGCTTCCGGCCTTCCGCGAGGGGGATTACAGCGCGGGCATGGTCGCCGGGGTGGGGGCTGCGGCCACGATCCTCGAAGGCGGCGAGGTCGATCTGGGCGGCGACGCCGACGAGGACCTTCCGGCATGGATGATCTTCACGATCGTCTTCGGCTTCGTGATCTTCCCGCTGGGCATGGTGCTGGCGAACTACTATTTCTCCCGCCGTTGCCCGAAGTGCCGTAAGCTGACGCTGAAACAGCAGTCGCAGCAGGTGTTGAGCGTCACGCGGAACTACCGGCTGGTCGAATATACGTATGTCTGCCCGAACTGCGGTGCGGTCGTGAAGCGGCGTTCGCGCAACCTGCGCGACGACAATTTCGGCGGCGGGGCCGGGGGCGGCACGATCATCGGCGGCGGCTTCGGACGCGGCATGGGCGGCGGCATGGGCGGCGGCTTCGGAGGAGGCTCCTTCGGCGGCGGCGGAGCCGGTTCGCGCTGGTAGTTTAAGGTGCAGAGTTCCGGGGCGTTGCATGTTGGGCTGAAAAGCGTCTGCAATTCGGTTGCGTCGCGACAAGCCCTTCCCCTGAAGGAAGGGTTTGGGACGGGGTCTGGCTTGTAAACGGCGCCGGAGGCTGCGACTGCAGCGGTTTGATGCGAAATGAGTTTAAATATATAAATAGCTTCTGTTATGAAAAAATGGATTTGGATCGGCGTAGTCGCCGTGGTGGCGATCTTCTTTTATGCGACCTATAACGGTTTTGTGAACAGGGAGGAGGGGCTTAAAAGCGCCTGGTCCAATGTCGAGACGCAGTACCAGCGGCGTGCGGACCTGATTCCCAACCTGGTCAACACCGTGAAGGGCTACGCGGCCCACGAGACGCAGACCTTGAACGAGGTTACCGAGGCGCGCGCCCGGGCCACGTCGATCAACCTTTCGGCCGACGACCTGACGCCCGAGCGGCTCGCACAGTTCCAGCGGGCGCAGGCCGAGGTGCGCTCCGCGCTGGGCCGCCTGATCGCCGTGTCGGAGAGCTATCCCGACCTGAAGGCCAACCAGAATTTCCTCGAATTGCAGGCCCAGCTCGAAGGGACCGAGAACCGCATTGCCGTCGCCCGCAAGGACTTCAACGCCGCGGCGCAGCAGTACAACGTTTCGGTGCGCCGCTTCCCGGCCAACCTCGTCGCGCGGATGTTCGGCTTCGGCCAGAAGCCCTATTTCGAGTCGGCCGAAGGGGCCGCGGCCGCTCCGCAGGTCACCTTCTAAATGATCTCGGAACGTTCCCGCGGTTATGTGCTGGGAGCCATAGCCGCGGCCAGCTACGGACTGAATCCGCTCTTTGCGCTGCCGCTTTACGGCGCGGGCCTGGGAGTGGATTCCGTGCTGTTCTACCGCTATGTGCTGGCTGTGGTGATGCTGGGTGCGCTGATGCTGTTCCGGCGGCAGTCGTTCGCCCTGCGGCGGCGCGACGTCCTGCCGCTTGCGGCTATGGGCGTGCTCTTCTCCGTCTCGTCGCTGCTGCTTTTCGAGAGTTACAACCTCATGGACGCCGGCATCGCCTCGACGATCCTGTTCGTCTATCCGGTGATGGTCGCGGTCATCATGGCCGTGGGTTTCCGCGAGCGGGTCACCGCCGCCACGGTCGTCTCGATCGCCCTGGCGTGCGGGGGCATCTCGCTGCTCTACAAAGGGGGCGACGGCGCGACGCTCAACCTCGCGGGCGTCGTGCTGGTCTTCCTTTCGGCGCTCTCCTATGCGGTCTGGATCGTCGCCGTCAACCGCTCGTCGCTCAAGGACCTTCCGACCGAGAAACTCACCTTCTACTGTCTGGTTTTCGGCTCGCTGGTCTATGTCGTTCGGCTGCGGGGCTGTGCCGATCTGCAACCCGTCCCTTCGCCTCTGATGTGGGTCAACGCCGTTGCGCTGGCGCTTTTCCCGACGATCGTTTCGCTGGTCGCGATGGCCGGGGCCATCCGCCGCATCGGCTCCACGCCCACGGCGATCCTCGGGGCGCTGGAACCCGTCACGGCGTTGTTTTTCGGCGTCGCGGTCTTCGGCGAGCGGTTCACGCTGCGCATCGGAACCGGCGTTTTGCTGATCCTCGTCGCCGTGACGCTCATCATCGCCGGCAAATCAATCCGCATCCCCACCTCCGTCACGCACCTGGCCCGGTGGATGGCCCGTCCGCGCCTGCCGCGCTGGGCCGTGCGCTGGGCGCGCCGCCTGCCGCTGCCGCGCATCCGCCGTACCCGCTGACGGATTTTGCAAAAACACGCCGGCGCCGGAGGAATCGCCTCCGACGCCGGCGCGTTTGTCTTCGTACCGTTACAGCCGGCTCTTTTCGTCGGCCGACCCCGCCTCGACGGCTTTGCGCTTGAAGGCCTTCCCCGACTTGAAGTTGTAGGTCAGCCCGATTCGGAACGAGCGGTTGCTCCACGTCTGCCGGGCGTTCATCGTGCGGACGAATCCGTCGCCGTGCGCTCCGATCACCTGTCCCTGGTCCAGAAGGTTCTGCACCGAGAACGAGGCGGTGAACCGGTCGCCGAAGCGTTTCTTCACGCCGGCCTGCAACCGGTGGTCGGGTTCGACCCAGCAGTTGCCCAGGTCGATGCGGCTCTGATAGTTGTACGAGAGGTCGATGTAGAATTTAGCCGGGAGCGTGAAGGTCGTCGAGATGCTGCCGAATGCCCAGTTGTAGAAAGTTTCGGCGCCGTGCTGTTCGACGCGCTCACCGTGGCGCATGTAGGTGAAGTTGGCGTTCAGTTGCCACCATTTCGCGGGCTGGAAAGGCAGATTGACCGAGACGTAATAGTTTTTGGTGCGGTCGTAGTTGACCCATGCCAGTTGCAGCAGGTCGGGATTCTCCGGGTCGGCCTGTATCGTCTGCTGAATCTCGCCGCTGACGAGCTGCACGCCGGCCGTGAGGGTGTATTTGTGGGCGGCCACCAGCGTGAGGTTCACGTCCTGCTTGAACGCCGGGTCGAGCGACGGGTTTCCCGTCTGGTAGGTGTAGTCCGAAATCTGCATCCGCTGGGGGTTGAGGCACCAGAAGCGCGGCCGTTCGATGGTCCGGGCGTATTGGGCGATCAGCGACCATCCTTTCTCCTTCGAAAGGGCGAAGGAGACGTTGGCGTTTGGAAAGAGCGAGAAATAATCCTGTCCGACGCTTTTTCCCGTCGTGTGGGTGTACTCGCCGCGCAGACCAGCCACGAGGCCCCAGCGGCCGAGCTGCGCCGAGGCGACGGCGTAGGCCGCCGCGATGTTCTCCGTGTAGTCGATCGTGAAGCTCTGGTTGTCGTTGCGCGTCCATGCGTCGCCCTTGAGGTATTCGTAGAGCGCGTCGTTGTGCATGTCGTTGTAGGTGTATTTGGCTCCGGCCTTGAGCGTCCAGCGGGGCGAAAACCTCTTTTCGAGGGCCAGCGTCGCCGTGGCGATGTTGTAGACGCTCTCGGTGTTGTCGCGGTAGGTCGAATCCGCCGTTGCTCCCGGAGCCGTCATGCGGCTGAAGTTGTCGTTTCCGGAGTCGGTTTCGCGGCGCGTGTAGTCGGCAAGGAGTTTGAGCGTCGAGCCGAGCGTGTCGATCTTGCGGATGTAGTTGAACGTCGCCGAGTAGTTGTTGCGGATGTCGAGTTTGTCGAAATGGCTGTCCGTGCGTGTCACCGTGCCGGCGTTCCGGAAATCCGTGTAGGTGTCGTTCGGCTCCCCGTTCCGGTTGCGCCAGTACTCGAACTCCGCGCCGACGCTGTTCCTGCCGTCGATCTCGACCACCGCGCCGGCGCTGGCCCCGAGGCTGCGGTTGCGGCCTTTCATCGACGAATGTGCGTTCAGTTCCTTGTCCGCGGCCTCGTAGCGCGTCTGCTCGCCGGTGGTGGTCTCGTCCTTTCCGAAAGATCCCCATGCCGAGGCGTAGAAGTCCACGCGGCCCGAATGCAGGTTGATGTTGGCCGACGGATTGTACCTGTGTACGATCTCTCCCTGCGTCGTGTTGAACGCCACCGAGCCGTTGACGCCGTTCTCGCGGCGTTTTTTGAGCGTGATGCGGATGATGCCTCCCGCCGAGTCGGCATCGTAGTCGGCGCCCGAGGTGGGCACGACCTCTATTTTCTGAATCTCCTCGGCCCGGAGCGACCGCAGGTAGGTCAGCAGCTGTTCCGGCTCCATGCGCAGTTCGCGGTCGTTGACGTAGACCTTCGAGCCGCTCTTGCCGTTGATTGATATTTTCTCCCCGTCGATCCATACGCCGGGGGCGCGTTCCAGCAGTTCGATGCCGTCCTTGCCGATGGCCGCCGGGGCGTTCGCCACGTCGACCACGAACCGGTCGGCCTCGCGGCGCACCAGCCGGGCCTTTACCTCCACGCTTTCGATGCCGGTCGCCGAGGTCCGCATCACGAAATCGCCCAGATGGTTCTCCTGCTCCACGCGCACCGGCTTTTTCACGGGGTCGAATCCGAGGTACTGAATCAGGAGCGTGTATTCGCCGGGAGCTGCTTTCAGCGCGAAGCGTCCTTCAGCGTCGGTGGCCATGCCGGCCACCTGCTCGGTTCCTTTCAGCAGGACGACCGTTGCGTATTCGACGGCTTTTCCCTGTTCGTCCACCACGCGGCCCGTCGAGGGGCAGAGGTGCGCCGCAAAGAGCCGGGTCGCGGCCGCTGCGAGCGTTACGATAAGGAGGATCAGTCTTTTCATAATATTCTGTTTTGCACTTTATTTGTCAGTGCAAAGATATGTAATAATATTTATACTATGCAAGACATAGTACTGTAAATTTCAGAAAATTTTCGATACTTATGTATATGGAGGCCCGCGGTTCTTGCGGGGGTGTTTTCCGGGTGTAAAGATACCCCCCCCCGGCTGCGAACCAAATTTTTCCGTAACTTTTTTTCGCGGTCCCGCTTTTTCGCCTCCAGAAAACAGACGCCGTGAATATTTTGTTGAAAATTCGCCGACTGGCGGGGTAGGAATCCCGGGAAATAATTCCTAAATTTGCAAATTGAATTAATGTGGCTAATTGTCCCCGGACGTCTGATACGGGCTTTTTTCAACCGGATGCGCCCTTTGCCGGGTCCCTCCCGGAGGCGGGAATCCGGGGCGGGCCGGATTTGTGGACGCGGCCCGCGGCCGCGGGTTCGGACAGTCTGTTTTGCAAATGCTGTAATAGAACGATGATCGTATGTTAAGTGCTTTATACTACCTTTTGCTGGTGCTTTTGTGCACGCTTTTTATGATTCTGTCGGCCCTTGCGCTGGTCGTCTGCTATCCCTTCGACCGGGGGCGCCGGACGGTGCATGAACTGTCGCGCATCCTGGTGCGGATTTTCTTCTTCCTGCCGCCCTTTTGGCGGCAGCGGGTCATCGGCCGCGAACTGATCGACCGGAAGAAGAGCTACGTCATCGTCATCAACCACAACACGGTGATCGACATCCCGGCGCTCTACTACATTCCGCTCAATTTCCGCTGGGTGTCGAAGCGCGAGGTCTTCAAAACGCCCTTCTTCGGCCAGTTCCTCCTGCTGCACGGCGACATCTGCATCGACCGCGGCCACGCCGCCGAGGCGTTGGAACAGCTGGTCCGCGACGGGAAAAAGTGGATTTCGCGCGGGGCTTCGGTGGCGATTTTTCCCGAGGGCACGCGCTCGAAGGACGGTGAGATCCACCGCTTCAAGGCCGGGGCCTTCACGCTGGCCAAGGAGGCCGGCGCGGAGATCCTTCCCGTGGTGCTGGACGGAACCAAGACGCTGATCAAAAAGAACCTGGCATTCAACTGGGGCAACCGGATCACCGTCCGCGTGCTGCCTCCCGTTCCGGCCGAACGGGTCGCCGCGCTGGAGACGCATGAACTGATGCAGGAGGTGCATGAACGGATGTGCACGGCGCTGGGAGAAGTGAGAAACGAAAAGTTAAAAGTGAAAGATCAAAAGTGAAATGTCGCAAATAAAGGTTGGAACACGAAAAATTCAAAAAAAGTTGCGTTGAACTTCCCGCCGATTTTTTAATTTCTCACCTTTCACCTTTCACTTTTCACCTTAATTAAGTTATGGCAGATTTACTCAATAATACCAACTCGAACGCAAACAATTACGGCGACGACGCCATCGTGACCCTCTCGCCGAGGGAGCACATCCGCCTGCGCCCCGGCATGTACGTCGGCGTGGTGGGCGACGGTTCGCAGCCCGACGAGGCGCTCTACGTGCTGATCAAGGAGGTCGTGGACAACTCGATCGACGAATTCATCATGGGCGCGGGCCGGCAGATCGACATCACGCTGGCCGACAACGTCGTTACGGTGCGCGACTACGGCCGCGGCATCCCCCTCAAGTCGCTCGCGGCGGCCGTCGGGCAGATGAACACGGGCGGCAAGTACGGAGGCGACGCCTTCAAGAAGACCGTGGGCCTGAACGGCGTGGGCGTCAAGGCCGTGAACATGCTTTCCGAAGAGTTTACGGCCCGTTCGGTCCGCGACGGCGAGGCCCGTACGGTGACCTTCGCCAAGGGTCTCGAAGTGAGCGACAGGTGGGAGAGCGGCGTCAACGAGAAGAACGGCACGTTCATCTCGTACCGCGTCGACAAGGAGATTTTCGGCGAATATGCCTACAACCTCGAATACGTCGAGCAGAAAATCCGCAATTACAGCTACCTGAACCTGGGTCTGACGCTCAATTTCAACGGCAAGAGCTACGTTTCGAAAAACGGCCTGCTGGACCTCGTGAACGACAACATGACCGAGGACCCGCTCTACCCGCCCATCCACCTCACGGGGGAGGACATCGAGGTGGTGATCACCCACGGCACGGGCTACGGCGAGAGCTACGACTCGTTCGTCAACGGCCAGCACACCACGCAGGGCGGCACGCACCAGACGGCCCTGCGCGCCGCCGTCGCCAAGACGGTCAAGGAGTTTTACCACAAGGACTACGACCCGTCGGACATCCGCACGTCGATCATCGCGGCCATTTCGATCAAGGTCACCGACCCGATCTTCGAGAACCAGATGAAGACCAAGTACGGTTCGAAGGAGGTCGAACCGGGGGTCTCGGTCAATAACTTCGTGGCCGACTTCCTCACCAAGCACCTCGACGACTACCTGCACAAGCACGCCGAGACGGCGCAGATTCTCCAGCGGAAGATCGTCGAGAACGAGAAGGAGCGCAAGGCGATCTCGGGCATCCAGAAGAAGGCCCGCGAGACGGCCAGGAAGGTGAGCCTGAACAACAAGAAACTGCGCGACTGCAAGATCCACCGCACGGACCGCAACGAGCTGGCCGAACAGTCGATGATCTTCATCACGGAGGGCAACTCGGCGTCGGGCTCCATCACCAAGAGCCGCGACGTGCGTACGCAGGCGGTCTTCTCGCTGCGCGGCAAGCCGCTGAACTGCTACGGGCTGACGAAGAAGGTGGTCTACGAGAACGAGGAGTTCAACCTCCTTCAGGCGGCGCTGAACATCGAGGAGGACATGGACAACCTGCGCTACAACAAGGTCGTCATCGCCACCGATGCCGATGTCGACGGCATGCACATCCGCCTCTTGATGATGACCTTCTTCCTGCAATTCTTCCCCGAGGTGATCCGCCAGGGGCATCTGTTCGTGCTGCAAACCCCGCTGTTCCGCGTGCGCAACAAGAAGGAGACGCTCTACTGCTATTCCGAGGAGGAGCGCCTGAAGGCTGTGGCCCGGTGCGGCGCGAACGCCGAGATCACGCGATTCAAGGGTCTGGGCGAGATTTCGCCCGACGAGTTCAAGGAGTTCATCGGCGAGAACATGCGCCTGGACAAGGTCCGCATCACGAAGGACGACCCGATCCACGACCTGCTGGAGTTCTACATGGGTAAGAACACCTACGAACGTCAGGGCTTCATCATCGACAACCTGCGCATCGAGGAGGACATCGTCGAGCAGGACCTTGCGATTAATTAAAAATTAAGAATTAAAAATTAAAAATTCCGATTTCATGGCGGAAGAGAACGATAAGACGGGGCGCGACGAAGCGCTCAACGAGGACGCCTCGACTCCCGAAACCGCGGACGACGCGACGGACGAAACGCCTGTGGCCGAGGCTCCGGCCAAGGCGGGCAAATTCGACCGCCTGACGCAGGAGGAGGGCGGCGTCCGCAAGCTCACGGGCATGTATAAGAACTGGTTCCTGGACTACGCCTCGTACGTGATCCTCGAACGCGCCGTGCCGCATGTCGAGGACGGACTGAAACCCGTCCAGCGGCGTATCCTTCATGCGATGAAGGTCGTCGACGACGGCCGTTACAACAAGGTCGCCAACCTCGTGGGCCAGACCATGCAGTACCACCCGCACGGCGACGCGTCGATCAAGGACGCGCTGGTGCAGCTGGGGCAGAAGGACCTGCTGATCGACTGTC
>OGKG01004924.1_pt1 | contig 10811 bp, 9 predicted proteins | sample 1572201 | NCBI WGS metagenome assembly OGKG01 (sample SAMEA2582146, study PRJEB24529) | metagenome | biome: Human gut stool | place: China | collected 2011 | reverse complement strand
AGCCGCCGAAGCAGCCGCGGTTCTGGATGATGGAGAACTGCACCTCCCGGATGGCAGGCACGCCGCCCATGCTCTCGTAGATGGGGTGGTAGCGGCGGGTGTAGGGCAGCGCATACACCTTGTCCAGCTCCCAGCGCACCAGCGGCTTTGCCGGGATGTTCTGCACAAGGTACTTTTCACTCTGCTTCTGGACAATGATCTGGCCGCTGACCACATCCTGATTGTCCATCTGGATGCGGCAGGCTCTGGCGTAGGCCACCTTATCGGAGGCCACTTTCCGGAAACCGGCGCACTCCACATACTTTTCGGGCAGGTGGTCGAAGTCGGTCAGGTAGCAGGTGCCGTCCACATCGGTGATGGACTCCACCGGCTCTCCTGCCGCCAGCCGCCGGGCGATCTCCACGGTCTGGTGCTCGCCCATGCCAAAGCTGATGAGATCGGCTCCGGAGTCCTCCGCAATGCTGGGCAGAACGGTGTCCAGCCAGTAATCGTAGTGGGCAAACCGGCGCAGAGAAGCCTCCAGACCGCCCAGGATCACAGGCAGGTCGGGGTAGGCCTCCTTGGCCAGCCTGGTGTAAACGGTGGCGCTGCGGTCAGGCCGCGCGCCGCCGATGCCGCCGGGAGAGTATTCGTCCTCGGCACGCGGAATTTTTGCCACGGAGTAGTGGCTCACCATGCTGTCCACGTTGCCGCCGCCGATGAAAAAGCCGTACTTCGGCCTGCCGAACCGCTTGAAGTCCTCGCAGTCGGAATAGCGGGGCTGGGCCAGCACGCCGACCTTATAGCCCTCGGCCTCCAGCAGACGGCTGATGATGGCGGTGCCAAAGCTGGGGTGGTCAACGTAGGCATCGCCGCCCACCACCACAAAGTCCAGCTGATCCCAGCCCCGGGCTTCCATGTCCGCCCGGCTGATGGGAAGAAATTCGGTGTAGATCGGGGAAGAGTTGTCCATAGTGTTCCTCACTGGTTAAACCTCTCTGTCTGCTCCCCTGACAGGGAGCCAAGAGAAGTGTTGCTTGTGTTATTATTCCTCCGGCTGATTCATCTGCATTTCCAGCCACTGCTGGCGGCTGATGAGAACAGCGCGGGGCTTGGCACCCTCATAGGGGCCGATGATGCCCTTCTGCTCCATCTCATCCATGATGCGGGCGGCGCGGGCATAGCCCAGCTTACAGCGGCGCTGCAGCAGGCTGGTGGATGCCTGTCCGGCATCAATGACCACCTCAACGGCCTGCTTGAGCATCGGGTCGCTGCCGGTCTCCTCATCCGCATCTGCAGAGGATGCGCCCTTCTTGCCATCCTGAATGGCGTGCTTTTCCATGGCTTCGATCATGGCCTCGTCATACTGGACGGTGGCGCTCTGCTTGATGAAGTCCAGCACGCGGCTGATCTCTTCATCCCGCACAAAGGTGCCCTGGATACGCACCGGCTTGGGCGCGCCCACAGGCATAAAGAGCATATCGCCCTGGCCCAGCAGCTTCTCAGCACCGGCACCATCCAGAATGGTGCGGCTGTCCACCTGGCTGGACACAGCAAAGGCAATGCGGCTGGGGATGTTGGCCTTGATCAGGCCGGTGATGACATCCACGCTGGGGCGCTGGGTGGCAACGATGAGGTGCATTCCGGCGGCACGGGCCTTCTGGGCAATGCGGCAGATGGAATCCTCCACGTCCTTGCCCACGACCATCATCAGATCGGCCAGCTCGTCGATGATGATGGCGATATAGGGCATCTTTTCCAGCATGGGGTCGGTGGCCGCCAGCTTGTTGAAGGATTTGATGTCACGGACATTGTTTTCCGCAAACAGGTGGTAGCGGCGCTCCATCTCCTGCACCGCGCTGCTCAGAGCACCCGCTGCCTTTTTCGGCTCGGTGATGACAGGCATCAGCAGGTGGGGGATGCCATTGTATTCAGCCAGCTCCACCACCTTGGGGTCGATGAGCATGAGCTTCACGTCCTCGGGGCTGGAGCGGAACAGAATGCTGATGATGATGCTGTTCACGCAGACAGATTTACCGCTGCCGGTGCTGCCCGCGATGAGCAGATGGGGCATCTTGCACAGGTCGGCCACCTGGGCCACACCGGCGATATCCTTGCCCAGCGCCACACCCAAGGGCGAAGTCATCCGCAGGAAGGCCTGGCTTTCAAAAACACTGCGGATAAAAACGGGGGTCTTTTTGTGGTTGGGCACCTCAATGCCCACGGCAGGCTTGCCGGGGATGGGTGCTTCCATGCGGACATCGGCCACAGCAAGGTTCAGGGCGATATCATCGGCCAGCGAGGTGATGCGGCTGATCTTCACGCCCGCCATGGGCTGGACCTCGTACCGGGTAACGGAGGGTCCCCGCGAGATATCCAGCACCCGGGTGCGCACGCCGAAGCTTTCCAGCGTATCCACCAGCTTCTGGGCGTTGGCCTTCAGCTCGTCCTGGGCACCGGGGTCACTCTCCTCGGCAGACTTTTCAAACAGCTCGATGCTGGGATACTGATACTGGAAGGTCTCCACCACCTCCGGCTCCTCGGCCGGGGCGGTGGCGGCGGCCTGCTCGCCTGCGGCGGGTTTTTCCATGGCAGCCGCTACCAGCGTGTTCAGGTCCTTTTCCTCTACCGGTTCGCTGGTAATGCTGATCCAGCCGTCCTCGTCCGGCTCACTGCGCATGGCCACCGCGTTTTCCGCGCTGACCCGCACCGGCACCACCGGCTCGTCCGTAGTGGGCAGAGTGGGGGTCTGGAACACCGGCATCTCAGGCTGCACGGGCTCTGCCGGTGCAGCCACAGGGGCTTCCGGGGCCGCAGGCGGCACGGTGGGGTTCACCACCGGGGCCGGAGCAGGCGATCCGGCGGGCGCGAAGAAATCCTCGGCGGCAGTCTCCACGGCATCCGGCACCACCGGTTTGACGATGGCCCGGGGCGGGGCCTTTTGGAGCGGGTCCTGCCCAAAGGTGCCGCCCGGCCCGATGATGATGGGCTCAATGGGCTCGCTGCCGCCCTCGGAAACAGAGGTATCCGGCCCAAGATCAATATCAAACGCCGCGCGGGGATGGTTGGAGGTCACCTTGACCGGCTCAAAGGCTGGGGCAGGCTGGGCGGGAGCCGGTTCCGGCTCCACCGGCGCAGGCGGCTCGTAGCCCAGAGAATCGTCCACGGGAGCAGGTTCCGCTTCGCCTTCCATCTCCTTGGTCACCTTGTGGCCCCAGCTGAACACGCCGGACAGCCACCCGGGCACCGGAATGCCGCCGGGCACATCTTCCTCATCGTAATTGTCATCGTAGTCGTCCGCAGGTTCCTCGGCGCGGTCGTCCTCTTCCGCCTGCCGGGCCGCAAGGCGTTCGGCACGGCGGGCGGCGTTCTGTTCATAGACCGCCACGCCTTTTTCGTGCACCCCGCCGCCCACATTGCAGAGCCACTGCCAGCACTCGGCAGGGGTGATATCAAAAATATACAGGCTGGCGCACAGGGCCAGCACCGCCATGACCAGATTGGCCGCAGGCCGCCCGCAGAGCAGGAGCAGGTTGCCGCCCAGCAGAGTGCCCAGCACGCCACCGCCCAGCCAGGCGTTCGCGCCGTTCTGGTAGCAGGCAGCGATCATCTGGGCAGCGGTCAGGTCGGCGGGGATATCCGAAAACACGATGACCGTGCCGCTGGCAAAGATCAGCCCCAGCAGCAGCTTGAACACCTGCATCAGCAGGTCCTGCCCCCGGGTGTAGAGGATGGCCAGATAGCACACCGCCGCACCCAGCACAAAGCTGCCGCAGCCGAACAGCCCGAATAAAATCTGATGGGCGCTCTTCCAGACGGAGTCCCCCTCCACGAACGCCAGCACGATGAGCAGCAGCCCCACAAACAGGGTGCCCAGCCCCGCCGGCATCCGCTCCTCGGCCCGGCTTTTTCTGCGTGCAGACGCGCGCTTTGCAGTTGTTTTTCGCTTTCGTTTTGCCATTTTCTGTTCTGACCCCTGTCCTTTGTTCCCATAGTATTCGATTCTTTCATTATACCACGGGTTGGGTCAAGTGGCAATTACAGAATGCAGACCGGTTTGACCCTTGAATGCCGCGTGCGGTATCCATTCCGCACAGATAAGGCAGCAAGCAAAAATGCAGTACCTTCCATGCGGAAAAGCTGCACGCTGTTTTTATCTGCTATGAACTCTGCCAGAAATCTCGTCAGGCTGTTGCGGATATAGAAAATGCAATGAAGATCATCATAGCAGAACAGGCATCCTGCCCGATACCGCCAAACGGTAATGCAGGATGCCTGTTCTGCTTTCTGTTTCCCGGAATTCCCGCGTATTGAACAGCGCTTTTTAATGCTGGATCTGTCCGCCTGCCCGGGTCGCTTTTTTCATCCGTAAATCTGTGAAGGGTGCCAATGCTTCGATCAGTGCGTGATCGTGGTTCTGCACCAGACGGCTTTGGGGGCCGAAAAGCATGGTCTGTTCCACATCCTCCGTACCGGCAGCCCAGCCCGGCGCACCGGTACGGGCAAACTGCATCACAGCGCCAAAAATTTCCGCTTCCAGCTGCTTTGCTCCCTCAAAGGCACACACTGGCACAAGCTCTGTGTTGTGGAACACAAATGGGATATCCGCACAGTGCCACGGGGTACTTTTTCCCATCAGAGGGAAGTCCTGATCAAACAGATAACTGTACACCTTTCCGCCCACCATGGCACGCTCCCGGACATATTTGATCGTGGGGGCGCGGAAGCTGGTATCTGCCAGCAGCAGGTCTTCCTCCGGGCGGTGCGGGTAGGCTGTGCGGAACTGCTCCCGCAGGGTCTCTGCGGCAGACAGACCCACTGCTTCCTCCGGGCCGACTCCTTTCAGTCCATCAAAGAAACCGTAGAACTCCGAATAAACCGTACCGATCAGCACCGGAACGTCTGCAGTCTCGGGCCGAAACCCACTGCCGTTTTGGAGCGGATCTCCAAGATAGAAGCGGTTCGGGTGGGGACTTTGGCCCACGTTCGCGCCTTTTGCTTTCAGAGCCGGGCTGACGTTCCGGTAAGCCTGCGCCAGCTGGTGGTAGGGCACAGTTTCCAGCTGCTGTGCTGTCTGCACGCCAAGCTCCTGCATCAGCGCCTGCACACAGTCCCTGCCGCTGCTGACACTGTCGTTCAGCAAACCTTCCAGCACACCACTCATTATCATCGCCCTGTGGTACAGGCCATCTGCTGCCGGGGTCTGCAGCAGCGTTGTCACTTTGGCACCGCCGCCGGACTGGCCGAATACCGTCACGCAGCCGGGATCGCCGCCAAACGCTGCAATATTGTCCCGCACCCACTGCAGTGCCAGGATGATATCATCCCCACCCGCATTGCCGGAGTTTGCGTACTCCTCCCCAAAATCGGAGAGATCCAAGTAGCCCAGGATGTTCAGCCGGTGGTTCAGTGACACCACCACGCAGTCCCCTTCCCGCGCCATGTTTCCGCCCTCGTAGGCCACCTGCTCAATGGACGAGCCGGCAAAAAATCCGCCGCCATGGAGCCAGACCATCACCGGCCGCTTTTGGGCATCGCAGGCCGGGGTCCAGATGTTCAGGTTCAGGCAGTCCTCATCCTGCACCCAGTAGCGGTGGGGCACACGCAGTTCGCCGCCGGGCTTGTCGATGCTCAGCAGAGGGCAGACGCAGCCGTAACTGGAAGCATCCAGCGGCTCTGCCCAAGGCTGGGGCGGCTGGGGTGCATGGAAGCGCACCGCCCGCCCATACGGAATGCCCTTGAAGCTGCTGATCTCCCGGAAGCGATATCCCCGCACCGGACCGTAATTTGTCTGAACCACCGGGAAATCCGGCGCACAGCAAAATGCCTTTTCCATAAATGACCTCCTTCTTTCAAAAAGACAGACCCCCGGTACTGCAAACATGGCACCCGGAGGTCTGTTTTTGTTATCCTAAGTCTTCGCCGTTGGTGGCAATGACCTTCTGATACCAGTAGAAGCTGTCCTTCTTTTCGCGGCTCAGATCACCCGTGCCGTCGTCAAACTTATTGACGTAGATGAAGCCGTAGCGCTTTGCCATCTCACCGGTGGAGGCACTCACCAGATTGATGCAGCCCCAGGGGGTGTAACCCATCAGGTCTACGCCGTCCTTTACAGCCTCAGCCATCTGCTCGATGTGGGCACGCAGGTAGTCGATGCGGTAGCTGTCGTGGATCTTTCCGTCAGCATCCTTCTTGTCGTAAGCGCCCAGGCCGTTTTCCACCACCATCAGGGGAATGCGGTAGCGGTCGTAGATCTCGTTGAGGGTGTAGCGCAGACCAATGGGATCGATCTGCCAGCCCCAGTCAGAGGCTTTCAGGTAAGGATTCTTCTTACCAGCAATGATGTTGCCGCCCACATCATCGGCATCCTTGTGGGTGGTGATGCAGTTGGACATATAGTAGCTGAAGGTGTAGAAATCGACAGTACCGGCCTTCAGGATGGCAGCATCCTCCGGCTCCTGCCGGATGGTGATGTTATTCTCGGCAAAATAGCGCTTCATGTAAGAAGGATACTCGCCGCGGACATGCATATCAGAGCAGAACCAGTTGCTGATCTGCATGGCCTTCTGGTTGGCGATCTCGTCGGCCGGGTCGCAGGTCAGTGCGTAGCTGGTGATAAAGCAGATCATGCAGCCCATCTTGAACTGAGGGTAGTGGTCGTGGGCATACCGGACAGCCGCTGCACTGGCCACAAACTGGTGATGCAGCGCCTGAAAACGCTCCTGCTTGTTGTCCGGCACCTTGTCGGTAGGGCCTTCAAAGCCCCGGATGGTGCCTGTTTCCAGGATCGCACCCATCGGCATGGTGCCGCAGTTGATCTCGTTGAAGGTCAGCCAGTACTTGACCTTATCCTTGTACCGCTCAAAAATAGCCTTGCAGTAGTTCATATAGAACTCGATGAGTTCCCGGCTGACCCAGCCGTTGTACTTTTCCACCAACGCATAGGGCAGCTCGTAGTGGCTGATGGTGACCAGCGGCTCGATGCCGTGCTTCTTGCAGCAGTCAAAGACCTTGTCATAGAATTCAAGGCCCTTCTCGTTTGGCTCGGTCTCCATGCCGGTGGGGAAAATGCGGGTCCAGTTGATGGAGGTGCGGAAGGTCTTGAAGCCCATCTCGGCGAAGAGAGCGATGTCCTCCTCGTAGTGGTGGTAGAAGTCGATGGCCTCATGGCTGGGATACAGCCGGTCGGAGCGGATAGCAGTTGTCACCCATTTCGGGCTGGTATGAGAGCCATTGGTGCACAGGTCAGGGATACTGGGACCTTTGCCATCCACGTCCCATGCGCCCTCGAACTGGTTGGCTGCACAGGCACCGCCCCACAGGAAATCATCACGGAAAACGCTCATAAGTTTCTACTCCTATTCTATTTTGTTCTGGTTCAGGCGGGGTTCTGTTCAAAGAACAGCTTCAGGGCACCGATCAGGTTGGCATCGTTGCCATAGCGGCAGTGCACCAGCTCCGGCTTGACCGCCGGCATGACTGTGCAGCGCTCAAACAGCCAATCCAACTCGGCCTGAATCGCAGGCAGCAGAGCCTCCGCTGCGCTGATACCGCCGCCGATGGCCACCTTTTCCACATCCAGCACATGCTGCAGGCTCAGGATGCCAACGGCCACCCGCCGGGCAAAGATCTTGAGAGCCTTCTGCGCTTCCGGCTCCCCGGCATTGTAAGCCGCAAAGATTTCTTCCCCGGTGGGCATGGGGCTGCCCGTCGGCAGATGCTTCTGCCGGGCATACTCGAAGATCAGGCCACTTGCCGAGGCCATTCCCGCCCAGAGGGGTGCTTCGGAATACCGCTCTACCGAGGTCAGTTTGAAATCATCGTCGGTCATCTTTGAAATATCCGAGACAAGGCAGCTGACCTCGCCTGCGGCAGCGTGAGCACCCATCAGCACCTTCCCGTTCAGGATGATGCCGCCGCCGATGCCGGTGCCCAGCACCAACACCAGACCGTTTTCTACCCCGGCCAGTGCGCCCGTCCAGCCCTCCGCTGCTGCGGCACACTTGCCATCGTTGGCGATGGTCACCGGCACGCCCAGCCGTGCCTCTACCTGCGCAGCAAAGGGCTGCTCCCACATAAAGGCACTGAGCATTCCACCGGTATGGGCGATGCCGTTTCTGGTATCGATGCGGCCCGGCATAGAGATGGCGCAGCCCACGAACTGTCCCTGAAGGGGAGCGGCAAAGCCCTCGATGACCGCCAGAAGGTCATCCATATTCGTCAGCGGTGTCGGAACCTTTCCACCAGAGATTTTCCGGGCCTGTTCATCGGCCAGGCTGTACTTGATGAAGGTTCCGCCGATGTCGATCAAAAGATACTGTTTCATCTTATCTCCTGCTTTCTGTTGGTTGTTTTCAGGCTCAGGCAAAGCCCAACGCGGCAGCCAGGCTGAGTATCACTGGCAGCGTGATCAGCGACAGCAAGGTGCTCAGACAGACCATCTGCACAGCGTAGGAAGAATCCAGCCCCAGACGCTGGGCATATACCGCGATGTTGCTGCCGATGGGTGCCGCATTCACAATGATGAGCACCGTGCCGATCTGCCGCCATGGGGCTTTGCGAAAAAAGAGCCACAACACCGCCATAGAGAGCAGCAGCACCCCGGCACCTGCCGTAATGCCGACAGCCAGCTCCACAGCTCCCTTTTCCGAATACTCAATACAGAATGATTTTAGCACAACACAGGGTAGCAAGCAATATAACAGCAGCGGCAGCAGAGGATCCATCACAGGGCGGTAGCCGTTGGCATACAGGTACATTCCTGCCACGGCAGGCATCTGTTGCATAGGGGCAGCACTGTTCGATCATAGAACAGGAGGAACGGGATCGCCAGCAGAACAAAAACAGCGCCCATCACCAGCAAGATCTGATACGGCGCAAAGTACACTCCAAAATGCTGGCAGGGAAACAGATACAATACCGTCAGCGCTTTGACCTGTTTGGTGTGCATCCCGTCAAGAGGACAACGAAATAAATCAACGAAAAATATCTCAAGCTGCCTTCAAATAAAGGCCATGCTTTTCCATCGGTGTCAGAACGCCAAGGTTGCGCTGGAGACGTTTTGTGTTGTAGTAATGAATATAACTGCGAATCGTTTTCACCAGTTCAGCACGGTTCGTGAAACGCCTCCCGTAATAACGCTCTCGCTTCAGAATACCCCAGAACCCTTCCATGGGACCATTGTCAATGCAGCGGCCAACACGGGACATACTTTGTGTCATGCCAGCATGGACCAGCCGCTGGTAGAAGTATCGGTTGGTATACTGAAATCCACGGTCACTGTGAAAGATCGGATGTGCATCAGGATTGCTCTGGACGGCCTTTGCAAAAGTGTCGAACACAAGCTTGTTGTCATTTGTATCCCAAATCACAAAGGAAACGATACGTCTGTCATATAAGTCAAGGATGGCACTCAGATAAACCTTCTTAACTCTAGGACCTTCGTAATACTTGAATTCCGTCACATCTGTCAGCCACTTTTCGTTTGGCTTTTCTGCATGAAATTCTCGGTTCAAAATGTTTTCAGTGTAATGTTGAGGTGTCTTTGCGTGTCTGGTACAGCCTGCCGGATAAAACTTAACGGTAGACTGGATTCCAAGGCTGCGGCAGATCCGCAGAATGCGTTTGTCATTGCTGTGGATATTGTGAAAGCGTTCCAGATCATCGTGAATCCGGCGATACCCTTTATCCGGGCTGTCCATGTGAATCTTTTCAATCAGCAAAGCAAGATGCTTGTTTTCCTGAATCCTCTGGCTGGAATTTCCCGACTTCCATTTGTAATAGGCAGAAGGAGACACCGACAAGCAGCGGCAGGCTTCCCGAACAGAACCAAGATGGTCAGCCGTACAGCTGCGAACAGCTTCATACTGCCGTTCCAGATGAAACTGTCTCAGCGATTCCCCCTTTCCAGTTCTTCCACTTTTTTTCGCAGTTCACATTCCAATTTCAGCAGATGATTTTCATGTTCCAGTTCCGCCACACGCTTTTCAAGTTCTTCTTCCTTGGAACGGGGAGTTTGAGAAATTTTCCGCTCTCCACGTCGGTCTTCCAGGCCTGCTATCCCGAATTTACGGTACTTCCGCACCCACTCATAGACCTGCCGATAAGAGAATCCTCTTTCTCTTGCGATTTGTTCATAAGGCTTTCCGGCTTCTGTATATTCTTTTACGGCAGCAAGCCGCTCATCGATCGCAGATTTTCGTTTTGTCATAAAGAAACCTCCTGAAATTTTCTTGGAATCTTTATGACCATTATACGACTTTACCCATCGATTGACCAATTCGGAACTGCGAAGATGGTATTTTTCACAGAGCGTTTGGAGGCTGCCTTTCCCATTCAGATAATCCTTTACGACTTTTTTCTTGATCTCCTCGCTATAAGTTCTCTTGGCATTTGAAGATGCAAATGCTGCAGGCCCATCCATTTTGTACAAGCTGATCCATTTTCGCATTACAGAGGAAGAAACACCTGCTCGTCTGGCGGCCTCCCGTCCTCGCATTCGTCCTGCAAGGCATTCTTCAATGAGCCAGATTCTAAACTCTGGATTGATCTCTTTTCGTTTGCTCATTTTAACCCTTTCCCTATTTCAGCGTCTCTGTTATAGGGAGCATATCAGTTTGCGCACCACCAGTCGGCTGTCCTTTTATTTCACACCTCCTGCTGCTTGCAGGCATCCCCGCGCAGGAGGTCACCGGTCTGACCGAAGCAAAGACCACCAATACCTCCAACGAACTGGCCCGCTCCGGCTGGCACTGGTACTTCAATGTGGCGCTGATCTTGGTCATCCTGTACATCCTCGTTACCAACCGCCTCAGCCCGGCTGTCACCTTTAT
>OGKG01004923.1_pt1 | contig 10812 bp, 10 predicted proteins | sample 1572201 | NCBI WGS metagenome assembly OGKG01 (sample SAMEA2582146, study PRJEB24529) | metagenome | biome: Human gut stool | place: China | collected 2011 | reverse complement strand
TATTGTCGTTGTATTCTGGTTTTTTATGATCAGACCCCAGATGAAAAGACAAAAAGAATTGAAAAAATACCGGGATGAATTGAAGAAAGGCGACAAAGTCATGACAACCGGGGGTATCTTCGGGAAAATTGTCGAGATCAACGACTTTACCGTTATCATTGAAGTAGAAAGTCAAGCCAGATTAAAAGTAAGCAAGGAAGCCATCGTGAAAGACATGACGGACGTTCCGGCTAGCAAATAATTTTAGTTACAGGTTACAAGTTCGCCAGTTACAAGTTTTGTCTTTCGTAACTCGCAACTTGTAACCTAAAACTTGTAACCCTTCCAGCATATGCGTGGTTTTATCGGTAAAATACTCGGTTATTTTGGTGCATCCCATGAACTGCACATCAAACGTAACGTGGTCACGTACGGAATCTGCGTTATCATCGCAACCGTCTTGTGGTTTTTAAACGCACTGAACAAAGAGTACACCACGGAAATTACTTACCCGATAAAATACACGGAACTTCCCAAGGGAAAACTGCTCGTTTCCGAGCCGCCCAAAGAAATGACCCTAGCGATAAAGGCTCACGGTTTCGCCCTATTGCGATACAGCATCAGCACCTCTTTTTTACCGATCGTACTCAATGTAAGTTCGTTGCTAGATAAAAAAGACCTGCTGGAATACACGATAAACACGTCTGAGATAAAAGACCGCATCAGCACCCAGTTGAACACGGACATACAGCTGATATCTATTAAACCGGAAAGCATCACGTTTAAGTTCTCCCGGTTCGAAAGTAAAAGAGTTCCGGTCATTCCCCGGGTCGAGTACACGTTGAAACGACAGTACATGCTGAAAAACGATATTTCTGTTACTCCCAATCACGTGGACATCAGTGGACCGGCCTCTATTCTTGACACGCTAAAAGCGGTGTACACAGAACCTATTTCCTTAAAAAACCTCTCTAAAGAGGTAACCAAAACCGTCTCGTTTGAAGAAATTTACGGGACTCAAATCAACGAGAACGATGCGAAAGTCAAAATTGAAGTGGAGCGATTCACGGAATCGAAAAAAACAGTTCCCCTCGTTGTTAAAAATCTACCGGACTCACTCTTGATCCGTCTGTTTCCTCACTCGATAGACGTGACATTTGACGTGGGATTAAGTCGCTATGAAGTAGTATCTGATACCAGTTTCTCTTTCTACGTGGATTATAACCAAATCAAGACCAACCCGGCATCCTTGAAAATCGAAATCGAGCGATCCCCTCGTCACATAAAAGACCTGGTATTCACCCCGGAAACAGTTGAGTATCTTATCGAAAAGAAAAAATAATCCCATGCTAAAGATTGGTTTGACAGGAGGCATCGGAAGCGGAAAATCCACGATAGCTAAAATTATCGCGACATTAGGATACCCCGTGTATATTAGCGATTTCAAAGCATCCGAGCTAATCAACCGGGATGAAGAAATCAAAAAACATTTAATCGAACTGTTCGGCAAAGACATTTACCAGCCCGACGGGAACCTGGATAAGAAACGGCTAGCAGGTATCATATTTAATGATAAAGAAGCTATCAAGCAAGTAAATGGCATTGTTCATCCTGCCGTAACACGAGATTTCATGGAGTGGTGTTCGGCACAACGACGCCCGCTTCTATTCTTCGAATCGGCTATTCTGTTTGAAGCAAAACTCGAAAACCTCTTCGATTACATCATTCTTATCACGACAGACTTGGAAACCCGCGTGGAACGAGTGATCTCAAGAGATTCTACTACACGGGAAAAAGTGATTGAACGCATTAACAATCAAATGCCCGATGAAATAAAACAAACAAAATCGGATTTCGTAATTTATAACAACAATGATGACAAAGTGATAAAACAAATCCTTTCCATCATTCATCAATTAAACAACATTCATTCAAAACAAATATAATATGGCAAAATACGGTAAATGGATAGGAGCAGGTTTAGGTTTTGTCATGGGAGGTCCCATTGGCGCCTTGTTCGGTTATTTCATCGGTTCCACGTTCGACACCGCAACAGTTGTAACATCCGGCCCGGGGAATGATCCGGGTACTCGTCCCACGGGAAGAGGAGATTTCCTGCTAAGTCTTGTTGTTCTGGCAACAGCCTTGATGAAAGCCGATGGAAAAGTAACCCGGAATGAATTGGAGTACGTGAAAAAGTTCTTCCGGGACAATTTCGGTCTGGAAGGAGAACGTGAGGCCTTGGCAATCATCAAGGATCTATTAAACAAAGACATTGAGGTGGAACAAGTTTGTACCCAAATCCGCATGAACATGAACGTCTATTCCCGCACTCAACTATTATATTTCCTATTCGGACTAGCCAAGGCAGACGGGATGGTATGTAAATACGAGATTTCTCTGTTGGACAAAATAGCCAATTTATTGGGAATCGATTCTACCACGTACCAGTCAATCAAAGCCATGTACTATGACGATTTGAACTCTGCTTACAGCATTTTAGGCATTAGCTCCACCGCTACCGACGAAGAAGTAAAAAAAGCCTATCGGAAAATGGCCATCGAAAACCACCCGGACAAAGTAGGGTACATGGGAGAAGATATTCGCAAGGCTGCCGAGAAGAAATTCATGGCTATCAACGAGGCTTACGAGAAAATCAAAAAACAACGGGGAATCAATTAGCCGGACAAGAAGGATTGAAATAAAAAAAATAAATATTTCATTGCTTTTACTTTTAAACATTGATTCGTACTTTTGCCCACCAATAACAAAACACAAAAAGAAAGCAATATGTTGAAAGAAATTTTATCCATATCAGGAAAACCCGGGTTATTCAAATTAATCAATAACACCGCAAATGCCTTGATTGTAGAATCATTACTTGACGGGAAACGCTTTCCTGCATATTCTAATGCTAAAATTATCGCCCTCGAAGATATTTCAATTTACACGGAAGATGAAGACATGCCTCTGAAAACAGTGTTCAAACGTATGTATGAAAAAGAAGAGGGCAAACCGGCCATCAATCACAAAGAATCATCCGCAGCGATCACGAACTATATCGAATCTGTCATCCCGGAATATGATGCGGATCGCGTTTATGTTTCAGACATGCGAAAAATGATCCAATGGTATAATTTATTATTAGACAAAAACCTTCTGAACTTCGACGAACCGGAAGAAGAAAAGAAAGAAGAGTAAGTTTATAAAGTTTGAAAGTTTATAAGGTTTATAAACTTTCAAACTTTACAAACCTATTACCCAGCATGGCAAACGACTACTTCCAATTCAAACAATTCACCATTCGACAAGAAAAATGTGCCATGAAAGTCGGCACGGATGGTGTCCTTCTTGGATCTTGGGCAGATTTAACCCATGCACGACGTTTGCTTGATATTGGTACAGGCACGGGGCTTATGGCCATCATGGCTGCACAACGCAATCTCGAATTAATCATTGATGCTATTGAAATTGATCCGGCGGCTTTTGAACAGGCTCGGGAGAATGCCAATAATTCCCCTTGGCGAGAACGCATCCATCTTTTTCAAGGCGAAGTGCAAGCATTTACCCCCACGTACAAATACGACATCATTATTTGTAACCCGCCTTTCTTCATTAATTCAACCAAAAATCCGGAACTTAACCGCACCCTAGCCCGGCATTGCGAAACATTATCACACGAGGACATCCTCCAAGTTAGCGACAATTTATTATTACCGGGAGGTAAACTTTGTGTCATACTACCTGTTAACGAAGCCAAACACTTTATAGAATTAACCCAAGGCAAAAAATGGTTTGTTAACAAATTATCAACAGTTTACCCCACACCCGACAAGGCACCCAAACGTCAACCCATTGAACTCTCGAAAGTTAAAAAACACCTCGTAGAAGATTCAATAATTCTTGAAATAGAGAGACATACACTTCACGAGAGTTACGCAAACTTAACCAGAGATTTTTACTTGAAACTTTGATTCCCGAAGTTTTATCTCGTCCCACATCTTCATCAGGATTTAAATCTCCTTACAGAAAAGATTAACGATCTATTAACTATCGAATATGGGAATACCCCCTATCTTTGCAATGTAGAAAACAGATAGAAGACACAGTTTTTTTTCATAAGTTTGTATGTTTAGGTTAGTAGTTAGTAATTAAATAAGAGATCGCCCCATCGGTCTCTTATTTTTTTTTATTACTTTTAACCACGCATTAGGTTGCAATTATTTTTGTTGTCAAATTTATATATTATTATGCAAACAACTGTCTCACTAGGTATTGATATTGGAGGAACCAATATCGCATTCGGTATCATTGATAAAAGTGGTAACTGTCTGGCAAATGGCTCTTTACCCACAACTGCATATAACACACCACAAGATTTTGTCCAAGATCTGTACAAAACAGTGAAGAAAGAACTGGACAACTTAGACGTGCAACTTGTCGGAATCGGGGTCGGCGCTCCCAACGGGAATTACTTCAACGGGACCATCGAAAATGCGGCAAACTTATCTTGGAAAGGGACTATCCCAATGGTAGAACTTCTGACAAAACAATTTAACGTTCCTGCTTTTATCACGAATGACGCAAAAGCAGCCGCTATCGGAGAAATGGTATACGGCGGGGCAAAAGGAATGAAAGACTTCGTCGTGATCACGCTGGGAACAGGCTTGGGAAGCGGCATCGTGGTGAACGGAAAATTAGTATACGGGCATGACGGTCTGGCAGGTGAAGTTGGACACACGCTGGTTTGTGGTGGGGATAGATACTGTAATTGCGGACGCCGGGGATGCCTGGAAACTTATGCTTCTGCCACCGGAATAAAACGTACTGCCTGCGAATTACTCGCCCTGGAAAATACTCCCAGCACATTAAGGGATATTCCTTACACGGAAATCTCGGCTAAAAAAGTATATGACGCAGCACAAAAAGGTGACCCAATCGCCTTGGAAGCCTTCCGAATCACGGGCGAGCAGTTGGGAAAAGCCCTGGCTAACTTGGTAGCTATTATCAGCCCGGAAGCGATATTCCTTCAAGGAGGGGTAGCAAATGCCGGAGAATGGCTTTTTAAAACCACGCAGGAACAAATGGAAGCTAACATGCTGTATATATTTAAACAAAAAATTAAAATACTTCGCTCGTCTCTTCCCACGAATGCCGCCATTTATGGAGCATCAGCGCTTGTATGGACTGAATTAAACAATTAGATATTAATAACCATGAGAACACGACTCCTTCTACTCCTGCTTTATTTTATCGGTCTTTTGACATCTTGCCAGAGAGAAAAAGAAACTCGAGTAACGGATTTTGTTGATCCATTCATCGGTACTGCCGGTCAAGGACATTGCTTTCCCGGGGCTACCGTCCCATTTGGCGGAATTCAACTTAGTCCGGATAATCCAAGAAGTGGCTGGGAATGGTGTTCTGGTTATCATCATAGCGACAGTATTATATCCTCGTTTTCCCACTCGCATCTAAGCGGAACGGGAATCGGGGACTTACAAGACATCCGCTTGCTACCAGTTACGACCCGCCCGCAACTGGGAGAAAAAGCAATCGATTTCATCATGAAAGGGTATGCCAAATTCTCTCATGCCAATGAAACGGCAGAACCGGGATATTATAGCGTGACCTTTGACAACGGGATTAAAACAGAGTTAACGGTAACCTCACGTTGCGGGATGCACGCCTATCAATATCCGGTGCATTCAGTGCACGGGCTGACTCTTGACTTGACAACCGCACGCAACTGGGACCGAACCGTGATGACCTCGATCAAGAAAATCAATAACCGAACCATACAAGGGTACCGGAAATCAACCGGATGGGCAAAGGAACATAACGTTTACTTCTTCATGGAATTCTCCCAAGATGTAGACATCTGGGCAGGAAATGACACCCTGAAATTATTAAAGAACGGGCAGAAACTTGTTGCCAATCAAGGGTATGCGTTCATTGACTTTGGAACAACGACCAATAAGGTACTTGTAAAAGTAAGCCTTTCGTCCGCAAACTGTGAAGGAGCCGCTGCAAATCTAGATAAAGAACTGTCCCATTGGAGTTTCGATAAAGTAAAACGCGAAGCAAAACAACAATGGAAACGCATTCTATCCAGGATTAAAGCAGAAGGTGCCAACAAAGAAGAAATGAGAGTTTTTTACACGGCATTATACCATGCCTACTTGGCTCCCTATCTCTTTTCCGACGCACATGGGAACTACAAAGGACCGGACGGGGAGATTCACAGCGTGGGTAAAGCAAATCAATACACCGTATTTTCATTGTGGGACACCTTCCGTGCCACCCACCCCCTGTTCACGATTACCCAGAAGACCAGGGTAAATGACATGATAAAATCATTTATCCGTCATTACGAGGCACACGGTTTACTCCCGAACTGGGAACTCATGGGTAACGAAAGTCACTGCATGATCGGAAATCACGCCATTCCCATCATCACGGAAGCTTACTTGAAAGGCATTCGGGATTTCGATGTTGAAAAAGCCTATGAAGCCATGAAAGAAACGTCATTATCGCAAGGGAATGGGCTGGGACTCTTCAGAACCTACAATTATATTCCTTGTGACCTCGAAAAAGAATCTGTTTCCAAAACCCTCGAATATGCTTACGATGACTGGTGTATGGCACAAATGGCGAAAGCACTGAATAAAGAGGACGACTACCTGTATTTCATGGAAGCTTCTAAGAACTATAAAAGCATTTTCGATACCTCTACCGGATTCATGCGGGCCAAACTTTCCGACAGGAACTGGAAAACACCTTTCTCCCCGTTTGCCTCGGCCCACAGGGATGATGATTACACCGAAGGAAACGCATGGCAATATTCGTGGTTCGTACCACATGATGTGGAGGGGCTTATCGCATTACACGGGGGAAAAGTCGCTTTCGCTAATAAATTGGACAGCCTGTTCACCCTTCCCTCAATCATCGAGGGGGATAATGTTTCCCCAGACATTAGCGGGTTGATTGGACAATACGCCCAAGGAAACGAACCATCTCACCACGTGGCTTACCTATATAATTATACGGATACCCCCTACAAAACACAGTATTACGTGGACAGAATCAGACGGGAACTCTACACGGATCGTCCCGACGGAATTTGCGGCAATGAAGATTGCGGACAGATGTCTGCATGGTATATCTTTTCAGCCATGGGCTTCTATCCCGTGAACCCAAGCGACGGGAAATATCAACTGGGAACACCCATGTTCAAGAAAGTAACCATCAAACTGGGACAAGACCGCAAATTTGTTATCAAGGCAAACCGGGAGAATAACCAATATATCTACGTGAAGGAAGTGTTACTAAATGGAGAGAAACTCGATCGTACCTGGATTACTCATGACGAAATCATGAATGGCGGAGAATTGGAATTCGTGTTAACATCCGAGATTCCCCAAAAATAAAAGATTAAAAACAGAAGCAAGGATATGAAAAATATCGGAGTAATCCTAGCCGGAGGTTCCGGACGACGGTTAGGAAGCGAGTTACCCAAACAATTCATCGTAATTGCCGGGAAAACCGTATTGGCACACACGCTTCACACGTTCGAAAAACAAAAACGTATTGATGAAATCATCATTGTCGTACACAAAGATTACATCGGGGAAACGGCAGAAATTGTTCGCCTTGAAGGATTTCAAAAAGTAAAACACATTGTTCCGGGAGGCAAAGAACGATATCACTCCACCCTTGCCGCTTTAAACGTGTACAAGGAAGAGAAATGTAATTTGATCATCCACGACGCCGTTCGCCTGCTAGTCACGTCGCAAATCATAGATGACGTTATTGAAGCACTTGAAAGCCATGAAGCCTGTACCACGGCAATCCCTTCAACCGACACGATATTGCAAAGCGATACTTCTCGCCAATTCGTGAACAGCATTCCCGACCGTTCTACTCTCTTCCAAGTTCAGACCCCTCAAGGCTTCCATTCCGATATCCTAACGGAAGCCTATAACAAGGCTTTGACGGATCCCGAGTTCTTCAGCACGGATGACTGCGGAGTTGTCAAACGATACATGCCGGAGATACCCATTAAAATAACCAAAGGTTTACCATTTAATATTAAATTAACCTATAAAGAAGATATTTCTATCATAGAAAAGTTACTTTTGCCCTAGCAAAAATAATGACGTGCGTAAAACAGCGGAATGAAAAAAATATCATTATTAATATTGATCTCCCTACCATTTTTTTACTCGCAGGGACAAAAACGAAGTGTCGATTACAAAACTTCACTTACAGGATTCGTGGCAAACCAGAAAACATTACCCTTTTGGGCCATAAATAACAAACACGGCTTAATCCCCAATGGTAATGGGGCTCTACTGGAAATAGGTCTTTTCTCCGATTTCACCAATCGCCATAAAATCCAATTCGCTTATGGAATATCAGCTGCAGGATTTTTATCCCGTCCCGACAATAACGTCATTTTAGACCAACTTTATGCAAGTGCACGCTGGCGGAATCTTCGCCTAGACCTCGGAATGATTCATCCCAAGGAAGAATATAACGGTATTTCCTCTACGAACGGAAATTTCATCCGTTCCGGAAACTCCCGAACTTTCCCGGGATATAATTTGAATAGTGACTACATGAAAGTCCCCTGTACCAAAGGAATTTTATCTATTAAATTTAACTGGGCAGACTACATGATGATTGACGATCGTTACGTGGAAGATACCCGTCTACATAACAAATCCGCTTTCTTAAAAATAAAGCCTCATCAACGCTGGGAAATCATTGTCGGCCTTGAACATTGGGCTCAATGGGCAGGAACCTCTCCCGATAGAGGCAAACAACCTTCATCATTCAAGGATTATATCCGGATCATTTGTGCCAAAGAAGGAGGAACCGGGGCCAGTGTAAGCGATTCGATTAACGCATTAGGAAATCACCTGGGAAGAGAACATTTGGCCATTAATTATTTGGCAGACAACTATATTTTATCTTTCTACCACGACATCCCTTTTGAAGATGGTTCGGGTACGGATTTTCGCTCTTTCCCGGATGGAACTTATTGTTTCTATTATGGTTCCAAGAAAAAGGATCAATGGATTACGGACGTTATTTACGAATTCTATTACACGAAATATCAATCCGGTTCCCGGCACGACCGTCCTGCAACTCCGGAAGAAATGGAAAAGCAAGACCCGAATAGTCATTTCTACGGTCGAAAAGTCCTTGGTGGATGTGACAACTATTTCAACAATGGCGAATATAGAAGCGGATGGACCTTATACGAGAGAGTCATCGGTAGCCCTTTCATGACACCCGGCCTTTCCGGAGGTATCACCCGAATCATCAACAACCGGGTGATAGCTCACCACATCGGGATGAAAGGTATGGCATGGCAAACCACTCCCTACAAACTCATGCTCTCCTATTCCAGGAATTACGGTACTTACGGGAATCCCATGAAAAAGAATCAATTCTCCGGGGCATTGGAAGTAACATTGCCATTCAAAAATTTACCGTTCGCGGTGGAAACAGGTATCTACGGTGATCTAGGAGACTTGTTCAAAGATAATTTCGGGTTCACGATTAAACTTAGTCGCAAGGGTAAACTTATTAAATAACGAAAATCCAACACAAGCCATTGTCTTCATTTTACCCTATTTTAGGGAATTAAACTCTCGTAACAATCCCGTTTGTAGGGAAGTTCCCTTTTTATTTCTTCGATCTTGTATTTTTATCCCGAAGGCTCACCCCCACCGACGGGTGGTTCGAGTATACGGTGATCTGTCCCCGTAAAACGAGCATTTTGATGAAATTTCTATCTGATGTAACTATCATCTTGCAAGCAAATTGTTATAATAGACCAACCCGAATATTAACATTTACTATTTTAATCTAATATTTTACTATTACAATAGGAGAGGAATAGGAAAAGAATGGGAGCGGAATGGGAGCGGCTTACAATATGATAACAGCATTATAGCGTTTTGATAACCATATTTCACATTAATTCAAACTGACTTCTTATTGAAAATCCCTAAAACGGTGAATATAGAAACACGAGTTTAGGGGTATTTTAAGGTAACAAATGAACTACTTAACATGAATTCGATATAAAACACGGTAAGTTATATCGAACTTTCGTCAAAAACAGATTTATCCTCAGAAAAATCTTCAAGCCGAACAAAAAGATCCCCGTAAAAGCAAAACATAGCCAAAAAGAGTAGCATGAATAACCGGGAATTTGCCCAGGATAGGGTGACGCATGTATTACTCACGGTAAAGAATACAATTAACATCGCAAAAATCAAGGAAGAAAATTTCTTTCTTCGAATCATACGATAAACCGGGGCCACAAATAAAAAGAGGACTAATGCCAGTCCGAATATTCCCCCTGTAATCCAGTATTGCAGGAAAGCATTATTCACATTATTATAGTTTGCAATATTCAAATCAGAACTTTCATACCATGCTTTAATCCGATGTTTCGTGCAGACCCCTAATCCCCATACCGAGAATTCATCCAGATGGCGAAAACTCTCCCGAATAAAAGCAACCCGGGGAACAATCGTTGCCCCCCTATATTCACCACTCCGAACACTTTGAATCTCTGCTTCAATCTCTTGAATTCTCTTCTCGTACATGGCCAAATCCGTCAATAACGAAAAGCCACACACGCAAACCAACAATCCGGCAATAAGTCCATAACGCATACGAAGAGAAAATTTTCGGAATGGGTCAGTATCAGCAGAAATACATGGATCTGAAGGGATGCACCCTGGAGCTGGCGCAGCGGAACTCCCAGATCAGCGTACCATTCGCCGTATCCAGCTTAGGATATGGTATGCTGTG
>OGKG01004919.1_pt1 | contig 10826 bp, 10 predicted proteins | sample 1572201 | NCBI WGS metagenome assembly OGKG01 (sample SAMEA2582146, study PRJEB24529) | metagenome | biome: Human gut stool | place: China | collected 2011 | reverse complement strand
ATTCGCAAATTATGAAAATTGCCTTGGCTCTGAATAGATACAATAATAAGAAAGATATAGGAATATAGGATGCGCTTAGATAAATTTTTGACAGAAATGGGGCTTGGCACCCGCACAGAAGTAAAAAAACTCTTGAAAACAAAACAGGTTACCGTAAACGGGGAAATTGTCACAAAACCAGAAACAAAAGTCGAACCACAAACCGATCAGATCTGCTATAAGGGAGAAGTTATCGCTTACTGCGAATACGAATACTATTTGTTTCATAAACCGGCAGGATGTGTGACTGCAACCGAGGACAATCTCCATAAAACAGTCATGGACTATCTGACGGACACTGTCCGCTCGGATCTTTTTCCGGTCGGAAGACTTGACATTGACACGGAAGGGCTGCTTCTGATCACAAACGACGGCGCATTGGCACACGATCTGTTAAGCCCGTCAAAGCATGTGGCAAAAACTTATTATGCCGTGATCGAAGGAATGGTTACCGAAGAAGATGTTAACCTTTTTAAAAATGGTGTTGATATTGGAGAGGAAAAGCTGACAAAACCTGCCAAATTACGTGTTTTAGAAAGTAAACCACAATCGAAAATTGAGTTGACAATAACGGAAGGCAAGTTTCATCAGGTCAAACGGATGTTTGAAGCCGTTGGGAAAAAGGTATTATATTTAAAACGTATTTCTATGGGACCATTGCAGCTTCCGGACGATTTAAAACCGGGAGAGTACCGTCCGTTAACAGCGCAGGAGATTGCGGCATTGAAAACCGCAAACAAATAAGTTATACTACATAAGTTATCAATTTAGCGAAAAGTAAGTTTTTAGATAGAAAGGTTAAGCACAAATGAGTCATGGATTTTTACCAATCAGCAAAGAGGATATGAAAGAGGCTGGCATAGAACAGCTTGATTTTGTATACATCTGTGGAGATGCTTATGTCGATCATCCATCCTTCGGACATGCGATCATTTCACGTATTTTAGAGGCACATGGATATAAAGTAGGAATTATCGCACAGCCGGATTGGAAAGACAAAGAATCCATTAACCGGTTAGGTGAGCCGCGTCTTGGATTTTTAGTTTCTGCCGGAAACATGGATTCTATGGTCAATCATTATTCCGTTTCCAAGAAGCGCAGAACGACCGACGCCTTTACACCGGGTGGAATCATGGGAAAAAGACCGGATTACGCAACGATCGTTTACTGCAATCTGATCCGCCAGACTTACAAACACAAACCGATCATCATTGGTGGAATCGAGGCAAGCTTAAGACGTCTTGCACATTATGATTACTGGTCAAATAAATTAAAGCGTTCCATTCTGTTAGATTCCGGCGCTGACCTGATTTCCTATGGAATGGGAGAGCACAGTATCGTTGAGATCGCAGACGCCTTAGACAGTGGACTTGATATCAAAGATATTACATTTATTGACGGAACCGTTTACAAGACCAGAGACAGAGAGAGCATTTATGATGCGATCGAACTGCCGCATTTTGAAGCGTTAAAGGCGGACAAGTTGGAATATGCAAAAAGTTTTTACATCCAGTACAGCAATACCGATCCTTTTTCCGGAAAACGCTTATTTGAGACTTATGATGAAAAATTATTTGTGGTGCAGAATCCTCCGGCAAAACCTCTGACACAGTCTGAAATGGATTCTGTATACGCCCTTCCTTATATGAGAGATTATCATCCGTCTTATAAGGAATTAGGCGGCGTTCCGGCAATCGAGGAAGTAAAATTCTCTCTGATCAGCAACCGCGGCTGTTACGGTGGCTGTAGTTTCTGTGCTTTGACGTTTCATCAGGGAAGAATCATTCAGACCAGAAGCCACGAGTCTATTTTAGCAGAGGCAAATAAGATCATCTGGGAGCCGGACTTTAAGGGATATATTCATGATGTTGGCGGTCCGACTGCCAATTTCCGTGCGCCGGCGTGTGACAAGCAGATGACAAAGGGAGCATGTCCGCACAAACAGTGCCTTTTCCCGAAACCATGCCAGAATCTGAAAGTCGATCATTCTGACTATTTGAAATTACTCCGAAAACTCCGGGAACTTCCGAATGTGAAAAAAGTTTTTATCCGTTCAGGAATCCGGTTTGACTATCTGATTTATGATAATGACCGCACATTTTTACGCGAATTATGCGAACATCACGTCAGCGGACAGTTAAAGGTTGCTCCGGAACACATCTCGGATGCTGTTTTAGAAAAAATGGGAAAACCGAGTGTGGATGTTTACAACCGCTTTGTAAAAGCTTACAAGGACATGAACGAAAAGATTGGAAAGAAGCAGTATCTTGTTCCGTATCTGATGTCCTCACACCCGGGTTCCACTTTAAAAGAGGCAGTTGAACTTGCAGAGTTTTTAAGGGATCTTGGCTATATGCCGGAGCAGGTACAGGATTTTTATCCGACACCTTCGACGATCTCTACCTGTATGTATTATACCGGAGTTGACCCTAGAAACATGCAGCCGATTTATGTTGCAATCAACCCTCATGAGAAAGCAATGCAGCGTGCACTTATCCAGTACCGCAATCCGAAAAATTACGATCTCGTCTATGAGGCACTTGTGAAAGCCGGAAGAACAGACCTCATCGGGTTTGATAAGAAATGCCTGATCCGCCCACGGCAGGGCGAATATAAAAATCATGGCGAGCGCAAGAACGGAAGTGGCCCAGGCAGATATTTTGACGGAAAATCAGGCAGTGAGAATCGTAAGAACGAGCAAAAGCAGGGAAAGAAGAAAACAATCCGGAATGTGCATAATAAAAAGGCTTCCGGCAAAACCACAGCCAAAACCGGAGCATCCGGCAGAAAAAACAGTAGCAGCGCAAATAAAAGTGTAAGAAAACATTCTTAAGAAAGAGCATTCAGTTTATGAAACAGTTTACGATCAGTCCGAATGAATCCGGGCAGCGTTTTGACAAATATTTAAAAAAATTATTGAGCAATGCATCCGGCAGTTTTGTATACAAGATGCTGCGCAAGAAAAATATAACTTTAAATGATCATAAGGCAGACGGAACCGAAAAATTAAACACAGGCGATCTTGTCAAATTATTTTTGTCAGATGAGACCTTTGACAAATTTTCGAGTAATGTTCAGGCAAATTCAGAGTACCTGAAGTTAAAGTCAATTGATTCAAGCAGACTTCAGGTCGTTTATGAAGATGCTGACGTGATCATCATCAATAAACCGTCCGGCATGTTATCCCAGAAGGCAGTCCCGGAAGACATTTCTGCAAATGAGTATATTCTTTCCTATCTGATCCAGAAGGGAACGCTCAGTGAGGAACAGTTAAAAACCTTTAAACCTTCGATCTGTAACCGTTTAGACCGTAACACCTCAGGTCTTCTGATCGCAGGAAAGACGCTAAAGGGACTTCAGACCATGTCAACCGCTCTTAAGACACGTACTGTTCAGAAGTATTACCGTTGTATTGTAAAAGGAGAACTGCGTGAGAGAACACATTTGAAAGGTTATCTTTCCAAAGATGAACAGAAAAACAAAGTAACCGTTGTTTCCCATATCCGTCCGGAACAGAAAGCAGATTATCTTCCGATTGAGACAGAGTACCGCCCGGTTGCGGTTGCAAATGGATTTACAGAATTAGAGGTTCATCTGATCACCGGACGTTCCCACCAGATCCGTGCGCACCTTTCTTCCATTGGGCATCCAATCGTCGGTGACGGAAAATACGGTGATTTAAAAACAAATGAACGTTTCCGTAAAGAGGTTCATGTTCGTTCTCAACTGCTTCATGCATACCGCATTGTATTTGAGGACAAAAGAGAAGTGATCGCGCCTTCCGGCAGGGAATTTGAAGACGCGTGGGACTATATACAGACAGGTTTCTGTTAATGTTAAGCTGATGTTTCGGTGATTTGCCGGACATCAGCCTTTTAATTCTAAAGTTGGAGCTGCATCAATGATTTCCTGAAGCGGCGTCCACTGCATCAGATCCTCATTGGAATCGTTTTCGTCCTCTGTATTCCGTTCAAATCCGTTATCGCCGGAACTTTTGCGCTGTTTCTTTGCATCCTCTATCGTATCCGGGAGCCTGTGATAAGCGGAAGAATGATGAAATTCCTTGGAAATCTCATTGTAGGCAGCAACTAAATATTCTTTGTCCGGATCATCATCAGAAACACCGCCGATAGCCGCGGCAATATATCCGTTTGCTTCCTGCTTAGACCTTGCATGTTTTAACTGGTTTTCTAACATTTCAGCCATTTTCTGAACACGGAGCGCACGCTGATAGGCATCCGGGTAATTCATTTTCAAAAATTCCATTTCCTGTGCCGTCAGTTTTTTCCCATGCTTTAATTTATTCATAATATGCTGTAATTTCTGCTGCTTTTTTTCCTCGGCGGATGCATCATTGGTATTTTTCGTAACTGCCTCCATATATTGTAAAATTCCGGTGTTGTCAGATGAAGTGTTTTTTGCCTGTGAAGAAAAGATTGTTTTTCCTGTCAGTTGATTCAGAGTAATTTGCATATAAATAAAAATCCTCCCCGATGATTTATAGGATATATCGGTAATTTGGGATGTTTTATTAATGCAAAAAAAGGAATATCAGAAAGTGTAGCTTTGTTCCTGAGTAGAAACGAAAGAGCTCTGTTTTATCCCGGAACGCAAAAAGTCCTCCTGAGTAACCTCAGAAGAACTGTCTGGCAAATCGTATTATTTTGAAACACTGTTAATATGGCGCTTAATTGCTTCAAAGCTTTCCGCACTGACATCATGTTCGATCTTACATGCATCCTCCGCAGCGACACGAGGATCAACCCCGAGCATCACAAGCCAGCTTGAAAGAGTGGTATGACGTTCATAAATCTTCTCAGCCACTTCACGTCCGGACTCAGTAAGGTGAATATATCCTTCCGGACTTACCGTGATAAATCCGTTCTCCCGAAGATTTTTCATTGCGACACTGACGCTGGGTTTTTTAAAATTCATCTCATTTGCAATATCAATGGAACGAACATTTCCCAATCTATGATTTAATACAAGAATGGTTTCGAGATAATTCTCAACTGATTCATTCATTACCATAAAAAATCCCTCCCAAAAGAATCTATACTTGTCAATCTGTGATGATTGATAAATATGTATAAAATTATCATAACATACAACCACTTTTTTTACAAATTGGATTTGAATATTTCATAAAAATTTATTATTAGTATGGATATTATGGTATAATCAAATTGCATATAAAAATAAGGCAGGAAATAATAATGGCAACCTGGAATTCACGCGGATTAAGAGGTTCCACCTTAGAGGAATTTATCAACCGCACCAATGAAAAATATTTAGAGAACGGGCTGGCGCTGATTCAGAAAGTACCAACCCCGATCACTCCGATCAATATAGATAAAGAAACGAGACACATCACGTTAGCCTATTTCGACCAGAAAAGTACCGTTGATTATATCGGTGCCGTGCAGGGAATCCCGGTCTGCTTTGACGCAAAAGAGTGCAACACAGATACCTTTCCGCTTCAGAACATCCATGAACATCAGGTCGTTTTTATGGAGAATTTTGAAAAGCAGGGTGGTATTGCATTTTTTTTGTTAAGCTATACCGCGCGGGATGAATTTTATTATCTGCGTCTTGTAAAATTATTGGAATTCTGGAACCGTGCGAAAGAGGGCGGCAGGAAAAGCTTCCGCTATGAAGAATTGGAACCGGAATTTTTTCTTCCAAAGAGCAGAGGCGTGCTTGTTCCGTATCTTGATACGATGCAAAAAGATTTGGCAATGAGGGATTGACAAGTATATCTTCTTCTCATATAATAAACCAAACAGTTTCATTTGCTACCACATTAGCATGCTAAAGTGCCTGTGGAATATACTTTAAGGTACGCAGCTTTGAAACATCAGGTTAACGTAAAGGGAAAGGCATTAGATTCATTATGAAAAAACAGTTATTACATACACCGGAGGGTGTGCGTGACATTTACAACGAGGAATGTGAGAAAAAGCTTGTTCTCCAGTCTGATTTACTTCGCATATTAAAAGGTTATGGCTATCATCCAATCCAGACACCAACCTTTGAATTTTTTGATATTTTCGGAAAAGAGATTGGAACCACACCTTCGAAGGAATTATATAAGTTTTTTGACAGAGAGGGAAATACCCTCGTCTTAAGACCGGATATGACACCGTCCATTGCGAGGGCAGCGGCAAAGTATTTTATGGATGAGGATATGCCAATACGCCTCTGCTACATGGGAAATACATTCATCAACAACAGCAGTTATCAGGGCAGATTAAAAGAAAGCACACAGCTTGGAGCAGAGCTGATCGGAGACAGTACTGTTGACGCAGATGCAGAGATTTTATCCATGGTCGTGGAATGCCTGAAAAAATCCGGCTTAAAAGAGTTCCAGTTAAGCGTAGGCCATGCCGACTTCTTTCAGGGACTTGTGGAGGCTGCAGGAATCAGTGAGGAGGACGAGGAAGAACTTAGGGAACTGCTTGCCAACAAAAACTTTTTCGGTGTGGAGGAGTTCGCTGAAACACTGAACTTAAAGTCCGAACTGAATGAACTTTTCCATATGCTTGGAAGCTTAAATATCGACTTGAACGATCTGAAACGTGCAAAAGAACTGGCTGCTTCTTATCCGAGGATTTTAGCTGCGATCCATAATCTTGAAGAACTTCATAAAGTACTTGAAGTCTATGGAATCAACAAGTATATTTCCTTTGAACTTGGCATTATCAGCAGCTATCAGTATTATACCGGTATTATTTTTTCCGGGTATACGTTCGGAAGCGGTGAACCGATCGTAAAGGGTGGACGCTATGACAAGCTTTTAACCTACTATGGAAAAACTTCAGCTTCAATCGGATTTGCAATTGTGATCGACCAGTTAATGGCTGCTTTATCCAGACAGAAAATCAATATTTCCATAGACAATCACAGCGAGCTGATCGTCTACACAAAAGAAAATCAGGCAAACGCTATTTTAACTGCAAAAGAAAAACGTGCAGCCGGAACACCGGTTGAGATTATTTTAAAAGATACTGCAAAAACAAACGAAGATTACCAGAACTATGCAAAGCGTAATCGTATCCAGACAGTGATTTTTATGGAGGATTAGACAATGGAAGACATGAGATACCTGACCTTTGCATTAGGAAAGGGCAGACTTGCAAAAAAAACCCTGGAATTATTTGAACAGATCGGCATTACCTGTGAGGAGATGAAGGACAAAGACACAAGGAAACTGATCTTTGTGAACGAGGAATTAAAGCTTCGTTTCTTCCTCGCAAAAGGGCCGGATGTTCCTACTTATGTAGAATATGGTGCTGCCGATATCGGAGTCGTAGGAAAAGATACGATTTTAGAGGAGGGACGCAATATTTACGAAGTGCTTGATCTTGGCTTTGGCAAATGCCGTATGTGTATCTGCGGACCGGAGGAAGCACGTGACCTGTTGCAGCATCACGAACTGATCCGCGTGGCAACAAAGTACCCGCATATTGCCAAAGACTATTTTTACAATAAAAAACATCAGACAGTCGAGATTATCAAGCTGAACGGTTCCATTGAGTTAGCGCCGATCGTTGGACTCTCCGAAGTGATCTGCGATATCGTAGAGACCGGTTCCACACTCCGTGAAAACGGACTTACCGTATTAGAGGAAGTGTGTCCGCTTTCTGCGCGCATGGTGGTCAATCAGGTAAGCATGAAAATGGAAAATGAACGTATCACAAAGCTGATCGCCGATCTGAAAAACGTGATCCAAAATCAGGCATAGCCGAAATGATGATAGTGAAAGGAAGACAATCCAATGAGAATTTTAAAACTGACGAAAGAAACACAGACAAATATATTGGAGAATTTATTAAAAAGAAGCCCGAATTCTTACGGTGAATTTGAGAGCCGTGTCAACGACATTATCCAGAATGTCCGCGAAAAACGCGATGAAGCGATTTTTGATTACACGTTAAAATTTGACGGTGCAGTCATTAATAAAGACAATATCAGAGTGACAGAGGATGAGATTAAGGAAGCTTATGAACAGGTTGATCCAAAGCTTTTAGATGTCATCCGCAAGGCACTGGTAAACATCCGCGACTACCACGCAAAACAGAAGCAGTACTCGTGGTTTGATTCAGATGAATCCGGTATTATCTTAGGACAGAAAGTAACTCCGTTAAAAACGGTCGGTGTCTATGTGCCGGGCGGAAAAGCCGTTTATCCTTCCTCCGTCCTTATGAACGTGATCCCGGCAAAAGTAGCTGGTGTTTCCAATATCATTATGACGACTCCATGCGGAAAGGACGGAAAAGTATATCCTTCCACTCTGGTGGCAGCCAAGGAAGCCGGTGTGAATCAGATTTACAAAGTCGGCGGTGCACAGGCAATCGCAGCCCTTGCATTTGGAACCGAGAGCATCCCAAAAGTAGATAAGATCGTAGGACCGGGCAATATTTATGTTGCATTGGCAAAAAAAGCTGTTTTTGGCTACGTCAGCATTGATTCGATTGCAGGTCCAAGCGAGATCATGGTACTTGCAGATGAGACTGCAAATCCACGCTTTGTAGCGGCAGATTTATTATCACAGGCAGAACATGATGAAATGGCGTCTGCAATTCTTGTGACAACAAGCGAGGAACTTGCAAAGCAGGTATCTGTGGAAGTCGATAAATTCGTTGCAACGCTTTCCAGAAAAGAGATCATCCAGAAGTCATTGGATAATTATGGCTATATTCTTGTTGCAGACACCATGCAGGTTGCGATTGACACGGTCAATGAGATTGCTTCCGAGCACTTAGAACTCGTGACAAAGAATCCGTTTGAGGTAATGACCAAGATCCGCAATGCCGGAGCAATCTTTATCGGAGAGTATTCCAGCGAACCGTTAGGAGATTATTTTGCCGGACCAAACCATGTACTTCCGACCAACGGAACTGCAAAATTCTTCTCACCACTTAGTGTAGATGATTTTATCAAGAAATCCAGCATCATTTCCTATTCAAAGGATGCACTGGAAAAGATCCATACAGATATTGAAAAATTTGCTGAAGCAGAGCATTTAACTGCACATGCAAATTCCATTAAAGTAAGATTTGAATAAGAGGAGTTGGCAGGATATGAAAAAGAACCGCATTGCAAGCTGTAAAAGAAAGACAAAAGAAACCGATATCGAACTGACCATCAACCTGGATGGTCATGGGAAAAATCAGATTGACACCGGAATCCCTTTTTTCGATCATATGCTGGACGGCTTTGCCCGTCACGGACTTTTTGACCTGACCGTCAGCGTCAAAGGCGATACAGAAGTAGATTCCCACCATACGATCGAAGATACCGGGATCGTGCTTGGTCATGCCATTGCAGAAGCTCTAGGCGATAAAGCCGGTATTAAACGTTACGGCTATTTTATACTCCCAATGGATGAGACACTTGCACTCGGAGCTGTCGATCTTTCTGGCAGACCCTACCTGAACTTCCAGGCTGAATTTACCGTACCTTTCCTCGGAACAATGGATACCGAAATGGTTCGTGAATTTTTCTATGCCGTATCGTACAGTGCCGCTATGAATCTTCACCTGAAGATCCTGGATGCCGGAAATAACCATCACATGGCAGAAGCTCTTTTCAAGGCATTTGGAAAGGCTTTGGATCTGGCAGTATCCGAAGAACCACGGATCAGTGAAGTATGGTCCACGAAAGGCAGTTTGTAGGCTGATTTTTTGAAAGCCATCCCTTAAAAGGAAATAAAGGAGTAACCCGGACATGAGTTATAAGAGATTAACCCCATGTATTTTTATAGATAAAGGAAAGGCAGTTACATGGTTTGACGATTATTCTGTTCTGTCAGACGATGTCATTGCCCTTGCAAAACACTACAATGAAAAAGGAGCAGACGAACTGATCGTATTTGATCTGTCTGACTCGGATGAAGAACATGATGAATCCATCGAACTGATCAAGCAGATCAACCGTGTGATCAGTATTCCGATGATCGCAGGCGGTAATATCCGTCGTGCTGAAGATGTAAAAAAGATCCTCTATGCAGGTGCTAAACGTGCCATGCTGAATTTCTCAAAACCACTTTCGATTGAACTGATCAAAGAAGTTTCCCAGCGATTCGGCAAGGAACGGATTGCAGTTTCACTGAATGATTTTGACGCACTGTTCAAGCAGCAGCACCTGATCGAGGAGTACAGTACAGAAATGATCTTTATGCACCGTCTGGATCTTAATTCTGTTGTAAATGTCACTGAGATCCAGTGTGTAGTCGTAACCGATACCATGGAAGAGAGTGAGATCCTCAATATTCTTAAAAGCGACGGTGTCAAAGGCGTTTCAGGACGCTTTATCAGTCGGCTGGATATGGATTTTAATGTATTCAAAGATATCTGCGTGAAAAATGGAATCCGCATGACAACCTTTGAAAGTCTGATGGATTTCGGTGAATTTAAACTGAACTCAGATGGACTGCTCCCGGTTGTAACACAGGACTACAAGACAAATGAAGTCCTCATGGTAGCGTATATGGATGAGGAGGCCTTTGAGCATACTGTCAAGACCGGCCGCATGACTTATTTCAGCCGCAGCAGACAAAGTCAGTGGATCAAGGGAGAAACTTCGGGACACTTCCAGTATGTAAAATCTCTTGCCATCGACTGCGATAAGGATACCCTTCTCGCAAAAGTAGAACAGATCGGAGCTGCCTGCCATACCGGCAACCGCAGCTGCTTCTACACCGATGTGGTAAAAGAAGAATACAATGAGAAAAATCCACTGGAAGGATTTGAAAACGAGTACAATCTCATTCTGGATCGCAAACT
>OGKG01004918.1_pt1 | contig 10830 bp, 10 predicted proteins | sample 1572201 | NCBI WGS metagenome assembly OGKG01 (sample SAMEA2582146, study PRJEB24529) | metagenome | biome: Human gut stool | place: China | collected 2011 | reverse complement strand
GACGACGGATTTGACTCGCCGCTTTCACAGTATCGGGATTGAGAATTTAAACGTGCGCGGTATGATGAAAAACCGTCATTTGTCCAGAGCAGTTGCCGACATGAGTTTTTACGAGTTTCGCAGACAGCTGCAATACAAAACAGCAATGCGGGGCGGCCAGGTAGTAGTTGCGGATAGGTTCTACCCAAGCAGCAAGACTTGTTCTGTTTGCGGCTATAAGCTCGAATCCTTGCCTTTGTCGGTTCGCAAATGGAAATGCCCTGGTTGCGGAACAGACCATGACCGAGACCTTAATGCGGCGATTAATTTGAAGAATATGGCGGTGAGCTCCACCGTGACAGTCTGTGGAGAGGAAGGCTCTGGCTCGAGTCGAAAGACTAGAGTGAAACCGTCTTCGGAGAAGCAGGAAGCAAGCAGTGGATTTAATCAAAAATGATTAGGTTTGCATAGGTATTGCAGAACGGTTGATAGGTGCGGACACGATTCGATGTCTGAGGATCGATTAAAAAATGATTTATGGCAATTGCTGGTTAGAAATCCAAAACCGGGATTTGACCCAATTCCCTTATGGCTAGCAGACATGAACTTTGCTACAACCCCGTGCGTAATCGAAACAATCAAAAAACGGTTGGATCATCCAATCTTTGGCTATTTTGCACCCTCTGGAGAATATTACGAAGCAATCAAGAAATGGCAAAAAGACAGCTTCGGCGTAACGGATTTGTCAGAGCAAAACATTGGGTACAAAAACGGCGTCTTAGGAGGTGTCACAAGCGCCTTATCCGTCTTCACGGATCGGGGAGGAGCAGTCCTTGTTCACTCACCCATTTATTCTGTTTTTTTAACTCAGTTAAAACGAAATGGTTACGAGATTGTTTTGAGTGATTTGGTCGAAGATGAAGCTGGAGTTTGGCGAATGGATTTCGCTGATATGGAAAGAAAAATCCAACCACACAAAATCCATACTCTCCTTTTTTGTTCCCCTCATAACCCGACTGGCCGGGTATGGAACCGAGAGGAGCTGGAACGGTTATCAGATCTCTGTGAAAAATATGATATTTACGTTATCTGTGATGAGATCTGGGCTGATTTCACTTTATTCGGAAACCACCACATTCCGCGTCAAACTGTGTCTCCGACACTAAAAGAAAGGACAATGGCTTTTTACTCTCCGTCAAAGACCTTCAATTTAGCCGGTATCGTCGGTGCATACCATATTGTTTATAACCAGAGACTGCTGGATCGACTTTCTTGGCAGAGCTGCACGTCTCACTACAACGATATGAATGTTCTGACAATGCATGCACTAATAGGTGCTTACTCAGAGCAGGGAAGAGTCTGGCTAGATGAACTTAAGCAAGTTCTTGAAGAGAACGTTACTTATGCCACTTCTTTTATTCATCAAAATTTTGAGGGCGTCCGACTGGTTAAGCCTCAAGGCACATTCGTGATGTTGCTTGAATGTTCTCAATGGTGTCAAAAACATGGGGTAGCCATAGAAGAAGTTTTATTAAGAGGGGTTGAAGCCGGTGTTATTTGGAGAGACGGGAAGGCTTTCAATGTTCCATGCGGAATCAGAATGAACGTTGGGATTCCGTTTGCAAAGATGAAGGAAGTGTGCGACCGACTTCTCAAGTACGTTTTTATTTAATCCGGGAGATTGAAGACTAGTTGTCGGATTTGAGAAAATGGCTTGGACAAGCTCCGTAAAGATTCTTGAACTGAATGGAAAATGCCGATGCGTCCTTATAGCCGGCCAAAATTGCAGCTGATTTCACAGGAAACCCGTTCGCAATTTTTTCAAGAGCAAAGATAAGGTGCATCCGGTGTTTCCAATCTCGGAAGCTCATACCGGTAGCTCGGATAAAGTGACGGGTGAAGGTTCGTGGGGTCATATTTAATTTATTGGCTAGCTCTTGTGCACTAGTTGACCAGGCACGATGATAAAGTAAATCGTTGAGCGCTGAACGTAACGGTTCTTCTTCCGGCAGTAAGACGTCTGCGTTAAAAGCTTTTGTCTCTTGGACTAAAAGCAGAAGAAGGCGTCTCATTTCCTGCTTTGCCCCGGGGAATTGGTGCTGAAAAAGAGTTGCGATAAGTTCTCGAATTAGAGCAGTTGCAGCAAAGACCTTAATGCTTTTTGATTCAAAGATATCTTTGTATTCGCTCTTATCAAAATACAAAGAACGCATTTTAGTTGCCGATAGAAATGTAATTGAATGCTCTATGCCGGCCGGAATCCAAAGAGCCTGATAAGGAGCAATTATCCTTCTTCCTTGGCGAGTGGCGGCAAGCATTACGCCTTCGCAAGCATAGAGAAGTTGGGCTCGGGAATGTTTATGGGAGGGCCGCATTTCTCCGGCGATATAGTCTTTAGAGATGGATTGCCACTTGTCAGAGGTTTCGTTTTGCATTTTTGATTGTTCTGGTCAAGAACTAGGTTCGTTTTGTTATTTGGGTTTATCCAAGAGGTTGAGAGAGCACCTCTCTAAAAGTTCAAGTCAAGTCATCATTATATTTTTACAAGGAGTCGAAATGATAAAAAGTACCGATCACAACGATGCGATTATCCACCAAGAGTGGTGTTCTCCTTGCGGCTGGCTAGATTTAGCATCTATCGGGAACAGCCTTGTCATGAGCGATTGGGTGGAAGGTTGGCATCGTTTACCGACGTTAAGTCGTTTTCGTCGTTTGACAAAGAAAGAGTTTGAAGCCGGAACTTCTCCAGTTATTGAAAAAGCGAAAGCGCAGCTGAACGAATATTTTCAAGTCAAAAGGGAAGATTTTGATCTTCCGCTGGAATTTATAGGAACAGATTTCCAGAAACGAGTTTGGACTGCTCTTCTGCACATTCCCTTTGGTGAAACAAAGAGCTATGGTGAGATAGCTGCAACTGTGGGATGCCAAGCTTACCAGGCTGTCGGAGGGGCCGTTGGAGCTAATCCTCTCTCTATTATTGTTCCTTGTCACAGAGTTATTGGAGCGAACGGTAAGCTCACCGGCTATGGTGGGGGCTTTGAGGCTAAAACCTGGCTGTTATCACATGAACGTGCAAAGTTCTTTCCTTCTTGAGCTCAAGGATCTAGAAGAGACAACTGCGAATCCAAGGAAGTTTCAATGAGGACGGTTGAAAGTGGCACAGTAAATGGAGATACCTGACTTCCTCTCTGTAATAGCAGGATCAAATAAAAATGAACAAAATAAATCGAAATGTGATTGTAATGTTTGAGGTAAAGCTATTACCTGACAAAACAGATCTCTATCTCAAGGTAGCAGAAGAACTTAAACATCTTCTCAATGGGGAAGAAGGACTCGTCCGTACAGAAAGATTCGTCAGTTTGAAGGACGAAAACAAGCTTTTGTCTTTGAATGTCTGGAAAAGTGAAAAAGATGTTGACAGATGGAGAAACACAATAGAACATCGGATATCTCAGAAAGAAGGACGGTCTGAACTGTTCGAGAGTTACAGAATAACCGTTGCTAATGCAGTAAGGGAATACGGGAACAAAGAGCGGGAAGAGGCACTGGAAGATTCAAATAAATACTTTCTGGAAGAAAACGATGAAGGATGAGGCTTTCTTCTTTTATGGCGATAAGGAAATCAGTTTCCTTAAAGCCAGAGACAAGCGGCTAGGAGAGGTCATCGATAAAGTCGGCCACATTGAAAGAGAGGTTATTCCGGATTTATTTTCCGCGCTGGTCCACTCAATTGTCGGTCAACAGATTTCTACTAAGGCTCACTCCACAATTTGGCAGAGGATGACGAATGAACTTGGATATCCGCTGATTCCCACACATATTGCAGGTTTGGATAAAGAAACTTTACAAACCTTTGGCATTACCTTTAAGAAAGCGGAATATATCAAGGCAGCAGCTAAGAAGGTTGTGGACGGAGATTTAGACATTGAGAGGCTCAAGTCTTTGCAAGATAACGAAGTCTGCAAAGAATTGGTAAAGCTCGATGGAGTTGGAATTTGGACGGCAGAAATGCTATTAATTTTTTCAATGCAGCGTCCAAATATATTGAGCTTCGGTGACTTAGCCATCTTGAGAGGAATGCGGATGGTTTACCATCATCGACAAATCTCTAAAAAGCTTTTTGAAAAATATAAAAAGCGTTTGTCTCCTTACGCATCTGTGGCAGGTCTTTACTTTTGGGCGGTTGCTGGCGGAGCTGTCCCGGAAATGAAGGACTATGCACCTAAAAACTGCTCGCTGAAAACAAAGATAAATTTTGAAGTTTTGAGAGAATAAAGCTCCGCAACGTTGTCCGGTGAAAGTCAGGTTAGTTTGTAAAGAAGAAATAGAGTTTTTCAGCAAAGCTCATGAGTGCACCTGCAATTTTCAGGAAGAAAGGTGCAGCCTTCTTCATGCTCAACTGACTTTTTGAAGTCCTGAAAAATTAAAAATATTATTGCTGTCCTGCCAGAGATCAAAAAATCTGGTTCTAGATTGAGAATACCAAGCCGGATGCTTTAAGTACCACCTAACCGTATCATTCAGAGCGGCTTTTATTTCTTTTGGATTTTCAATCTGCAAAGGAATGAGTTCATTCTCCCAGCTGTTAGAAATTCCATTTTGAATCGCCGGGGCATCCAGTTCATCAATCAAAGCTTGATACTTTCCCATTGGAGGAGGAACTTCTGCATTGAGAACATCACAGATGGAGTTAGCAATCTCAAGCTGAGAAAGTTGGGAGCCCGGGGGAAGAAGACGGTAATGCTTTCCAAGCTCCCCGTTCTGTTCTATGTAAAGAAGGGCCGATACAACATCGTCCACGGAGACGAGAGGATCGTCAATAAGTGCTTCCGGAACGACCGGAATGCTTTCTCCTTCGATCGCACGGTAAATCATGAAAGGAGTGGGGCTGTCTGGTTGTTGGAATGGACCGAAAACCGAAGGAACGGATAAAGTTATTATAGGCAGCCCCTGTGAGGCGTAACCGTCAATCATCTGTACAGCTTTTTCTGAAAAACCATTTTTGCAGGTTCTGGTTGTCAGAAAAATAATCTTTTGCGCATTCTCAGGGTTCCGAACAAACCTGTTTCTCCAAAGAGTTAAGGAATCTAAGAAAGTCTTTAATCCCTCTAGAGCATCCTCCACAGACTTATTCCTGGGAGCTATCGTGACAAAGATTGTATCTACTGCAGCTGTAAGAAGCGCTTGACGGACTTCATCAGCATGGGAAACGTCGCAGCGGGCAAAAATATGGTGTGGCTTCTGCATCAAATCAGCGATATTGAGCAGATTCCCCGAACCCGAAAGGTTATCAAAATTATAAACCTGCCGATTTTCTTCAATAAGACGATAGGCGAGGTTGGTGCCAATGAAGCCGGCACCACCAAAAACTGCAACACGTTTCAAACTTGCACCTCATATTATTGGTTTCATTTTATTTAACCGTTGTCCAAATTAAAATTGGGATTTGTTATAGAGTAAAAATACTTAGTACTTACCGCCTATATCTTAATTTGTCAGTTTTAGGGGTTAAATGGAATTAAAACCTTTGACATTTGTCATTTATTTCATAATGTAAGAGCATAATTTCGCTATATTACAAATTTATTTAATATGACTAAATAAACTACCTATCCATGGAAATTACTAAGGATTGTGAGGTGGATAAATCACAGACTTATTTAGATTTTTCTTCACCCCTGTAAACAACACGGACAATACTACCAATAATTTTCAAGTTTTCATTTAACCAAATTAAGAATTGGTATACAAAATAACAAGGATTTACAGAATTGGTGCCATTTTTTAATTTGGGCCACGTTTTTCCTCAGACAAGAACATTTCGGTGCTATTTGTATATCATTGAAGCCTACTCAAACAAAGGAAAAAAATGATTAGATATTTAACAGCTATTACTGCCGCAGTTATTCTTTCTACAGGAGCTGCGGCTCAAAGCATCCAACTAAAGTCATTGCCGGCTGGTTCAAATCTTACATTTGTTGCACAAGCAAGTTCGGAAATTCCGAATGATCTGGCAGTGATGGTTTTTTCGGCTGTTTCTGAGAGTGAGGATCTTCCTACGGCTCAGTCAAATCTAAATGGGATCATGGCCGAGGCACAAAAGACTATCTCTGATTTTTCCTCTTTAGCAAAAATTCAAAATTACGGTTACTCCGCTTTTCCTGTCTATTCCAAGCCAAAAGCAGGGCAGGCCCCTGAAATTGTCGGTTGGAAAGCCGTCCAGCGTATCCAGGTTCAGACAGAAGATATTGAAGGAGTTCCTGCTCTAGTTCAAACTGCACAAAATGCCAAATTGGCTTTAGACAATATTAACTACGGCCTGACAAAGGCAACCAAAGAACTTACTCAGGAAAAATTAATTGGCATGGTTGTTGAAAACGTCAACAAAAAGGCAGCTAATGTTGCATTGGCCATGAAACTTCCGGTTGAAACTTTTTATATAGAAAAGCTTGAGTTTAACCAAGGTTTTGATTCTGCTCCAAGAAACTTCGCTGTGCGTTCCATGATGGCTGCTGATTCTTCTGCAGGGGTGACGATGCCGTCTTTCGAAGCGGGTACTTCAAATGTAGAGCTATCCGCACGGGCAAGTCTGAAAATTCTACCCGACAACCCACAGTAACCCGACTGCAAACCCGAATGATTAGTTGAAAATCGGTTAATTTTGCGTTTTTGTTTGCTCTTTGGCGCTCATGCACTAGGGTTTTTGACTAAAATAATCAAGATATGCACAAACAGTCGCAGAAGTTGATTGAATCTGCGGAAACTAATAAGGAGATTTATTCGTGAGACCAAATTCATCCCACCCCATTCTTGCTAAAGAAGGTTGGGGCATCATAGGCGCTTCAATTTTTGTGGCCCTTCTTGTTTGGCTCCTTTTCGGAGGATTTATATCCTTCCTTTGCTTTGTCCTGTTGGCCTTCGTTATTCAGTTCTTCAGAGATCCGCCCAGGGCAGTCAGCCAGACACCTCATGCTGTATTAGCCGGTGCTGACGGCAGAATCTGCAAGATTCAAAAATGTATTAACCCGTATACAGGCAAGGAAGAGATGCTCATCTCTACCTTCATGAATGTTTTCAATGTTCACTCAAACTACTGCCCCGTTGGCGGTAAAGTTGAAGCCATCGAATATATCCCCGGTTCTTTCGTTAACGCCGACCTGGACAAGGCCAGCGAACAAAATGAAAGAAACGCTGTTGTCGTCAAGTCCGATGAAGGTCCTGTTATCACTTTCGTGCAGATTGCCGGCTTGGTTGCACGCCGCATCATTTGCCATCTGCATGTTGGTGAAGAAGTTGAAAGAGGACAGAGATATGGTTTCATCCGTTTCGGATCCAGAGTTGACATCTATGTTCCTTTGAATTCAGAAGTTTTAGTTTTCGTAGGACAGAAGGTCAGAGCCACTGATACAGTGATCGCCCTTTTGAATCCGGAAAAATTAGAAGAACCGGTCCAAGGTCAGCCTGTCCCTGAATTAGAAGCTTCTGAAAAAGTTGAAATCCCGGTTGCTCAACCGGCTCAAACAGCTGAAAAACAGGAGGCATAAATGCCCACACCAAGCGATAAGATGAAAGCCGCTCGCTCGAGAAGACGTTTAAATCTAGCTCCTAGACCCCGTATCACTCCTCAGGCTATTGTCAAGGAAAGAATTGACACGGTAAAGAAGAAGGGGATCTATCTTCTTCCGAACTTATTTACTCTTTCCAGCCTTTTTTCGGGCTTTTTCGCAGTAGTCGTAGCAATCCAAGGAGATTTCGAGAAAGCTGCTATTGCCATTTTCGTCTCCATGGTGTTGGACGGATGCGACGGACGCGTAGCGCGTTTGACTCATACTTCCAGCCAATTTGGTGTTGAATTCGACTCCTTAGCAGATATGTGTGCATTCGGCATGGCACCGGCTTTAGTTATGTATCAGTGGTGTTTGCATGATCTCGGACGTCTGGGTTGGGCGGCTGCCTTTGTTTACTGTGCAGGTGCGGCTCTGAGACTGGCACGCTTCAACACTAATGTCGGTGTGGTCGATAAGAGCTTCTTCCAAGGTCTTCCTTCTCCGGCAGCGGCTGCTCTTGTGGCTGGCTTCGTTTGGCTTGCTGCTGATCAAAGAATTCCGGTTAATGCTGCATGGCTGCCTTGGCTCGCCTTGGTTATCACCGTTTATGCCGGCTTAACCATGGTTTGCAACGCTCCTTTCTATTCCGGAAAGAGCTTCCATTCCGGTAAGAGTGTTCCTTTCTGGGTTCTGATTGCTGCCGTAGTTGTTTTGTTTGTTGTAGCAAATGATCCTGCTTTGGTTGTATTTGTCCTCTTCTGCTGCTACGCGCTCAGCGGATTTATTTACCAGTTCTATCTTTGGTACACAGGGCAAGATAATCCGGTCAGACCCAAAGAAGATGAGATCGAATTAGACGAACCCGAAGAGCCTGTTGAGGCTCAAGATCGGCAATAATTAATTTGATCAAAGTTTGGCGCCCGAGTGGCGCCTTTTTATTTGCCAAAAACTACGATTTCTTTTCACACCTCAATATAATTGATAGGATTAGATACAACTCTAAGCCTATAAACCTTAAATTCAGAAGACCATATGAATACACCGGAAAAATTAATCATTTTTGATACCACTCTTCGAGACGGTGAGCAAAGCCCGGGCGCCACGATGGGGCAGGCAGACAAATTAAGAATTGCTAAACAATTGGAAAGAATGGGAGTAGACGTTATCGAAGCTGGTTTTGCAGCAAGTTCTCCCGGTGATTTCGCAGCTATTCAAGCTATTGCTCAGGTCGTTAAAAACTCAACAGTTTGTTCTTTGGCACGAGCAAACCTTAGAGATATCGAAAAGGCCGGCTTGGCTATTCAAGCCGCTCCCAGAAAGAGAATTCATACCTTTATTGCTACTTCTCCCCTGCATATGGAGAAAAAGCTCAATTTGCAGCCGGGCCAAGTAATTGAAGCTGCGGTTTCTGCGATCCGTGAGGCTAAAAAATACACGGACGATATCGAATTCTCCTGCGAAGATGCCTCCAGATCTGAGCCTGAATTTTTATATCGAATCATTGAGGCGGCTATCAGAGAGGGAGCAAACACGATTAACATTCCGGATACCGTCGGATATGCCGTTCCATCCGTTTTCGGAGAATTTATAAAGAATCTGAGAGAGCATGTGTACAACTCAGATCAAGCTATTTGGTCTGTTCACTGTCATAATGATCTCGGTTTAGCGGTGGCTAATTCTCTCTCCGGAGTCCACTTCGGAGGCGCTCGCCAAATTGAATGTTCTATCAACGGTCTGGGCGAAAGAGCAGGCAATTGCGCTTTGGAAGAAGTTGTAATGGCCGTTAAGACCAGAAAAGATTTCTTTAACCTCGGCTGCTATATCGATACAAGACAACTGGTTCCAGCTTCTAAGTTGGTTTCTTCTATCACAGGATTCCCGATTCAGCCGAACAAGGCCATCGTTGGTGCCAATGCGTTCTCTCATGCTTCCGGTATTCACCAAGACGGTGTTTTAAAAGCTAGAGACACTTACGAAATCATGACGGCTGAGGAAGTTGGCTGGAATACCAACAAGCTTGTTCTCGGCAAATTGTCAGGTAGATCTGCCTTCCGTCAGCGCGTAAGAGAACTCGGTATTCCTACAAAGAGTGAAGAAGAAATTAATGAAGCTTTTGCTCGTTTTAAAGAGCTCGCAGATAAAAAGACGGATATTTTTGATGAAGATATTCAATCGTTATTTGATGAGCAATACACAGAGCAACAAAACATTAAGTTTGTTTCTTTGAAGCAGGCTAGTGAAACCGGCAAGCGCCCGTATGCAGAGATTGTTTATCTGGAAAATGGTGTAGAACGTCACGGACAAGCCGAAGGAAACGGTCCGGTCGATGCTACTTTCAATGCGATTGAAAGCTGTGCGAAGAGCGGAGCAGAACTTCTTCTTTACTCCGTGAATGCTTTGACTCTTGGAACCCAGGCCCAGGGGGAAGTTACAGTTCGATTGTCATTTGGCGGCAGAATGGTCAACGGCAATGGAGCTGACCCGGATATTTTAGCAGCTTCGGCTAAAGCCTATCTGGATGCATTGAATAAACTCAATGTTGTAAGAGAGAAGAAGAATCCGCAATTCGGAAACGATGCGGCAGCGGTCTAATTTCTTGTGATTTCAATTCAACACGGCACATGAAAGTTCGAACTTTTATGTGCCGCTTCCTTTACAGCGGAGCTGAAGACGCGCTGTTGATTTTCTAAATGCCTTTCCCAAGATTCTTTTATCAATAAAGAATTTTTTATCAGAAAGGCCCGTAAAAGGGGCTGTTGCAAAATTCATTATGCAAAGAAGAATTTTTCAGCCCCTTCTTAATTATTTAGAAGTAATAAATATAAGAATTAATTCTTTGATCTAAAAGCAAATTGAGGGTGCCGACCCTTCTGTTGCTTTGGCAAGAGCAACAATGAAATTACTCGCCATATATATCAATTTGACGTTTTAGAGGACCTCTTTCTTTTCTGTTGTCCTCACTGTCCAAAAATGTGGATAACTTTGGACGTATTAATGGGAGTTCTTTGAAGGCTTGATTTTGGAAACTACTAAAAAAATAAAAGTAGAACAATCAATTACCGTAAAAAAGCGATATAAAAAAGGGATGTTTTGCATTCGAAAAAATCGAATTTTGCAACATCCCCATATAAGGGCCGAATCTAAAATTTTTTTCAGTCAGGCGTATTCTGCTGTTCAATGTACTGGTTGATAATCGAAGTAGGGGAGCCTCCACAACTTGCAATGAAATAAGAGGGCGACCAGAGAGTAGTTGACCATAATTGACTACGAATGGAGCGATATTTCTTTTTTCTAATAAGACGGC
>OGKG01004915.1_pt1 | contig 10834 bp, 8 predicted proteins | sample 1572201 | NCBI WGS metagenome assembly OGKG01 (sample SAMEA2582146, study PRJEB24529) | metagenome | biome: Human gut stool | place: China | collected 2011 | reverse complement strand
ATGAAAACGGTTTCGTAATGATTCAACATAACTGATTGTTTATTAATACATTAATCTAATAAAAATTATTTTATCGCCCGCAAAGTTAGCACTTTTGTTTGGATTTACAAAGAAATCCTCAATTTTAGATTTTCTTTCTACTTCCATATCTTGCGTTTATTCAACTCTCGATGGTACTCCCGGGCATAGGCATTGTGTTGCCGAAGTGTACGGGAGAAATTATGGTAGCCGGAAAAATCACTTTTCGCACAAAAGAATAAATAATCGTGTTTCTGGTAATTCAGAACACTATCTATAACTTTTATTGAAGCCATACGAATAGGGCCGGGGGGCAGTCCGGCATACATATAAGTATTATAAGGAGAATCTATTTGCATATGACGGTCCAGAATACGGCTGATCGTGAAATCACCGAGCACGAATTTCAACGTGGGACAAGCATCTAATTTTATTCCTTTGTTTAATCTGTTCATGTAAACTCCGGCGATGACAGGGTATTCTTCTGCCTTTACAGTCTCTTCTTCTATAATTGAAGCTAACGTGATCACCTCTTCGGGACTTAATCCTATTTCTCTGGCTTTTGCCATACGGTTTTCATTCCAGAAGCGGGCATATTCTTTTTTCATCCGTTTTAGCAAATCCATGGCCGGGATATTCCAATAAATCTCGTACGTATTTGGAATAAACATCGCCAAAATGGTATTCGAATTGAACCCTAATTCTGCGAGAACGTCCGAATCTGTCAGTAAAGCCATTAATTCATCTTTGGAAACAGCCAATTCTTCTTGAGCTTCATCGGCAAACTCTTCAATAGTCCGCATATTATTAAAGGTAAAATGAACCGGAACTTGATTTCCCACCCGAAACATATTAACCAGTTCGTTGTTGTTCATTCCATCACGGATTTTATATTTTCCGGATTTTACAGAAGAAGAAAACTTCTTCAGTTTCGCCACGCTACTGAGGGTGTTGGGATTCTTGATGTATCCCCGGCTTCGCAGTGTTTCAAACACTTGAACGACAGAATTACTATCCCGGATATAAAGAATTCCATCATCTGTCACGACAGTATTAGGGGAGAACACGTAATAATAACCGATTCCACCCATGACAGCCACTAACGCCATGATTATTATAACAAATACAAGAATTCTTTTTACTATCTTACTCATAATTAGTTTTCTTCCCTGAAATATAATTTATAGTAATTCATATCACGGGCGGAATCATATCCTTTTTCAATATATTTCTTTTGCCCGTGTATATACACGTGAAAATTCTTATCCAATTTCAATATATGCTTGAAGAATCTCTTTTCATCTTTAACCGCACTGTTGGAAACATCGAACTGGTCTTTTAAAGACAATTCGTTCTTTTCCTCGTAATAATTTTTGAAATCTTCGAAAGCATTGATTATCTGTGGATCATTGACAACTTCATCCTTGAAAAGGTTCTCGTTAAACACGTCCGCCTTTTTAAAATAATCTATCGAGCGATTCAACATATCAATCTGGTCTGCTTTCGGAATATCATTTTCTTGATTATAAACCTCTTGCACGAAATCTTTGCAAAGTTTCAAGTAGTTGGATGTCTGGAAATAGTTATCATCACACTGTTCCAACCCCAAGAAATCCGTTGTCCAATAAACAGCTTCCGAGGAGTTCGTTTTATCGAGAATGCTTACCCGATAACCGTTTTCCCCGTCAACATTGAATACCAGACAGGCTTTATCCAATTTCTTGATATTAATTCCTCGTTCGCTTTCAAGCTGGTAACTATTTTCATTAAGAATAATTTTCAAGAAAGTATCTTTTGTTTCGGACTTGAAGATACCAACGGCATCACAAGGACCTTCTTCCAACACACAGTTTTTGAAATGCACCATATAGAGTTCTCCCGCCTTGATATTCGGATGATTGGATTGGTCAAACAAATGTTGCGCGATATTCACGGAAGCCTCGTATAGATTGGATTCATCTTCAAAAACAGAACTTACAGTACTATATACCAAGTTATTATACAAATCGTCCTCCACGGGTGCAAAACGATAATAAGCGTCTTTCTTGAAAGGGGAGAGGAAATAACTTTTCAATAGGTTGTGTACGTCCGCATCATCCGGCAGAAAACATGACTCGGAAAGGCGTATTTGACCATCCTCGTATTTATTACCGATATCGTGAATCACGATATTATTTATCTCACAAGTATCAAAGTTCATCATAATGCTAAAATCTAAAATGTACTCCTAAATTCAATGTTTCTTTAAACTGTATTTTTTTCGAATCGTTTTGATTATACACCGCGTTGGCGTATATCGAAGTCTGCATGAAATAATTTATCTTGAATTTCAATGTCAGACGCCAGTCAACCGTCAGTTTTTCCGGCTGCTCGTAATAACTTGAGAATAACATCAAGTGATTGTCTATGTCAAGAAAATTGAAGAGAGAATGTTTGTTCTTCAATTCTATCTTGGCACCGGCATCACTTTTATATCTTTTCCCGGCTTCAATACCATACCGGGTTACATCCACTTTATTTGTATCCCGTACATATACCCATTGTCCGGCAATAGGAGAGAGATACAATGAAATATTATCCTTGGGTTTAAAGTCCAAACCCAAAGATAACGTAAAATTACAAGGTGACAAAAAATTGGCAATCACGGTTTCCCGATCCGAAGCATTGTAAGAATTAAACAGAACAGTATTCAGATCAAACTGCGTGGCATAATTCCAATGTCTGAAAGCTTTTACACCGACTTTTGATTGTATCTCTAATTTATCTTCATTTTTACTCAATTCCTCGCTTCCGCTTTTCAGCGCCCCCAAACGATAACGGAATGAATTTTCCCATGTCGTGGTTTTCTTTTTATAATTAATAAAATACTTTAAATCAGAGAGAATAGAAAGAGAACTTTCACCTCCACTTGCCCAGTTGTCACTAATAAAACCTTGTCCGAAAGACAACGTGACATCGGAATAATAAGTCCAATGCCGTCTTTCGAGTGTCCCGATCTTCATCTCGGCGAGAACAAAATAAATCGAATCGGATGCCACGAGTAACGGTTCCTCGCGCGGTTCTTGCAATATGGCAAATTTCTTGGTTTGATAAACATCTCCATCCAAAAAGAACTTCATCTGTTTACCATCAGGTAGGGTTTTTATCCAACCGCTAATCGTATCCCCACGGAAATTTTCTGTCATTAAACGATGATACTCCGTACGTCCCGTGTTCAACCAAATATTTTTAGAACGATTGGATACACCCAACACGGAAACCAGAACAGAATCACGACTTCTCTCTTTCATCCATTGGTAGTTTTCATCCTGTTCCATAAATGCTACAAGCGCTTCCAAATTCGGGTTTAGAAATATATCATACCGGGCTGAGTCCAACAAGCGTAATGAATCCAAGTCCGGATGTTGTTTGTAAAAATCAATACTATCTTTCGATATGCGTTCCTGTATTCTTTTGATAGCTTCTTCCTTCGCCTGTACTGTTTTGAAATAACTCCTCACGTAATCGAGCATATATTTAATATGCTCGTTTTCAGCATAATCTCTCAACGTATTAATTGCCCGGTTGAGTTCATAGTACTTTAATCGCTCTTTCTTTAGATTCTCCAGAGCGTATCGAGCCGCAGGATTACCTATATGAGTGTTTTTCAATTGTTTATACGCGTATCTTATCTGAGGTTTTGTGTGATAAAGAGAGTCTGCTCGAGTATGTTTGACCGGTAAAATATACGATGGACGTACCGTTATAACCCGAGAGTCCGTCTTTTCCTGTGCAAAAAGTGTATTCTGGGATAGGGCAAAAATAATAATTACAACAACAACAAACCTCATGAGATAATTAACTTGTTATTTGAACGGAGAGTTCGGCTCCTTTGCCATATGACCATAAGCAAGTTTATCCAGCAAGCTAGGGAACCATTTACTCAAAAACACGGATATTTTTCCTTCAACCAATGTCATAATAATTTCACGTTTCCGCTTAACAACTCCATTTACAATGATTTGAGCGCATCGTTCAGCACTCATCATTTTACTTTCGGCTCTTGGACTGTCACCTTGTTGACTACCGTCAGCAACTAAAGCGGTTTTACGAATATTGGATGCCGTAAATCCCGGGGCGGCAACAAGTACGTGCAAACCTTTTTTCAAGTTCTCGACACGTAACGTATTCAAGAATCCGCGGACAGCAAATTTACTGGCTGAATATCCGGTTCTTCCCGGTAAACCGAGGAAGCCTGCCACGGAGATAATACCTACCAAACTGCCTTTTGTCTGTAATAAATAAGGTAATGCATATTTCGTACAATACACGGTTCCCCAAAAATTGACATCCATTAAACGACGTATAACATCTATTTCCAAGTCTTCAAATAGAGCACGCATGGAAATTCCCGCGTTATTCACAAGGACATCAATTCTGCCAAAACGCTCGTAAGTTTTCTCTATCAGATTTTTACAATCCGTTTCACGGGTGACGTCCGTCTGTACGGAAATAATTTCCGTTCCGCTTGCTTTCAGGTCATCCTCAATCTTTTTCAATTCCTCTGTATTTCTGGCACCCATGGAAATTTTGGCTCCGCGTCTGGCAAATTCATAAACCAACGCTTTACCAATACCGGAAGATGCACCTGTAATAATCACCACTTTGTTTTGCATGAATCTTGTTTCTTAGATATTTAGAATTTCCTCGTTTTAACTTACAAATATAATAACAAGTTTAAAAGAATAAACAATCTCTATAAGAAAAAAGATTGTTATATAGATGTTTTATAATTGACATTATGATAAGTTGAATATATAAAAAAGAAAAGGGATGTTTTTCCCTTTTCTTTTAAATAAATGTATTACAGGTTATTAATCTTAGACATTGTATCATTGTACTTGCTTTCATATTGCTTTTTACTAGCTTGCAAACGATAATACAATTCTTTCAAAGTAACCAAAGTATTTTTGTCGTTCGGTTGTAATTCTAAAGCTCTTTCAAAATAAGGAACGACAGCCTCGTATTGGTCCATAATTTTGGCAAGTTCTGCGTTATATTCCTTAACATCAACGATATCCATAACAATCTTGTGCGCTTCAATTACGCGGTTCAACTGGATATTTCCCAAGTTATATTGTGCAAAGAAATCATCCGGTTTCAATTCCAACGTCTTGATATACATTTGTTCTGCTTTATCAGGTTGGTTTATTTTCTCGTATAATTGACCTTTGGCACGGTAATAATCAGGTTTATTCGGCTCCAGTCTGATTGCCGCATCCAAGAATTCTTCAGCTTTCGCTGGGGTATCTCCCATCAGATAATAATTGATAAGCTCTATCAACATGTATTCGTCATTCGGGAATAATTTGTGTCCCTCTTGCAAATACTTAACTGCTTCTTCTTGAATTGCTTTAGCGGTAATTGAATCCCCGGCTTCTTTGGCTTCGCGGCTTCTGCCTAAATAGATACTGGCTAACATGGCATAAATTCTGTTTGCCTCGTAACCCAATTCCATAGACTTTTTGTAATACTCGATAGCTTCATCCACGTTACCGGCTTTATGAGCGGCAACACCCGCGTTATAGATTACGGCAGTATCCACTTTTTGGGTTCCATAAGGAGAAACATTGAGGTCCAAAGTCTTTTTGAAATTATCGAAGGCTGCTTGGAAATAACTTTTAGCCGCTTCAGCTCCTTGTGCATCTTCCACTTTGGTACCTTCGTTATAACATATGATACCTTGATTAGTGAAATCAATAACAAGATTGGCGAATTGAGCCTTCAAGTCTTTTTCAAATTTTTTCTTATCATCCAATTGTATTACCTTTTGGAAAGATTCCCAAACAATCGGAAGCGGGTCTTTAGATAATTTCTTGAAATTTTCATCTTGACTCTCGAAGATACCTTGATAAATCTGTCCTCTCACGAAGTGTGCTTTCGGGTTATTTACACATTTCTCATGTCCGATAGCTTCATCAATTAACTCTTTTGCTTTATCTAGCTTTCCCTGCGTGTAAAAGCTAACAGCAGATGTCACTTTTCCCATTTGCGCGAAAGACACGTTCACGCAAAGCAGAAGGGCAATGATAAAAGTTAGTTTTCTCATACGTTTAAAATTTGTGTTCCAATTAGATATCATTTGTAAATAATTATTCCTCGTTATTTTCTCCGGCTTCCTCTACATTCGTACTCTCCTGCCCTTCTTCCTGTCCCTCTTCTTCTTTTGAAGCTGAAACCTTCGCGACGGCGGCTATAGCGTCATCGTTCCGCAAATTAATCAATCTCACTCCTTGAGTGTTACGTCCCATTACTCGCAACGTACTCACGTCAAGTCGGATAGTCAAGCCGGATTTATTAATAATCATCAAGTTATCTTCATCCGTAACATCCAATAGCGCGATTAATTCTCCCGTTTTATCTGTCATGTTAATGGTTTTCACTCCCTTGCCACCACGATTCGTGATTCGATAGTCTTCTATGCTAGAGCGTTTTCCATATCCGTTTTCAGAAACAACCAACACGTCTGCTTTGTTCGGTTCAACACAAATCATGCCAACTACTTCGTCTTTTTCACTATCCAGGGTGATACCTCTAACACCGGATGCCGTTCTACCCATGGGACGCACTTTTGCTTCCGGGAAACGAATCGCTTTACCGGATTTCACGGCTATCATGATATCATTTTCGCCGTTAGTCAATTTGGCATCTAATAGTTGGTCCCCATCTTTAATCGTGATCGCGTTCACACCGTTTGCTCTCGGACGAGAATAGGCTTCCAACGTGGTTTTCTTGACAATACCCTGCTTGGAGCATAACACGATGTAATTGCTGTTAATATAATCGCTTTCTTTTAAATCCAGCGTGTTGATATATGCTTTTACTTTATCGTCCGGCTCTATATTCAACAGGTTCTGTATTGCCCGACCTTTCGATTGTTTCGAGCCTTCCGGGATTTCCCAAACTTTCAGCCAGAAACACTTTCCTTTTTCGGTAAAGAACAACATGGTATTATGCATTGTCGCCATAATCATGTGTTCGAGGAAATCCTCGTCACGAGTCGCGGAGCCTTTGGACCCTACCCCTCCTCTATTTTGTACCTTGTACTCGGAAAGCGGGGTACGCTTGATATATCCCATGTGAGAAATCGTGATGACCACTGCTTCATCTGCATAGAAATCTTCGGGGTTAAACTCCTCGGAAGCGTACACGATATCGGTTCTACGTTCGTCATTATACTGAGCCTTTACTTGTAAAAGTTCATCTTTAATGATTTGCATTCTCAGTTCCACGCTAGCCAAAATTTCCTTCAAGTGCTCGATTAACTTGAGTAAATCATTATATTCCGCTCTCAGTTTGTCTTGCTCAAGCCCCGTTAATTGACGCAATCTCATTTCCACTATGGCCCGTGCCTGAATCTCCGTTAAAGAGAAAGTTTCCATTAAAGTATTTCTCGCTTCATCCGGCGTTTTGGATGCGCGAATAATACGGATAACTTCATCTATATGGTCACTGGCTATAATTAATCCTTCCAGAATATGAGCCCGGTCTTCCGCTTGTTTCAATTCAAATTGCGTACGGCGAATTACCACTTCATGGCGATGCTCCACGAACAAACGTATCAAATCTTTCAAGTTCAATAGCCGGGGGCGTCCTCCAACCAAAGCAATATTATTTACCCCGAAAGAAGTTTGAAGAGCTGTATGTTTTAATAAGGTATTCAATACCACGTTGGCTATCGCGTCTTTTTTCAAGTCAATCACGATACGCATACCACTCCGGTCAGATTCGTCGTTGATATTCGAAATACCGTCAATCTTCTTTTCATTTACCAAATCGGCAATACGGGAAATCAATTCGGCTTTATTCACCATGTAAGGGATTTCATGCACGATGATTTTTTCCCGCCCGTGGGGAGTCGTTTCAATGGATGTTTTGGAGCGCACGATAATACGTCCTCTTCCCGTGTGGTAGGACTCCCGCACCCCATTGTACCCGTAAATTGTTCCACCCGTGGGGAAATCCGGGGCTTTGATTATCCGTATCAGGTCATCAATTTCGATATCGTTATCATCTATATAAGCACAAATAGCGTCTACCGTGTCACCCACGTTATGAGGTGCCATATTCGTTGCCATACCCACCGCGATACCGGAAGCTCCGTTCACTAATAATAAAGGTATCTTGGTCGGCATAACACTCGGTTCTTTCAACGATTCGTCAAAGTTCGGTATCATGTTTACCGTATCCTTATCCAAATCAGCCAGAATATCTTCAGAAATCTTCATTAAGCGAGCCTCCGTGTAACGCATGGCAGCAGGACTATCCCCGTCCACAGACCCGAAGTTACCTTGCCCGTCCACCAACGGGTAACGCAAAGACCATCTTTGAGCCATACGCACCATTGCCATGTACACCGAGCTATCCCCGTGAGGATGATACTTTCCGAGTACCTCTCCCACGATTCTCGCTGACTTTTTGAATGGCTTACCGGATGTTACACCTAATTCGCTCATTCCAAACAATACCCTTCTCTGTACCGGTTTCAAACCGTCCCTAACATCAGGCAATGCACGCGACACGATCACCGACATTGAATAGTCAATGTACGAAGATTTCATCTCCTCCTCGATGTTGATCTTGATAATTTTTTCTCCGACGTTTTCCATTTATAATATTAAATTACACTATTAACGCATTGTTTTATAGGGCATTATTCTAAATTTCACCCCTATATTACTAAAATCCCACAAATGTAATAAAAACAGTGGATTAACGGAAATTTTAAGTCCTTTTTTATTCACATTCACTCTTGCCTTTCAGCAAGCATTTAACAAAAAGGAAATCGGAGCGGACAATAAGATTTTAGAACTCAAATGATAACATATCATGAGCCAGTTGTATATTTTCTGGTAATTCCCGCGAGACCTCTTCATGTAATCCCATCTGATGACCGATATGTGTGATGTAGGCCTGTTTCACGTGTAAGCTTTTCACCACATCAATGGCTTGATTCAACGTAAAGTGAGAAAGGTGGATTTCTTTACGCAAAGCATTAATGACCATGTATTCGACCCCCTCCAATTTCTTCATGCTTACCTCCGATATGAAATTCGCATCCGTGATATAAGCGAAATTATCAATACGGAATGCCGTCACGGGAAGCTTATGATGCATGACCGTAATGGGTTCAATCTTAATATCATCGATCCAGAATGGGGCTTCATCTACCACATGAATATTCATTTCCGGAACACCGGGATAACGGAATTCTGCAAAAGCGTAATCATAATCCTTGCAGATAATGTCTTTCGTCCTCCGGTTACAATAAATGTCAACCTCTCCGTTTTTGACCCAATTAAAAGCCCGAATATCATCCAATCCCCCGATATGATCTTTATGTTCGTGCGTCAACAGCAAGGCAGTCACGTCCTTTACCCCGGCTCGTAGCATTTGAGTCCGGAAATCGGGTCCGGCGTCTATAATCAGTTTCTTGTCCCCGATATCAATCATGGCAGAACACCTTAAACGTTTGTCATGCTCATCCGTAGAGCGACAAACAGGACATTCGCAAGCAATAACGGGAACCCCTTGTGAAGTTCCACTTCCTAAAATCGTTACTTTCATCTGTTGAAGACTGAAAAATAATTATATTCTGACATCGAAAATTCCATGTAGAACGTTTTATTGTGTCATGCAAAAATAATAAGATTCGGAATAATCCTGTATATTTGCCCCAAACATTTTATTATGGGAAAATTATATTTACTCCCCAATTTACTTGGGGAAACACCGATAGAGCGGGTTATTCCTGGTGATGTAATCCATATCATTAAGAATATCAAAGTTTTTGCAACTGAAAACGTGAAAAATACCCGGCGTTATTTAAAGAAAATAGATAAGGCCATAAATATTGACGAACTCGTTTTTTTAGACTTGAATGAACATTCGGATATAAAAGATATTGAAACCTATCTCCCCTACCTGGCCGATCAAGATATGGGCATTATCTCCGAGGCCGGATGCCCCGGTATTGCAGACCCGGGAGCAGAATTGGTGGCATTAGCCCATAAACACGGTTATCAGGTAATTCCTTTAGTCGGTCCCTCTTCAATTTTATTGGCTCTAGTAGCCTCCGGGGCTAACGGGCAAAACTTCTCGTTTAATGGTTATTTGCCCATTTCCAAGCCGGAACGTATTAAAACGTTGAAAACTTACGAGAAACAATCTGCCGTGGAGAACCGGACACAATTATTTATCGAGACCCCCTACCGGAACGTGCAATTATTCGAGGATATGATAGCTACCCTGTCTCCCACCACACGCCTCACAATAGCCTGTGATATTACGACAGAAAATGAATACATAAAAACCATGTTAATAAAGGATTGGAAACACGTGAACCCGGATATAAATAAACGTCCGACGATTTTCGTATTATATGCCCGATCATTCTAAACCTGATACTTGTCATGAAAACCTACAAGAGAGTATTATCTATAGCTGGTTCCGATAGTGGTGGCGGTGCCGGAGTTCAAGCAGACTTGAAAGCGATCTCGGCCTGCGGGTGTTTCGCTATGACCGCCATCACAGCCGTGACAGCTCAAAATACATTGGGAGTAAGAGCCATTGAACCTCTTCCCGTGAATGTCATAGAAGCCCAAATCAGGGCTTGTTTAGACGATATTGGCGTGGATGCGATCAAAATTGGTATGCTACATTCCGTGGAAGTGATTCAAACCGTCACGAGAGTACTAGCCGATTACCCGATCAAGTACATTGTCGTGGACCCCGTAATGGTGGCGACCTCGGGCGATCTGCTTGTACAGCAAGAAGC